>Ga0058697_10000102_pt1 | contig 44589 bp, 37 predicted proteins | sample AgamicAsMae_FD_66619 | JGI IMG/M metagenome (GOLD analysis project Ga0058697, IMG submission 66619) | Agave microbial communities from Guanajuato, Mexico - As.Ma.e | ecosystem: Host-associated > Plants > Phyllosphere > Phylloplane/Leaf | place: Guanajuato, Mexico | collected 2012-06-04
CTGGATCCGAACCTCTTGACTCCGGCTGTCTGGAAGGAGCTGGTAAGAAGCCCCGAAGATGTCGTTTCGTGAACCTGGCTAACAATTTGCTTAGTTTGACATATTCCAACTACACTTCTCTGCCGACCTCCCGTTCATTCACCCTCCTACCTTCCTCAAGCCTCTTCGCCAAGCTAGCTCGCAAGCTCAGGCACCTCAATATCGTCCCTATACAAATACTCCTGCTCCTCCAGTCCAACCTCCTGCACCTACCGAGTTCTTGTTAGCATTCTTGGCCTTGACCTCCCGCTTTCACCCTACACTGGTTGCCCACCATTCACCACGGAGTGCCAATCGTTCTAGCGACCCCCTCATCGCCGCCGAGTTCTACGCTTCTGCTGCGTCCGTGCAGCTCAATACTGCTACCGATCGATCAGGCGTCTGCGACATCTCGACCATCCAAGCTATGCTCATGCTGGCATTGCATGAGTGGGGCATGAACCGGGGTCCCAAGGCATGGGATCACCTCGGTGTTGTCATTCGTTCTGCTCAAGCAATGGGACTGCATTACGAAGAAGAATTGGACGATCAACCTCTATCACGCTCACTGCCATCTCGAGCGAACGATCAACAAAGCTTCGCCAGCGCTGGTAACACTTCGCCCGATGCATCTTGCCAAAATGATGCATTTGTGAAACAGGAAATCCGCCGCCGCACCTTGTGGACTTGCTTCATTCTAGATCGCTACTTCAGCAACGGCAAATTCAGACCCCAAGCACTCAACGCGAAAGATTTGCGCATTCAATTGCCAGCTGGTGAACACGCTTTCCTGTTCGGTGAAAAGGTTCGTACTCTACTCTTGAGCGAGGAAAACACTTCCAGAGCCGAAGTGCAAAGTCAGCGCCGCGCTTCCTTGGCTACTGACCCATCAAATCCTCATCATAAAAGATCTTCAATTCATGATAGTGCAACTGGAAGATCTTCACCTCAAGATCCTGAAGGCCGATGGGAGGTTGGCTCGGATGAGGGTCTGATCAGTCGATACATCAAGGTGTTAGATATTCACGGAAAAGTCATGCGGTGGGCATGTGGAGGAGGCAGAAAGTGAGTCGATCGTTCACACACGTTGACACAATCAATACTAATCAGCTCTAGACGTGATGCTTTGCCACCATGGAACCCACAATCTGAATGGTACGGCTTACGAAAGACGCTCGAGGATTTCAAGGTCGGCCTTCCGAGACACCACTCTTTGACGGCGCAGAATACATCCGTCCACATCAACCTCAAGTCCTCGACGCCCTACGCTCTTGTGCATCTCACCTTCCTTCTCTCTCAACTCCTTCTTACTCGCGAGTTCCTCCCGTTCATTCCATTCCGACATGGCAAGCCTTCAGGTCCGCTCGACGGCACGCGATTCGATACAATACCTTCACCTCACGGATTCTGGGAAGACAGTGCTCGCGAGTGCTTTGCTGCCGCTCGGGACATTGTTGACCTAGTCAGCTCTTTCCAAGAGTGGGGTGTCGTGGTCGAGACTCCTCTGGTCGGGTTCGCCCTTTATAACGTTGCTTTGCTTGGTGTCTATGTCACAAACTTCCCTTGGATGGACACTCACGGCTACCTTCGTCGAACTGCAAAGGACGACGGTGTGCCTTCTGGCGCAGACGCTGCTCGCAAAGCCATCGAGCTGCTTGCTTCGATGAAGAATCGTTTATACATGGCCAGCGGATGGTTCCAAACCGTCAAACGCTCGCACAAGTACTTCTCACGCTTGAGGAAAACTTGGGTGGATTCTGCAGCCAGACTGCCAGGCGTCTTCCACGACCAAAGTATCGCTACTGCTCAATTGCACCCACCCAACGCCGAGAGCACACGTGTGCTGTTGGAAAGAGCCCTGAGAGACTCAGACGACTCCGGAGACTCTGATGTCGACATGTCAGAAACTCTTGCAACTTCTGATCTTCTCAATGGCGCACCCGCCCCACCTCGATCTGATATCAGCAGTCCTCGAATGGGTACTACGCCGCCCAAACCATTCTCAACCCCGGCGGAGCAGGCACAAGCTCATGCGCAGCAAGAAGAGCGTTGGAACGCGATCAATAGTGTTGCGGCAGCAGCCTCCGCCGTGGCTTCTGGCAAAAGTCTCACACAATCAGCTCCCCAGAATAACAGCAATAACCCACACTTCCGATTCTACAGCGTCTTCCCTCCTGTCTCGACTTCATCGACACCAGGCGGCAGCTACTCAGGCCATGGTTTCCGTGCTGGCCATCCTGATGCGTCGCCTCAGTCATACCCACAAACACCATCCTGGACACCATCGAACGGCAACTCAAGAGAGCCTCTGCAAGGCATCCATGCGTTTACAGGCGACCGCCGCCGGGAGAGCGAAGCATTGGCTGGCGCAGCTGTGGCGGCCCATGCCGCTCATCATCATCGCTCATCTTCGGATCGTGAGATCAAGGACGTTGACGCATGGTTATCTGCTTTGGAGAAGCCTTTTGGCGCTGATGATGTCGCAGCGTTCGTTGACGGTGTCGAGTTCGCCGAGTATGCTGCCCGTGGTGTACGATTGTCGCGCACACCTGGCTGGCTAGCTGCAGTCTGGGCCAGGTGATGTTTCCCTTGTTCTTATGTCTCCTGGTTGAAGGGGATCTGTATAATGGGTTCAGGAGCAGGATTTTCTTTTGTCTGAACAAAAAACGATGTTATGATTTTATTCTTTTGTCTTTTGGGGGAATTTGGATACAACCATACTCCTGGCATTAGCGGTATGCTTATCTTTTCTTTTGTTATATAGTTGCATCTCCTCTACTCTACATAGTTCAGAGCAAGACAACTCTTTCCTCGCGGCTTGAAACCTCCACCATGCCTATCTTCCGTGTGAAGTCATGTCACGCGCGTACCTTTTGGAGATGCAAGGTTCCTTAGGAAAGCAGGAAGCTTCTCCTATCACCGATCTCCAACGAAGGTCTGGGCGCTGAAAACAAGCAGGATGATGTCTAGGCCATGGACAGATCTAGAAAGCATAGAGTGAGTCGAGTCTCGATGGACATCTTCCATTGCTCACAACTATCGTGCCACTCTGCAACTCTGCAATCTTCGTGTGACATCCCGTTGCATCTAAGGAGGAAGTACCCATTCTCGCTTCACTTCCCCTTCATCATCAAGCTTTCGTCCTTGACTTCTCTACGAGTCTCGCAGCTTTGCACACAACTTCGACTACATCGCCAGTCTTTCAAGCCGAGTTTCCTTCATCATCATCGTCAAGCAACCCACTGCACAAGATGTCGAAGCGCGACGGACCCGAAGACCCTACCGAGCTCTCGCCCATCGAGGCTAGCAAGAAACCACGCCTCGACATCCAAGAACAACTCAAGCGTGCTAGCACTCTTGCCGCTCAGCTGCGCGATGGCGTCAAGGATGGTACCGACTCCAAGACCTCTGCTGCCAACCAAATCGCCACTGAGGAGCTCATGCGCATCTTTGAGAGTATGCAGGAGAAGACTGTCGAGTATGTATTCGTCCAATTTCTACCATCGTTCATCTTCTGATTTTGACTGCAGCACATCCAAGTCCGTTGACGATCTCATCTCAGCCCAGATCAAGCTTGAGGTCCACAGGATGATGGACTTCCTTGCCTCTCCAGCTGCCAGATTACCGTCTTACCTAAGCATCCAGATCAACAACGTCCTCAAGCCCACCAATCTCTTCTCCAGAGGAGATATCATCCAGAAGGTTCAGGAGTCGATGGAGGGTTTCACATCTGGGGACTACGTTGCTATCATCAAAGACACTGTCAAGGCGGTCCTGATGGAAGAGTACAAGATAGGTACTGGTGCTGAGCTCTCTACCGTGATGAACAGACTCTTGTAACTCACTGAGTATTCCAAAAGTGAGTAGAACAGTCCATCGACCTCCGAGGAAGATTTGTCAAGGGGTTAAGTAGCCGTAACAATTCACAGTACATCTGAAAAATCGATCAATAGCTTGAGAATTTCCGTTCGAACAGCTCTCCTTGGACGCACTTCCTATCCTACTAGATACCGTGCATTCCTATAGTGACCTACAATTCTGACCTGTTAGATTTGGGAACATACCTAGCAGACCGAGGCCGATTGGAGTAAACGTATAATCCAACAGCCTCATCGACAGTATGACAATGGCTGGTATAGTCCATAGGTCCTTTTTGCTCGTTCGAACTTCCAAACATGTTCATTGCTTTCACTCGTGAGTCAAGCTTTCTACCTCTTTCGTGATCTAGCAAGATACTCCAACGTCTAGAATCACGATGTATGTCTGTCCTTCTCCTTGTTTCTTTGTACCAGCAAGCATTGTCTCGTTCAACACTCACACATCCTCACTTTCTTTCTCCGAACCCCTGGTATATCAGACCAATCCTCCGGAGCACCGTTCCCTTAATTCCTCTGTCCGTCATTCTCGTCAGCTGACTCTACTACTACCCAGCATGTGCATGTCCGTTCAACCTGATAACAAGAATTTTCGCCTCGACCTTCAACAGCAGATCCAACGTGGCATCGAGCTCGCCACTCAACTGTGTCACGCAGCCAGTAAAGAAGATCTCAACTGAAAAGAGTGGAGTGCCAACCAAATCGCTGCCAACGAACTTTTGCGTATTTTCGAGACTATGGGGGAGAAGGTGGTTGAGTACGTGCTATCTTCTGGGGTGAGTCCACAGCCATTTACTGATAGTCGCGCCCGCTGACATCAGTCGCAGCACTTCCGAAGCCATGGAAGGTCTTATCGCTGCTCAGATCAAGGCTGAAGTCAACGCGAGAATGGACAAGCTCGAAAGAAGACGTCAGACTTCCGCTTCTTCTGCTAGGCTTTACGCTGAAATCAACGACCATCTCTCACCTTGGACAGCCGCATCCAGAGAGCGTATCGTCAAGAGCGCCATCGAGAAGATACAAGGAAGTTCGTCCACAGCAGATCTTGCCGCTAAAGTCACAGAGGCGGCCGAAGCGGCATTGCTTGAGGAGTTGCACAAGGGTATCGACAAGCAGATGCGGGACTACATGAAGTGAGAGACTTCAGGCCGCAAGTTGGGTTGTCGAGAATTGTTCTCTTTAGTACGTGGGGGGCGAGAGATGAAGCTTCGAGATCAAGGTCTCGTTGATCAGCGAGGGCAAGCAGCATCATACAAATGCAAGGAGTAGAACCAATCTCACAGGCAGCCAGAGCAACGATAGGCTACCCATCAAAATGCACAATGTTTCTGAGGACTGACTCGATTCCATCGAGATACAGTGTTCTTCAATGCTCTCTTTGGTCCATGTTTGATCTAGAGATCACTATGCCTTTTTAAAGCGAGCTCGTATTCTACACCTTTATAGGAGAGAGAAGCGCAAGGGACTGGAGTTACAAAGCTTAGCACACGGGGAGGAGCGAAGTGGTAATTAATGGCTAAGAGAAGCAACGATCAGAGAGGTTACGTCTAAGAATAACTATTGAATAGTCAATGAACATGTCGATTTAAGGAAGTAACGACCAGAAAAAATATGTTGATTAGAAAGAAAGTGATTGAAGGAAGTAACGATCAACGAAAGGGAAAACAACGAAGAAGAAAGAACGACGGTGAAAATAAATTGAAATAACTTCTTTATATATGGAGTAGGAAAAAGTATATACATGAATAAGCGTAACAGACGTAACGACGTTAACGACGTAAAAGCATAACACGTAAAAACACGCAGAGCAATCCAGGCTCGAATACGTGATTGACGAGACGGAGATCGGCGATGACGAACAGATTAAATAGATAATACTGAACGCAAATGCATGTCGAACCCGATTTTTGAGAAACGGTGAGGTATGGAAGGCTGTATACAACAAAAAGGAAAAACAAAACCAAAATCCACCGAAAAAAGACATCGCTTCGACGAAAGTCTATGATAGCCAAAAGAGCTGAAAACGCCAGATTTTCCCATTTTATGTTTTGATTCCGATTACTGATTACGAGGCCATGACAAGAGCCAAGAGGGCCATGCGGACGAACATGCCGTACTTCATCTGTGAATATCGTCAGTAAACCTATCAGTGTGTCAGAGGGTGTAAAACTTACCTGTCTGAAGTAAGCAGCTCTGGGGTCGTTGTCAACCTCAGGGCTGAGCTCCATGTTGCGAGGAAGAGGGTGCATGACAATCATGTTCTTCTTGGCGTGCTTGAGGGTAGCAGCGCTGACAACAAGACCATCCTTGACCTTCTCGTACAGAGACAGGTCTTCGAAGCGCTCCTTCTGCACACGGGTGCAGTAGATGACGTCGGACGAGGCGACGATCTCGGGAGTAAGCTCTTGGGACTCGATACCGACCTGACCACGGCCTTGAAGAGCACTGCGGACCTTCTCAGGAAGCTCGATCTGCTTGGGTGCGACAAGGTTGATTGTGCAGTTGTAGTGCTTCAGCAGCTCGCAGAGGGAGTGCACAGTGCGGCCGTACTTGAGGTCACCGACGAAGGTGATGGTGAGACCGTTGGCAGTACCAACCTCCTCACGGATGGTGAAGAGATCGAGGAAGGCCTGAGTAGGGTGCTCGCGCGAGCCGTTACCAGCGTTGATGACAGGGTGGTCAGCAGCGTCAGCGGCGACCTCGGCGCTGTCATCCTCAGGGTGGCGGAGGACGATGGCGTCAGCGTACTGGTCAAGAGTGCGGATGGTATCCGACAAAGTCTCGCCCTTCTTTGTGCTCGAGTGAGCCTCGTTGATCATGATGCACTGACCACCAAGACGCTTCATGGCAGCATCGAAGGAAGATGAAGTGCGAGTGGAAGGCTCGTAGAACATCAAGCAGAGGAGCTTGTTCTTGAGGATGTCAAGAATGCCATCTCTCTCCACACCAAGACGCATCTCTGAAGCAACAGTCATGAGAAGGTGCAATTCCTTTCTGCTGAACTGGTTGACAGAGGTAATGTCTCTACCCTTGAAGGGTGAGTTGTGGAGGAGTTCTTGAAGAGAGGGAGTCTGCTTAGCAACAGGCTGCTCGAGCGAGGTCGAGGGAAGTTCGGCAAAAGTCTGGTAGTCGATGCTGCTGATAGCCATGTCGTAGTCGCGAGCGATAGCCTCAATCAAAATCTTTGCGTTCTTGACGTTGGTGACCAGGGGAGTCTGGTAGTCGACAGCCATTCTGCGAGTACGGTAACCCTTAGACATGTAGTTGGCAGGACGACGGAAGCGGTTGCTTGAAGGCAAGTTGATGTACAAGTCAATCAAGTTGTTGGCAAGAGCGTGAGTCAACGAGTACTCAGTTCTCTGCTCGTCATCCTGGAGAGCCTCCAAGAACTTGCAAGGAACACCGTGCTCCTCGAGGAAGTCGGCAGTACCAGCAGTGGCGTACAAGCTGTAGCCAAGCTTGTGAAGCTTCTCAATGGAAGGCAACAACTCTTGCTTGTCCTTGTAAGCTCCGATAGACAGAAGGATGTTCTTCTTAGGGAGACGGAAGCCAGTGGCGACGAGGGCCTTCATATAGGCCTCGTACTTGGTACGACCAAAGCAAGCGACCTCACCAGTTGAAGCCATCTCAACACCGGTGACAGGATCAGCACCGGAAAGACGCGAGAACGAGAACTGGGGGACCTTGACACCAATGTAGTCTGGGGGCATGGTGGTGGGAGGGTATTCCTGAAGGGGAAGACCAGTCATAGCCTTGGTGGCCAACTCGATCAAATCGACACCAGTGACCTTGGAAACGAAGGGGAAAGATCTCGAGGCTCTGACATTGCACTCGATGACCTTAATATCGTTGTCCTTGGCGATGAACTGGATGTTGTAAGGACCAGTGATGTTGAGAGCCTCACCAATCTTCTTAGTGGCCTCTTCAATGCGTCTGACGGTCTCGGAATCCAAGTCCTGAGGAGGCTGGATCAAGGTAGCGTCACCAGAGTGAACACCAGCGTTCTCAACGTGCTCCGAGATGAAGTGGCCGATCATGGTACCGTTACGGGCAACAGCGTCCATCTCGATTTCCTTGGCGCCCTCAATGTACTTCGTAATGACAACGGGGTGGTCCTTAGACACCTCGGCGGCCTGGTTGAGGTAATTGGCAAGATCGTGCTCCGAGTAAACGGTGTTCATGGCTGCTCCAGAAAGAACGTATGAGGGGCGGACGAGCACAGGGTAGGAGACAGCGTCGCAGAACTTCTTAGCTTCGTCGATGCTGGTGAGCTCCTTCCATTGAGGCTGGTCGACACCGATTCTGTCAAGCATACGCGAGAACTTGTATCTGTTCTCGGCAGAGTCGATCATCTCAGGGGAGGTACCAAGAATCTTGACGTTGAGACGGTGGAGAGGCAGGGAGATGTTGTTGGGGGTCTGACCACCCATGGAGAGAATGACACCGCTGGAGTTCTCGAGCTGGTAGATATCCAGGACAGTTTCGAGGGTGATGTTCTCGAAGTACAGGCGGTCGGCCTCGTCGTAGTCGGTTGAGACGGTTTCTTTGTAATCTTGTCAGCATCATGTCTCGACATAAAAATTTGCTTTCCTTCGTACCTGGGTTGTAGTTCACCATAACTGTTTTAAATCCGTTTTCTCTAAGAGTGCGGACAGTGCGGACGGAGCACCAATCGAACTCAACGGACGAACCGATTCCTGGGGACAGTCAGCATGATTTCGTGTAATTGAACGCCACGGAGGTAACGAACTGTAGACTCCGCTACCAAGGACCATAACGCCATTGTCATTGAAGTCAATATCCGACTCAGCTGCATTGTAAGTTGTGTAGAGGTAATCTGAGGACAATTGTCAACGTTTGTAAGTAACTCTCAATCATTTCGACTCACTGGTATACGCGGGAAACTCGCCGGCGACGGTGTCGATCTGCTTGACAACGGGCATAATGTCGTACTCAAGTCTGTGCTTGCGGACGGTCTGCTCGTTGGTGGACCAGAAGATACTCAGCTGCTTGTCTGAGAAACCAAGCTCCTTGGCTTGTCTGAAGAGCGGCGAGGAAACATCGCCGACCTTCTTGGTGCTCATCAGCTTGCCAAACTCGCTCAGTCCCTTGAGCTTGCTCAGGAACCACTTGTCAATCTTGGTCAACTCCCAGATCTTGTCGACGGTGTAGCCAGAGTGCATAGCGTTAGCGATGGCAAACATTCTCTGGTCAGAAGGAGTCTGCAACTCCTGGTCGATAGACATGAGAGCGTTGGTCTCCTGGAAGCCGAGGTTGCTAACATCGACAGCACGGATAGCCTTCTGGATGGCCTCTTCGAACGTTCTACCGATGCTCATGACTTCACCAACACTCTTCATGGCGGAGCCGAGGAGAGTGGAGACACGAGTGAACTTCTTCAGATCCCAACGAGGAATCTTGACGACAACGTAGTCGAGGGAAGGCTCGAAGCAGGCGCAGGTAACCTTGGTGACAGTGTTCTTAATCTCGTTCAATGGGATACCGAGACCAAGCTTGGCAGCGACGAAAGCCAAGGGGTAACCAGTGGCCTTGGAGGCAAGAGCCGAGGAACGCGAGAGACGAGCGTTGACCTCGATAATGCAGTACTCTCTTGAGTCGGGGTTAAGAGCGTATTGGATGTTGCACTCACCAACGACGCCGAGGTGACGGATGACGTTGACAGCAGTGCGTCTCAGCATCATGAAGTCCTTGTCGGACAAAGTCTGCGAAGGGGCAACGACAATGGAGTCACCAGTGTGAATGCCCAGAGGATCGAAGTTCTCCATGTTACAGACAGTAATGCAGTTGTCCTGACAATCACGGACGACTTCGTACTCAATCTCCTTCCAGCCCTTCATACTGCGCTCGATGAGGACTTGGGGACTGGCGGCGAAAGCCTTGTTGCAGAGCTCGCGAAGTTGCTCCTCGTTGTCGGCGAAACCACTGCCCAGACCACCAAGGGCGTATGCGGCACGGATGATCAGAGGGAAGCCGATCTTCTTGCCAGCGGCCATAGCCTCCTCCATGTTGTTGGCAGAGGCAGAGGTGGCGCACTTCTCGCCAATGGACTCCATGGCACGGGCAAAGAGTTCACGATCCTCAGTGGTGATGACAGTGTCGATTTGAGTACCGAGGACCTTGACGCCGAGACCTTCAAACTCGTCCTTGAGCTGAATACCGACTGACAGAGCAGTTTGACCACCGAAAGTACAGTAGATACCGTCAGGCTTTTCCTGCTTGATGACCTTACGGACAAAGTCGGCGTTGACAGGGAGGAAGTAGACCTTGTCGGCCAGGCCCTTGGAAGTCTGGATGGTGGCGATGTTGGGGTTGATCAAGATTGTGTAGATGCCCTCCTCCTTGAGAGCCTTGATGGCTTGCGAACCAGAGTAATCGAACTCACCGGCCTGACCGATGGAGAGACCACCACTACCAAGAACCAGAACCTTCTTGACGGTGACTCTGGGGTTGGCCTTCTGGTTCTCAGCAAGATCACCACCAGGGAACTTGATGGGCTGGTGCATCATGCTAGAGTCCTGAATGACCTTCTGGACAGCATCCAGGAAGACGTCGAAGAGGAACTCGGTGTCCTGGGGACCAGGGGCACTTTCGGGGTGGAATTGGACACTGAAGTAGGGGCGGCTGATGTGTCTGATACCCTCGTTGGAGCCGTCGTTGGCGTTGACGAAGAGTTCGGACCAGTCCTGGGTGAGGGTGCGCGAGTCGACAGCGTAACCGTGGTTTTGCGATGTGATGTAACACTTGCCAGAAATCAAGTTTGTGGCAGGGATGTTGTGACCTCTGTTACCGTACTTCATCTTGACTGTCTCGGCACCTGAGGCGCGGGCGAGCAGCTGGTGTCCCAAACAGATACCGAAGATGGGAACTCTGGCCTCGCGGATATTGGCCTGAATGTTCTTGACAGTCTTCTCCATCAATGCTGGGTCACCAGGACCGTTGGAAATGAAGAGACCATCGTACTCCTTGCCAGCCAATGAAGGGAAGTCGTAGTCCCAGGGGACGACCTGGACTTCGACACCACGCTTGACGAGGCATCTGAGCTGGTTGTACTTGAGACCAACATCAACGCAGACAATGCGGATGGGTCTGCCCGAGGGGTGCTTCAAGGCATTTGACGGGTCGGGTGAGTAGATTTTGGGCTCCTTGATAGAGACTAGACTGTGTCAGCAGCAGCTTCATATTCGATGCTGTCAGGCAGTCTCACCATCTGCGACCAGGTTCTGGTTGTTGGGGTTGGACCACTCAATCTCCTCGAACTCGGGCTTCTCCTCGTACTCGCCGTTGCTAGGAGTGATGCCGTTGGTGATGGGAGCAGCAGCAGTAGGGCCGGACTTTTGTAGTCTCATGCGGCCGAGCATGCTACCCTTCTCGCGGATGATCTTTGTGAGTGCGCGAGTGTCGACGCCGCACAGAGCAGGCACGCCTTGCTCCTTGAGCCATTTGCCCAATGAAGAGGTGGCCAGGTAGTGTGAGTATGCTTCGCCGCAGTAAGAAGCAACGATCAGACCGGCAATGTGGATCTGGGATGCCTCGAAGTGAGCGGGAAGGTCCTTCAAGAGGGGGTCGAGCTCGTTTCTGTCAGGCACACCGTAGTTGCCGATCAGAGGGTAGGTGAGGACCAGGATCTGGCCTTTGTATGAGGGATCAGTGATGGACTCCTCGTAGCCGACCATACCAGTCGAGAAGACCAGCTCGCCGGCGACACTCTTCTCAGCACCAAAGGATTTGCCTTCGGCGAGACGGACACACTCGGTGCCTTCTCTTGCCTCGAGGGCGATGAGCTTATCTCCAGTGTGACCAGCCATTGTGCAAGACGAGGCCAGTTTGAACTGATGTCACAAGGAGGGAGGAAGAAGTGAATTGGACAATTGAAAAATTGTCTCCAGGGTCTTGGCGCGCCAAAGCTGTGTGTCCCCGCGCTGAGGAACGTGCGCGCGTCCTCGCCCGCTCACGTCACTCGAATGGTCAATCTTTCTCCTGGAGATTGCAGGAAGACGGACAAGACGCTGCTCAGCTGTGAACTGAGAGACCTGGATCACTTGGACAAGCTGAGAGTGAAGTAAAGTGCTACGGTTGTGTCTGCAGTTGTAGCGCTGTTCACACGAAGCTCGAGGGGTCTTCGACCTGCATAGAGCGTGCAAAAAGTTTTTACACCCAAGTGGCCGCCGAGTCAGGCCGTTGGCACAAAGAGCTTCCTTTTGTTGAGTGCGGTATCGCTGAACTACCACTTCTCGGTCCGTCTCTACGCAAGCAGATGCTCTGCGTGTGTTTACCTGGTTTGATACTGTCTGTGAAGGGAGTTCTGCTTTGAAAGACTTTGGTTTCAACTATTTTTTTTTTCAGCCCATAGATTCGGTTCCTGCGGCCATGCGGGAGGGGAGGCGGGATGATCACGCCTGCAGGACAGGCCGCCCGAGGCTGTCGAGGGGCTATTGACCGCTAATTAATGGCACTTATGCAGACTTAGCCAGCATTAACGACGATTAATCTCATTATTCGGTCATCACTTCGCGCGTCGCTCTCGATGAGGTCAGCAGCTTACAAGCTATTCGACTTCTCTTGACATCGGGCAATCAGATATATAACAACTCGTTGCTTGTTGATCTTGACTATATCGCATGTTCTCCTTGCTAAGACGCTCACAACTAACCAACAACCATCTGACGCCCATACGCATTCGCACAATGGCTGTGAGTTATTCAGACGCTCATTTGCCTGTCGCGGCTTACTGATTACATGGTAGACTCAAGACAAGAAGAAGGACATTCTCAACTGGGTGGATCCCAAAGACAAGTCTGGGGAGTTCAAAAGACAGCAATCGGTTTTCCGTGACTTCATCAAGAACGAGCCCAATGCAGAGTTCCCTGTCGAGAAAGACAGATACCATCTCTACGTGTCGTATGCATGCCCATGGGCACACCGTGCTTTGATCGTCCGCAAGCTCAAGGGTCTTGAGGACATCATCTCATACACTTCGGTCCATTGGGAGATGCTCGAGAAGGGTTGGCGATTTGCAAAGCCTGATGAAGACGTTCCTGGAGCCAACACCACTCCCGATCCTCTCCATGATGGCTACACCCATCTTCGTGACATCTACTTCGCAAACAACAAGGACTATGAGGGCCGTTTCACCGTACCTACTCTCTACGACAAGAAGCAAAAGCGCATCGTCAACAATGAGAGCAGTGAGATTATCAGAATGATGTACCACACCTTCGATGATCTGCTCCCTGAGAAGTTCAAGAAGGTCGATCTCCTGCCTTCCGATCTCGAGAAGCAAATCGAGGAGACTAACGAATGGACTTACAACGACATCAACAACGGTGTTTACAAGTCTGGCTTTGCAACGTATGTGACTCTTACCATCTTTTTGATCACTCACTGACCTGTTCTCAGCACACAAGAAGCTTACGAGAAGAACGTCAAGACTCTTTTCAAGTCGCTCGACCGTGCAGAGGAGGATCTTGCCAAATCCGGCGGTCCTTTCTACCTTGGTGACAAGCTAACCGAGCTCGATGTGCGCCTTTACACAACGATCATCCGCTTCGATGCTGTCTACGTTCAGCACTTCAAGTGCAACATTCGCGACATTCGTAGTGGCTACCCCAACCTGCACAAGTATGTTCAAATCTGCGATCAGTATATGAAATCATTCTAACAAATATCCGTCTAGGTGGATGCGCAACTTGTACTGGAACGATGATGCGTTCAAGAGCACTACCGAGTTCACTCACATCAAGAACCACTACACAAAGTCGCACAAGCAGATCAACCCATTCTCGATCACGCCAGTTGGTCCAGTCCCCGATATCCTGCCTCTCGATCAGGATGTTCCCGCCGCTGCTGCTGCCATTCGTACGACGAACCATTAAAGGGATGTATTGATCGGGGGCTTGTTGATGTACGCTAGCAGTCTCTACAGTCTTCCTATGCCAAACATGGTAGAATTCACACCTTACGAGCAAATGAATCGTGATTCCTGGCCTCGTGTTCAAAATCAATGCGCCGTTGTATATTCTCTCGTCGATTCTTGCTCAAATGACGTTGTGTTTGACTCGAGATCAAGGCAGACAAGTGGTCTGGCCAGGCCTGGATTGAGGTGAAGAGTATAGTATGCCGTGTTATACTTCCCGTACTGGGCCGCGACAACTGTGAGGGCACGATGACAGATGTTGACATATCGTTTCTTTGGCTGTCTCCATCTTCTTTGAACAAGCATTGTTCATTGTCACGAAAGCTTATCAGCCATAACCTGCAAGCGAAGCCGGAAACTTGGAAGAACGAGTGTGGATAATAATGCCGTTTCTCGATGGACTTCCAAACTCGACCAGCCCTACCACTCGTCACGAGTCTCGGTTGTGCCTGTGTCTCGGATGTCGATATTTGTGGATCATCTCGGAGCGCGCTGCGAGAAAAATTCACGAATGAAAGCATGTCATATTCAAGGTTCATTGGTAAGGTTAATTGAAGGCTTCACAATTAAACTACGAGCGCTCTAGACCTTTATGCTGATGCCAAGGCCTTATTACTCTGACATATCGATCGGAGTGATTTCTTCTGACTCCGATCCGACGGCAGCAAAATCAAAGCGCCGGTCGCTTCGACCTCAAAAGGTTAATGACACTTGCGCTTGCCGTCGTTGCGAATGTCCTTTGCGGAGGACTTCAGGTCTTCAGCTGGGATTGTAGTTGAGCGCCTACGACCCACTTGGAGCGCGCAGAGCTTTCAAAGGGGCTCCTATCGCTCTTCGCGTGTCTTCAGGTCGCTCGGCAGGTACAACTTAGTGCTTCGTCTTGGTATCCTGCATGTTCGGAGCCCTACAGGGCATATTGATCTGGAATGGAAGACATCTGCAGACTGCGACCATTGACGGCAGCGGGCCGCAGAACATCTGAAGATCGGCGGTACCTGGATCGTCAACCTGGCATCTGGCAGAGATCTGGGTTGTTCTTCGAGGGTGTTTCACCAACGTTGTGGATGGAAAATCCTGTGCATCACAGTCTTCATGGTAGATCGGCGATGAGAGTCCCTAAAGTACGCTTGTGCTCGTACTGTTGCGCAGGTTCTACCGACCTAGCAAAGTCCTCTGCAAGCCACCGAACTTCCGATAAAGCATAGTTGTCCCGAATGCAGGGAAACGCTTCGGCTGACCTTCCGAGATGTAAAGCTGATTGGTTGGAGCCACTTCCTTCCTCCAACGACGCGTTCGAAAATGTCCACCGTCCGCGCGAACGGATAGGACTTCACGTGGCTTCGCCAATCTGTCAGCGACTCAGCGCCAGTCTAGACCTGTGGCTTGCGCAAGAAATGATATCGTGACAAAATCACAGCAAGCTCAAGCCTCTTGCACAGCACGAACCGGCGAAACCGAGCCAGAAAACACCCCATCTGTATGTGGCTTCAACCATTGACCGCATGTGTACCAGGCAGGTGGAGTTGGGCGCTTTAGTATGGTGAAAATGGCAGTGGCTTCGCCCTCGCCTGCTGAGAATCTCGGTGGTCGCGATGTATCTTGCGCAATGCATTGGAGCTGTCAATGAGCCCTGCAGATTCAGGGGTTCGAGGTACAATGCATCTTTGACGATGTTTTTGAGGATCAGCTCCAGTCGAACCAAAACGCATACTTGGTTGTACCTCAGTCCAGGTCCAGGGTGTCTCAAAGTCGCGGCCGAACATGTCCACCGACGTGTTACCGTTCGCACCAGCAACCGGACAGTCGCAACGACTAAAAATTGACACTGCTCCGAAAGAGTTTAGAGTTTGCTAGGTCCAGTCCGATCCCCCTGAGAGAGCCCTGGAGAAGCTTATTGTTGACATTGCTGATCACTGCTCAAAGTGGTCAATCCTCTTGTTCGACCTTGGATACATATATCTCATGCCCACTTCTTCAACTTCAGACCTATACACACATCTCACATCAACCTCACATCTTTCGCCTCTTGGTTCCTCATCCATCAGCAAACCAACATATATCTCATCAAGAAGTCACACATCTAATATGAACTTTACATACCCCAACACCATGGGTGCCTTCCCTCAACAAGCCTTCTACAACACATCGGCTATGGCCCACAGCCAATGGCTACTACAACAACCAAAGGACTCAGGTTACGCCAGTGATGACCACAACCTCTTCGAGAAGGCTTTCGAGTCACAACTCCCAAGCATTCCCCAAGTCTCATCACACCACATGAACCAACAAACACCAATGTCCGCCTTCTCCGATTCATCATCCTCAGAATCTTCAAGCAATGGTCATCACGACAGTCCCTTTGAGTACGCAGACTCGCTATGCACATCTTCAAACTATGAGGCCCGCTGGAACCCCTATGAGAGTCTCGACTTGAGTGTCAAGAAGCTTTCCATCGACGCTGGCATCACATCCATGACCGGCTACTGCGATATTGACTCCATGCTCACCGCCGCCTACCACAACACCAGTGCCTCTCAACCTCAGCGTTTCAGTGCTTTCTCACAATCACCTCCTCGCTCAACCACATCGAACCAACAATACCACCTCCAGCAAGAAGAAGACTCATTAGAGACTCCCTCATCACCCGCCCTTGGACGACCCAAGAACAACGCCAGAGTTCCCCACCAGAAAGTGGAGCAGAGATACCGCGAGAACCTTCAACTGAACTTCGACCGTCTGCGCAACGCAGTACCCGAGATCGCTACTCTGCAACCCGCAAGAAGCGGACAACCTCCCAAGCCATCAAAAGCCGAGGTGCTTGCTGCAGCTTCCGACTACATCAGACAACTCGAAGAGGAGAACGAGATGCTAAGACAAAGCATGATGAATGCTGCCGCTGGCGAGCTCGGAAGGAAGAGAGCCAGAACTGGTTGAACGTCTTGACCTTTTGCCTGTAACGATTCACTCATGTCATGTTTATGGAAAGTGGTTTAATGTATATAATCAGAGCGGTGTCTTTTAAACCGTGTTCTTAACCTATTGGCGCTGGAGAAGGTGGTTTGGGATGGTCTTGGTCTTTGTTCTTATTCGATATACCCGCTTGGAGTTTCTCTAAAATTCAAACTTTTCTGTTCCCGATGATACACCCGTACAACACAAACATTATTTTTGCTTTTCATCTTTCCACCCTCGTATCTGAGCAATGTGAGCGTTAGTTGTATACCCTTCTCAGAAGTGTTGTCTCAGTACGTACGTAGGTTCGGTTGCCGGGTTCCGATGATTGTTGCGAGGTCCCCACTTTACGAGTTCGATGAAACTGTTTGGCAAACCACGGCATGAACATGTCTCGACTGATCCTTCCATTCCTTGTCATTGGATGGTCTTGCCATCTTGATCTTATTCGGTCGCTGCTTCCGTCTGTGTATCCAAGATTGAGTTCACTTTTTCCAATCGATGTTCCTGTTGATCCTTCGTGAATCCTCTTGGATCGTATCTTGATCCTCTGGAAGTTGGTCACAAACGGTCAGCTATGAGACAGCACCGTATTGTCTAGACACGAAGCACCATCTGCGAGAAAACATTTCTCAACCACTGTCTGTCGACATAATATGGATCTAGACTATGAGTGCGTTTGCATAGCTACGCCAGTGGTGGTCTATGCCGTCAGTAGCGATGGAACATCTATGGAAAAGCGGGAAATGTCATATCCGGTTCTGGAATGCCTGGTGCGCTGGCTGCTAGCATGTCTTCCATCGTCCAAGTAAAATGGTCTGGTTGCGGTTGCGGATTTACCGCTTGCTGTTGAGAGAGATGTTGATCCCACATTTCCTATTGTTGTACGTGTCAGTTGCGTGTGCGATCGAACATCTTATCTCTTCACATACCCAATCAATATCGTTGGACACGTCCATGATATTGTCTAGAGATGAAAAGTCGTTTTGAGAGATCCATTGGTCTGTCGTAGGCCAATCGTTCTTTTCAGAAAAGGCAACAGGCACTTTCATCGACCCCTCAGACATGGTCGTGGGTGAGTTATTCGTGGCCTGATCCTTCCTGACCTTCTCCAGCATGACCGTCATGGCTTTGCATGCCTTTCTGATTTCTGTCACAGCAGTGTTATCGATGATCTGGTCATATCTGCCCGTGCCAAACGCAGGCTCGGAAAAACATTCTTCTTTGCCCGCTTCCTCCCATATTTTCTTCGACGCTTCGAGTGCCGCTATCATGTCTTCGCGTGTCGCAACCTTATCCGTTTCTGGGTCGGGTTGTTTGTTGAGTTGGCGTGCTAATTCGAGGCATATGATCATACTCGCGAGCAAGAAGTCATACGTGCCGATAGAGCAAAAGTACCAAGAGACGCTTTCGAGCTGTCCGCCAGGGCGGGACGCCCAGTAAATTGTCTGATGGTGCTCGAGTGTTTTCATCGCCGAGCTGATGACGGAAGTCCGGGAATATGGCGCTGCAGCTTGGGATGCAGTGGCCACCATGAATCGACGGTGGAGTACTGTCTTCGCTTTGAGGCAGAGCAGGTCAAGACTAAAGCGACACATCAACGACTCCGGATCTTCTATAAGACACGATTCCAGATCTTGGAATCGCAATTCCGGTGGTATGGAAGCCTTCGCTACGTCCAGTTTCGCGTCCAGCTCCATGACTTCGGCGTATGAAGGTGATACTGGTGCATGTGACATGTCTGCTGCCAGAGCAAATATATGACACAAGCTAGTTTTGCAGGCTCCGTAAGCCGAGGGGGTGAACTGTTCGATCGGCCTCGGGGGCGGTAAAGTCTTACTGTGTATGGAGAAATCTTGGTCGTAGAGATTGTGCGGAGGCCTCGTGTCGCTCTGCACCATACGTGTCATAGCAGGTAATCCCAGTTGAAACGACAGTAAAGTATCGAACATGTATAGCAGGTGCCATACCCTTCGTCGCATCTCCCCATCGAGTACTGACACGTTATTGTAGTGACTTGGATCTCGGTGGTATCCCATGTATAGAGCCAACCTAAGGAGGATGCCCATCAAGACCCAGATGTCAGTGTAGTTGATCGTTCTGTTACCTCCTGAGTGCAGTAACAAGCACTCTATGGTGTAAGCCTTCGGCTTCATGTAGTTACCTAGTACAGCCGCCGATGCTGCCAGCTCCTGGTAGAGATCTGCTTTCTTTATGGTAGCTCGAATATCTGGCGTGTCTGGAATCCTCAGAGCACGGATCTTGAACAAGCTTGACATCCCGAACATTCCGAACAGGACGCCCAGCCACATGACTGGCGCGCTCGTTTGCGATCGCCAGAACTGGCGGTATTCGTTCTGGAATTGAGGGGCGTGAATGATGGTCCTGTACGGATGATAGGATCTGAACCATAGTGACACAAGAGCATCTGCTTCGGGTTTAGGTGGTACGAATGATAGCAGCTCGGCTTTCGTGACTCGGCGAGGGGAACGCAAAAGTCCTGGCAGCTCTTCATCGTACACATCGAGTGGTTCTTCATTGCGCCACGCATCGTATTCGTTGTCGGAAGCCTCATCACCAGAGTCTTCCAGGTCTCGTTTTATCTCAGAGATACTGTCCAAGATTGTCGCCCAGTGAGATGATCCGACATAGCTGTAATTTCGAAGATACAATTAGTTTCTGACGTGAAAAATGGTGCGCCCTCGCAGTTGTCGCATTGCTGGGGGTCATCTAGATGTGCAAGACCTTCGTCGTAAGCGCGTCCTTCCGAAGGTAGTAGCACGGCTTCGATGGAAGATTACTTGACCCTGGACGACTCTGCAATATGGTTGACACGTTTCGATGTTCTGAGTGAACCACCATTTGACAACTGCAAGCTTGAGCCCTATGTACACCGGCCACGTACCTTGTACCTTCCTTACTGATCCGTAGATGTCCCAAGGATTCTACTTGTGCTTCTGGCAGATGTTGTCTAGCTGGCGAATTGTCCTCACTGTATGGTGGCGTTACCCTGTTTTGAGCCTTCTCTGCTTCAGACGAGCTTTGTGTATCGGATCGCGAGAAATCAGACCGGGAGGTGGTGGGAAGGTCTCCGATACTGGCAGCGGTGCTATTTGACCTCCCACTATTGGTTGTAGTGCCGGTACCATCTGACGACCTCGAATTCATCAGATCAACCACTAGCTGTTCGAGATGCTGAATGCGGCCTTTGACATCCTGTGGGGCCCTTGCTTTGGCTGCTGGAGGCAAGTAGGAACATGCTGACTCTTTGCTTCGCTTGATACATTGGTCGCATGGCGCGGCACGGTTGCAGCGAAGTTTTCCGTGGCGGCAGGCTGTACAACTCAGCTGCGACCTGGCGCGCTTCTGTTTCATGTGCGCCTCGTTCAAATCTCTGCTAGACATGACTGCTGGATTCTGGGAGTTTGTCCGGATGTCGTTTGAGTGAATTATTCCAGGAGAAGGCAGGAATGAGGTTGCTGCCTTGCCAAGCCTAAGCACTCCTTCCTCCACTTGCATGGTATAAGTCTAGATCCTGACTGGTCGACGATGTATCTCTAACAATGTCCAATGATATGAACATGGCTGTGAGCGGAATCTTTACACTGAATCCAGCCCACCATTATCATACGATAATATAAGTACGTCTTGGTCGCGAACAACCCGCAGACATTTCCATTTTGTTCTCATGTAGACTGGCTGGCCGTATGACCCTGGCTACAACAACGAATCATCGTCACGAAGTCATCCTGACCGACACAAACATCTCGAGCCTCTAGAACAGAGAAACATATCACCGGGCTTTGTCTCCGCCTTGTTGCCTATCTCTCGCGAAATGATATGTGGAGTTGTGCTGACATCAGTCACTATGGCTGGAAACGCCGATGATAACACATCCTCAACAAGGACCTTCATCTCGTCATATGTATATACAGACGAATAGGAAGCCTTATTGTATCGATCGGCTGACGGAAGTTGTAACCTTCTCAAGTATACACAAGCGGGATAGACCACTGCTGTGTACATCGCCAAGTAAATAATTCCAATCGGCAGTCAGTGGAGGTATGTCACTCTGTCCGGACAGTCGCGAAGAGCTCCACGGCGACAGGGGTAGCTATGTCGTATGTGGCACAGACACAATTTATGACAATATCGGATTGAGTAATGAGCAATTTGATGCAGTCAGAGCAGACGAATCTACCGCCCTTTGTCTGCTTGGACAAACACATACAGTGGCCGACACTCAGTCTCTACAAGGTAGTTCAGCACGACTTCTGTGATGAGGAGTTGTCGAATCGCAACATCTCACAGAGTTGACAGAGGAATAGATATCCCAAGAGAGAACACTGGTATCCAGTGATAGGCCTGCAGATAAGCCGTAATGGGCTTGGATAGACCCCGCCTGTTGGACCCGCGGAGGTGGAGACCGGCCGTGTGTGTGTGTCGCCCAATTCAGAAGGTCTGTCCCTAGAGTCATGCAACCCCGCTATGGCGTGCGGCTCGAGGCTCTCATAAAACGCTCTTCGTCCCACACCCGAGGTTGCGCTTCTTTTTGGAGCTCATTGAAAGCAGAACATGGTCCACCAAAACCTCAGAGGAACACAGTGTACGTTGACTAAATCCACATCCAAACAACCGCAGAGAAGAGAAAATCAAACCCATAACTTCAACACCATTTGTTGTTTCCGAGTTCGAATCATTCAAGACTTGTCATGTCATGATAATCAGTTGTTGTCGACTACAACACTCCAAAGCAGCCATGTGTGAAAGATACCCATCTTCATGCCCAACCACCAAACCAAAGCGACACTTCCTGAGCGATCATAACTACCAAAGCAGCATCTCCTGAGCGACCAATCCTACCCTTTCCTGAGCGACTCTTCCGACATCTCCCATCGACACTTCCTAGCGACATTCCATTGCCGACACTCCCAGGAATCGACACGTCATCAACATCCTGTCCAAGCAACATCCTATCCAAGCAGTGTTGAATGCAGTCTTGGCAATGCTGCCTGAAAAATGAACTGACAGGATATCAATTCGACACATGAGACCTATCCATAGCGACAAATCCATTGCGACACTTGCACGACATCCTTGAGCAACACCATCCGATACCGATCCAAGCAGCACACCAACCCATCCGATACCGGTCCAAGCAACACTATTCAACCAAGCGACATCTCACCAGGACGACCACTTGATTTTGAAAGACTTTGTTATGCACTCTACATCGTTGTTTCTTTGAGAGGCAGTTTCTGAAACCTGTTCAACTCCACCAAGCGCCTACCAACACCAATCGAATACTTTCCATGCAGCAATCTGGTCATGCGGCCCATTCAAGCAACGATCTTCCAGGTGGCCGTCGCATGCAATTTTGGTCCCAGCACTATTCATCCATGCAACTTCATTATCCATGCAACATTACTATCCAAGCAACACTACGATATGGTCAGCTCATGCGGAGACTCGGACTCTTCTTGCGGGAAAACTTACCTTCCCAACCCCAATCTTTCATCACACCAATCCAATGCAACCTTCCACGAACTGTGAGCAGTGTGCCCGTCGCACCGTTCACTGCGTCGCGAGATCCTCGGCATGAGATGGACGCTGAATCCATTTGATCCGGATCACCCACAGTCATACGACGCAGTTTGTTCGCCCAAGCCATAGTGCCCTCGCTTGCACCTGCAATGCTGTTGAAGGACGAGCCACGCCTGTTTGATTCTGGTCGGCTGTTGCCGGCAGATGAATGCAAGTTTGCATTCGCAGCCAGGTTTCGTTTCACAGGCACGGTCTTGTTGGGAAGGACCTTGTTCTTGTACTCGTCCCTTCTGCGCCAAACCTCTTCCATGACATCGACACACTTGTCAATGATGCCGATTCTCATGCGTTGTGACATGGCAGCCCAGCGGCTTTTGATCCACTGCCTATCCTCCTCCACGTCGGCTTCACAGCCTGCCATGAAGAGAGGGTAGACATGGATGATGACACAACGACTGGCAAGAGGGACGGTGGCCAAGAACACGAGCACCTTCTTTGCCATGTCTGCCGTTGTGAGGCGTTCAGGGATTTCAGGTAGTGCTTGGTGCAGGTACAGAAGAGTGGCCCATCGATATGCCTCTGCCGTTTGCAAAGCATGACGGACGTCACATGTGGGATCCTCTGGCGGCTCAACAAAAGCTGGCGGTTCCCACGTCTCGAGCATAAGCTTGAGTTCCATGGCTTGACTGATCATGGGAGGCGAGTTCGACTCCGCGCGATACACTCGACGGATCAGGTTCGCTGTACGACCGATCAATGGGAATAGAGTGCTTGCACAACCCATCAAAGGATCAAGATCGGAGTCGATGGGCATACCAAAGTCGATACCGAAACCTGCATGACCTGATGGACCCACACTAGGACTGTCTGGTGTACTGTAAAGGCACCAAAGGTTGTCGTAGTCGTCGGATGTATCCTCGTCTGCAGTAGTCACGCGGGAGAGAACATCCAGATAAATCCAGGCGTTAGCAAGGAACTTGAGTCTAGCAAGATTCAAGCCTGTCAGAGCCGACTGCTTGTGCTGGTTCAAGGCAATGTTGATCATGGCACGGGCACCTTGAATATGGTCGTTGCCACTCGACAGGTGTTGATCCCAGGTCTCTGCGAAGGCCAAGGCCAACGTGGTAGCAATGGCTGTGTCAAGGTTCATGGTACTCTCCTCGATACCCTCCAGCAAGTTTCGTACGCTCTCACTCTTGTGCTCATGTCCCGCCACACGTAAAGCGGGAATATCACGAGACGAGTGGAATGCGGTCATGGAGGAGATGGCATGGTACAGTGCTGGTGAAGTCTGAGCCATCGGCCAAATCAAGGTACGCCAAGGGTTCTCGTTTGGTCCATCCTTGATCGAGAGGATGCCACAGGTCAGTCGATCGAAGCGCAGCATCAACATCTCTGGACTGGTCTGAGCGAGCGAAGGCTGCTCGTACATGTAAGTAATTCGTTGAGGGAAAACCATGGCTGGCGGACTTGACATGGTGCTGTCGTCCTGGAACGTTGGGGCGTGAGAGAGCTGCAATGCCCAGGCGTCGTAGTCTGGCACGATCGGGGTAAGTTCTTCAACGTTTCCGAAGTCCATCTTCATATCCTCCATTAGTGGAGGGTCTGTCATGTTCAGGAACTCGTCCATGAAGTGCATGTCGAAGTCGAAGACCTCTCTGGTGCCGGGCGTCATGCTTGTCGTCACCATGTCATTCTCTTTCGGTGTACCGCCGACGATGGGGTTGTCATGAGGTGACGCTTGAGACGATGTTCCTGCATCGTTGGCGGAGTCTGCAGGGGATGCACCTCGTTCGGCTTGTACTTCAGCGGGTGATGTTCTTGACGAGTTATGAACCGAGTGCTCCTTGTCGGCAGAGGTAGCCCGTGGAACTTTCGATGGAGCCGGAGCAGTTGTGAACATCTGTTGTACGAACGAAGAAGACAGTTGTGTGGGTGCTTCTGTTGACGGCGCTCTAGCTGGCGGTGATGCTGGGCTTCGCTTTCCAGAACTGTCGGCTGCACTGCCTAGCACGATTAAAGCTGTCGGGAAGATGCATTAGCAACCATAACTTACAGACGGTCGAAGACAGGTAAGCCCTGAGGCTTCGACACACCAACGTGTCGAGTCTCCTTGCTGGGATACTCACATCCGTTGTTCTGTCTAGCGATGTTCGTGGCGACGTTGGTCTCTTCGAAGGGCCTCCACTTGAAGTCCTTCTTGTACCCTCCACAGTCGACGTTTCTCTTCTTGCATTGCTCGCAACCGGGTTTCTTCTCATCGCATTTTAGGCGTTTGGCTTTGCAGGTGACACAACCTGAACGTTATTCTGCTCAGTATACGGAACAAGAGAGGTAAGAATCATCAGTATTTGTGACGAGGTTGCAGCCTACCATTACGACTTTTCGACTGCTTGGGCTTAGCTACAGCGGCACCGTCACGACGTGGTTTACTGGCCGAGGCGGTGGACTTTTTCCTTGTAGTGTTTCGCTTCTTGACGGGACCCGCCTTGTTTTGCTCGTCGTCGAGTACTTGTTGACTGGTATCAAGCCGGGGGACAGGGTCCGGCGAGGCGCGGAGAAATACAGACGGAGATGGGATTGTGATTGTATCCGCCATGTTGATGATGTGCTCTCGAAAGGGTTAATTGAAGAAGACACAATAGGACATGCTATGAGAAGGGGTTGGCAGTTCTTTTCCTGACAATGTTCCCTCGAAATACCGCAAGATACCCCGCACGGAACGCGGAGTCCAAGAGATAAAAGGCCTGGGACACGACCTGGCGTTGCATCATCAGCGCCGCCATTGGTCAGTATGACTACGCTATCGCAACCCTCAGCTGCAGGTTATCTAGAACGTTGGCCGTCAAGGAAGATTACGGCTTCAGATAAACCAATAAGAGTCTCACAAAAGTTCGGGACGACTTTGACCGCCTTGGGGGAAGCCATAGGCCATGCACGTATACAATCTTGGAGCGCTTTCGCCAGACGTCTTGTTATGGGGTTGTTCCAAATTCTGTAAGTTGCAACAGTTTGCTCGTACGAGGCGCCAACGCGCACTCTCACCTCCATGTGACCAAAAGATAGCGGCGCCATGTCCTATGTGGGGAAGTCTCGGAAATACAAGAAGTTTAGTATCGCCGGCTCTAGGCGTTCCGATCTCGGGCGCTGCTGTCCCCGGAATTTATGCAAAAGTTGATACGGCATTGAGCCGACGGTAAGAAGTCCTCGAGAAGGTATGATATACCTTACCAACGTGTCATATGAAAGAGTTTGTGTGTTGTGATGTCGCTGCGCGATGAACAATAGACTGAAAAGAGAGGGAGGCTGAATTTTGACTTGGATGAACGACTGGAGAGCAATGAGAGAGGGGTGGAAAGACGCATGAACGAGAGCGAAACCTCTCCTGGTCAGTAGTCGCAGATGTATAGCTGTGAAAAGGGCCGACGTCCCGAACAACAGTCATGTTCAATCAAGCCCTCGCTCTGTTGCCTGTTGGTATCATACCTATCACCCATCGCCGTCGTAAGGCAGGAGTGGAGATGACATCTCTCCATGTGTAATGATATGCTACCCGGATAGCATAGAAATGCACAATTCCTTTAGTTGATAGGTAGCTCCACTAGAGGCATGGTGTAATCGGCTCTTTCAGTCGCTGTGCGTTGCGATACCTTCCAGCTCCGCCTGTGTATTGTCGCGAAAGCGTAGTGAAAGAAAGAGAAACAGATGAACGGTAGGAAGAAAAAGGAAAAGGAAAAGGAAAAGAAAAAGGAAAAAGAAAAAGAGAAAGGGAAAAGAAGAGAAAAGAGAAAGGCGAAGAAAAAGCGAAGAAGAAAAGAAGAAAAAGGCAAGAAATGGAACAGTGGCTGAAGACGACTGATCAAGATTGAAGTCTTCACACGCAAGACCCGAACACCTGGACGCAGAAAAGAGATGCAGGCATACAATCGTACATCGTACATCGCTAGTAATTAGCTCCCTTTGCAATATTTGCTAGCTGTTGACCAGATGAGAACCTCGCGTGGAAAACAGATATCTCGCTTGGGCAAGAAGTTGAAGGCCTGACTCCCTCATCAACCCAGGCGAGATTGCGCTTCCTCTACCAACCATGGCTCTGAGAATCATCGAACAACGCTGCTAGTGAAGACAAAGTGAACGAGGCCTGAGAGCAGGTCAGCAGAGTATGAGTGCTAACATGCATCTGGACTCGACTTCGATTTCGAATTCGCTAGTACGAAATGTCACACGAGCAGAGTGAATGGCCATGTAGGCGAGTAGTGCGAGACACGAGTCACCACGAGTCATCCGAAACCGTCTGGCTGCTTTGATAGAAGGTTCGCTTGCTTCTCTCGATGTTCTTGTTCAGAACCCAGATCGTTGCATACGAGCACGCAACATTTGCACGTTCGGGATGATGGCGAGCTGCAACAGTGCATGCGATTGACCGACAATCAACGTGCTGAAGTGGGCATCTCACGTGGTGATAGACTCTCGGGGAGGCGAAGCACGTATTGATCGCCACGGTCAAGGTGGGATCAGTTCTGTACGGAGTACTAGGTTCGCTCCGCTGGATAAAAGTGGCTATCTTATGCGATCTCTGGAACCACTGGTATGGAAGTGGAACATGCGCATTGAAGCCAATATATTCGGATCCGGCACATGTTCTTCCAAGCAGCCTGATACATTAGACGTTCCCAAAGAAATGGACCTTGTAAGGACCCGACGAGTTCAGAGTACAGCTCTTCTCATGCTTGCATCGATTGCCGGCAACTATAAAACGTGGCACTGGGGTCCCGTTCGGTACCACAGCTGTTGAGGCGTTCGAACGCCTTTCTGTGTGGCTGAATGCCAAGGTTGGTCTTAGACCACGCCTTTCGACCCTTGAGATTGAAGGTTCACCACCGAGAATTCGTGCGTCGTGCAAAATTGATATTTGAAGAAGGACATCTGGTAGCTCTGAGACGTAATTCCTGTTCGAGTAGCGTTGTTGCAAAGCCCCAGTGGTTGATTTTTAGTCATCCACTTCATCATGCACATCTTCTGCTGGATCTACCAGCACCCCACCAGAGCCGCAAAACAAGCGGTGGGGCCAATGTGGCGCGCGGTCCTTGAGCTAATCGGTTCAACCACGCCTGCTGCAGGCAAGCGCGCGCACATTCGGCTGCGTCATCGATGACAACTGAGCGACACTCGTTGGCCACACATTCGGAAGGTCCTTATGAAACAGCACTACCAGAGGTGATACGCGGCGCACTTGGTGACGCTGGTCAGCGGAGATGACAACGCCAAACTCCTTGACACTGACAATCCCTCTCAACCAGGCAAGTTCCGTCAAAGAGCAGGTGGCGCTGTGAGTGGCCCAACGATGTGTTTAGGCTATGTTCGTGGTAACTGCGAGTAGGAGATCAGCAGCGCATTGCTTACAATCCCTGGCCGCCCTTCGCAGAGGAGGATCCAGGTTGTCGCGCAGGCTGTGCGCGGAGATGGCTGTAGTTGTGGATATCAATGTCGCTCTTGCAGGGCGCCTCTGTCAGGAAACTGCCGTGCGCGCAACGCTCGAGGAGAGGATGCAAGACGACAGAGGCAGCCTCGGTAGATTGGCCATGTGTTTTCCAGGTCTAGAAGGCGCTCCTTTGAACCCACGTACATCACTGGGCCCGAGCACAACTAGCGCAAAAGCCAGGCATGGATCATGAGTGTCATCTCCGCCGTTGAACTGGGCAGAACAGCCACCATCCATAATGCCCAGCCCAATGCAAGGATTGGAACCAAAAATGCAACAACTCGAGGGCGCTGTTTTCCATTCGCCACTTGAGCAATGGCCAATCTCGTAACCGACTCTTCTACTGCATCCAGAAGGCGTGGGTCTCTTCCCCCAGAAACCGGTAACTCCGTATCAAGGCCCGAGCCTGCTGTCTCTAAGTCCTGTAGCCCATCAGTAGCCTTCTTTTCCTCTTGAACTTCCTCTTGTACTCGTCCTCATTCATTCGCTCGTTACTGCTTCTCATTGATCTGCGAACTGATAGTCCCGGCCACCGCACTCAACTGCTTCGAGCTCGGATTCAACCTCGTCACTTGTTCATCACCATATCATCTCGCATCCTACGCTTACACTCGAGCTTTTCATCCTTGCATCGGATACAACACCGCATCTGTGTCTTGGTGTCACGGCGCATACTTCATCAAGGGACTGGAAATATTCTGAATAGTCGCGTCCTTCCAATCCATTCTATCTTCCTTCTCTGAGTAATGGCCGGCGCTTGCCAAAGCTTTTGATATCGAGCTGTCTAGTGTTCCTCACTTGAGCTCATTCGTTTCCACTACAAGGTCCACTGGTCACTTTTACCAGGTCTTTTGACCTTGTGCTATCTTCAAAAACTTTCCTCTTTGCAGACACAGACATGCCGGAAATCGACATGCACGACGGCCACTCGGACTTCGAATCAACATCTCCTACAGACTCTGCACCTTCGGCGAGTTACTACCACACCCCAACTTTGCCACACTCATCTGCCGGCATCGCGAAACGAAGGAAGAACTCAAAAGTCAAGATGAGCCCTACACTCAAACGCGCCGCGTCGACTCCGCAATTGAACGGGCTCTCTGTACAAGAGTCAGGGGGTCTATCGCCCAGTGCCCTCGACAAGAGAAGGAATAAATTGGGCTATCAGCGCATATCTATCGCTTGCTGTAAGTACACGATAATCAGATGCGCCCCAGTGATACACATGCTGACCACGGACAGCTCATTGCAGACGCAGGAAGATCAGATGCGTACTCGCGGAGGCTGATGACATGGGCCGCTGCAACAACTGCATCCGCTTGAAGAAGGAGTGTGTCTTCTACCCTGTGGATTCTGCAGGGGGTCCAGAAAGCCGTGCGCAGACAAAGGGATCCAAAGACTCCTCAGTAATCTCTAACTCGCCGCCAGAAATGCATCCTCCAGGTTCGAAGCTTGAGCATGACCATGAAATGAGCCGGTTCCCCCATCTTGCATCCAACGCGCCTCCGGAGTACGGATCGGTAGATCCCAGCACGGGGTTAGGCATATCCACAGGCAGTAAGGAGATTCACAGTTTGAGCGCGATGAGCTCTATACTAATCAACCTTCCAGCACCTGTCGCGTCCGAGTTCGCATTTGCTCGTCCTGGGTACCCTGCTATCTACACAAACGACATGTCAGGTACCGAGCCTCCTACCCCTGTGCACTGGAATTCGTCGCAGATGGGCGAGTACTCGAACTATTCCACCACGTCCGAACACTCTCCGAACGTATACCCGTCTTTCTCATTTCCGCCGCAAAGGGACGAATACGGTCTCCAGCAGCCTCCCATGCGTTCCATGTCATACGGACATATTGAACCTCAGCTACAAGGCTTTGCGCCGGCTGCAAATCCGATCGAATACACAAGACCAGGCTCATCACACTACAATCTCACACCTCTCGACACAGGAGCACCGCCGGTTGGTACTATCTCAGAGGTCGCTCTGTCAACCCCCGTGACCAGTGAGCCTACCATGACTCCAGTCGGCATGTACCCGCCACAATGGGGATTCTATCAGCAGCAGCAACAAACGCCAATGGGTATGGACTATTCATCTAGACATGACTCTCTCCCTACGCAGTGGTACCATCCCCAACACTTGGGACCAGCCATGACAGAGCATGATTTACATCATCAGCATCAGCATCCCATGACCCAAGCTCCTGGAGGCGCATATGCCAAAAGACCTTAGCGAGATTGCGCTTGGCCCCCACGATTTGGTGTCGACCAACTTTGACGCGCTTTCTTGTTTTGACCTTCTTCTTAACAACATTCTTTCTCTGGCATTTACTATTGGCGTTTCGGATGGTGTATAAAATCGGGGAATGGGACTATCTAATCGATCAGGCGTTTACAAGACTCATCGACAGCATACAACAAGGGAGGTAGCTATCGAACAGAAGACTTGGAGTTTTTTCTTCGTTCGATCGGGGGGAGTTAATGGAATAAGGGGGAGACCATTTCTGGCAAGGACTGCGATGCACATACAGTATTTCGCTTTTCAGGGTTGAAACCAGTACACAATAATCTTGTTCATGTTCTCTCTTCAACCTCTCCTGCTTTCTGCAGTGTTCTCGCCATCTCGTTGAGTGATGTTTTGCTCACTTCCACGACCATTCAAACCTACACAAGCGCGACCTCTTGCCCTTTCCAACCCTGAGACAATGTGGAGCCGTCTCTAGCGCGCGCGATTGGACGCCACAATTGGCATGCTAACGATCAAGATCAACATTGATGCATGAATACACGACTGTTTTTCCACGGAGGCCTCGACTTCACCTTCTCGAGGCCTGCTAGACCTTAGCGTGGGTTGCGAATCAGTTTTGCGACGCAAGGAAAGGAAGGATTCAGTCTAAAAGCAAGGGCAAGAACCACAGACGTATCATCGGTGAGATCAGTAATCTTTATAGTAATGTACATCGGTTCAACCCGGCATGTACGGAGTACGCGCAAGACGACCAACAAAACTGCGAGTGTCCACATTGATATTCGGGGATACAATTCGTCCGTCAGCTCTACATTGATGATCTACGACTTTGTCTTCGAGATGGCGTTTGTCCGTGGAAAAAAGAGTTCCGGTTATTGACACGCAGATATTGCCATGGGCCCAACGTCTGCATGAGCAGCGATCATGATGTTCGTCAATGGGTAGGATCGGTGTTGATGTTGCAAGACTCGTCGTCCAGTGCGTCCAGCATACGACGATTAAACGCAAAACGAAGGGGGTCCACATGCGCCATAGGCTGGCCTTGTGGACTTGACAGCTCTCCTGCGGACGTTTTGTTGGCAACAACCAGCACAAAAAAAACCGTCGCTCCAACGTGGATGTCGTCCGAGCTTGCTGGTTGGATGCTTGCTGACGCGCAACAGAAGATCCGGAGGTTGGATCCATCGCATGCCGGCTACATCACCATAACGTGACTGATCAACCACCGACCCCAAATTATCAACATCAACATGTTATTGTTGCGAAATCATAGTGCGGAGAAGTTCGGGTCAGGATCTGAGATGCTGGAAATTGCACATTGCAGCCTTGTTTTTCCATAGATATGACTTGCAAATGTGCTCTGCATGCCCGGAATTCTATATCAGCACTCTGATATAGCCTATGGATATGCAAAGGAAGCAAAAACCGCATGTCGCTGCTGAAAGTGGGGAACTAACCACAGCTCCGAAAAATGTGGTTTCAAGCAAATTCGAACAGCCACGCAACACAACGTTGCAACAGATCTTGGGAAACTCGATCGCCCAATGACATTCGCTCCGGAAAGCCCTCTCCTCCTCCTTCCGATTTTGCCTTTTCGTTTTGGCAACACAGCCACGCTCTCACGAACCCAACAAGATGGAGACAACAGCCATGTGCGTTGGGAAAAGCAGCAGAAGCGTGGGGTAATGACACCCCCCTGACGCACGCAACAAAAACCCGAGAGCGAAACCGCAGATCTCTTATGCGCCAAAGGACGTGACCGTTGTGGTGTGTGCGCAAGCCTGTCGGGGTGCGTGCTCCTGCGTCTTGCTTACCATTCAGTCTCTGGTTTTGGCTCTTGTCGTCGGAGGCCGAGCAAGACGAACCACACAACCCACGTCTCGAAAAGTGGGTTTCTCTACTGATCCTTCTTTGGCCGTTTTTGCGACGCTGTCTCAAGACAGCTAGATCTTGAAACACAACCGACAGCATGTCACCGAGCAAAGACTCGAGGGCTCAAAAAGTATAACGAGTCGGGTTCGATGCCAGAGGCTTGCTGAGTCTCGCAGGCAAGTGGTCTGCCGGACGGCTATGCTCGGCGGGCGTAACGTAAGGCACGCTTGTGCTTTGATGCTGCATACTGAAATCGGCGATGGTAACAAATGGGGGGCGTGAAGAGCGGCGGTTAACCAAGTGAGGAAGCGATCAAGCGAATACATAGTGAGACCCGCACCATGTTGGATCAACAATAATAATAATATGTCAGAAAGCAATAGCATAAAAGAAAGAGCGCATCATATCATACAGCCGGCAATAACATCAGTGAAAACAAAAGCCGAGACAGAGGGCACGCAAGAGATCGCATTGTGATAGCACCGCATCATGGCTAGGGGCGGAGCGAGTGCGACGAGATCAGAGAGAGCCCTCTGTTGCACACTCACAGCATCTTCATTGCACGTCATGCCATCTTGGTTGAGTCCACAAACTCCTCAAGATCTGGAATATCAGTCTCTTCATGTCAGACGAGCTCAGATGAAAGATACGTCTGTCATATGAAAAGGCCTCAACATGTCCGTCAGTGTGACGTCCCTCGTCACTCGACCACCTGTTTGCTGTCGAGAAACAGGGGTTTGGTCCTCCTTCAACCACATGCCGTACACAGTTCCAGAGTGCCTCCTATCAGCAAGACCAATCAAGATCTAGTCACAAGGGACTCGTAGGACATTTTCCAAGGTTGAGTAGCGAAGAAGATAACACCACCAGACCCAAATGACGTTCGGTGATAGAGAAAGAGGGGTGCAGGGTGAGAGAGCACTCTATCGTTGCACTGTACAGCCATAGGAACCCCTCGTCCAGCGATATATAAAGGCAAGCACTTGTAGGTGGATGTGTAGAAAGTAAGAATCATCAACATATCAATCTCATACTTCCTTTTCAAACAAACAAAAAGACAAAACATCCACTCGATACTCAGCAATCATGTCTGACCAAGGGTACGGAGCTCAAGAGTACTTTACAAAACGTGCCTCGATCTAACAATGTCCTGTTGTACACAGACGCGAATCTTTCACCGACAAAGCCTCCAAGGCCATGCAGCCCGACAGCAGCAAGTCGGACACGCAGAGAACCAAGGACAAGGCATCCGGCGGCATGGACAGCGCCATGGGCTCGATGCAGCCCGACAGCATGAAGTCGGACTCGCAGAAGGCTGGTGACAAGGGCCAGAGCATGTTCCAGCAAGCCAAGGACACTGTCAGCGACACCTTCTCGAGCGACCACCACAGTAAGTTTTGTTCTCTTGTGTGAACGGACATGAGTAAAGTGCTGATTATATGAGCAACAGACAAGCAGTAAATGTGATGTTGAGATGGACAAGTCAAGGCACAAGGATGTCATAGCAGCAGATAACCATAGTGACACATGGCAATGAAAACACAATGTATCTTACAAGCAGTGCGCGAATGTGATATCGTGTTGATTGTGCTGTGCACCTTGATGGTTCGAGGGGTTGCATGACGGGAGGAAATCAGTGACGAAGGAATCAAACAGGGCAAACATGGCCCTCACATCTTTCCTGCTGCGTCAGAATCCAGAATCTCTCATTGCGCTTCCTTCAAATCACATACACCTTTTATAGGTGACGATATACTTCACACACCAATAGAGAGACCTTTTCATCGCCATAGCTTCAACACACGCCACACAGTGAAGCTCTAAATCAGAGACAGCACATCGACCATGCCAAAAGAACGCAGCCTCAACCCCGTCGCAGCCCAGCACAAAGCAGACAAGAAGCAAGCCCTCAAAAAATCAAAAGCCAATGTCCAAGCACAAAGAAACGAAAAGCTGGCCCGCCGCAATCCAGAACGTCTCCAACGACAGATCGACGACCTCAAATCTCTAGCCACAACCCAGCAACTGCGACCAAAAGACCAATCTACCTTGGACCAACTAGAAAAAGATCTGCGCGCTGTGAAGAAAGCTAGAGATGTCTTGGGAGAAAAGGCTCCGGTGTACAAGCAGAGAAGGGAAGGAGACCAACACGGCAAAGAGCAAAGGAAGAGAAGAAGACAAGACGACGATGAAGACGACCAGACGGATGAGGATGTAAGGAAGATTCCTATGCCGAGGGACACACCGCCGCCCATCCCGCGCAGAAACCAGCCTCATCAATTGCCCAACAAACCCGCCGCGGCCGCTGCGGCTCCAGTACCAGCACAAACGACATACAGTTCTGCGCCTGTGTTGCGCAACCTCACCGAAGAGTCGAAACGCTTCGTGCCTGCTGCTGTCGCCCAGAATATTGCGAGACAAAAGGGTCAAGGCGGACGCTTGCTCGAGCCCGAAGAAGCTGATAAGCTCGAGAAGGCTGGATACAACGATGCGCGCAACATTGCCAATGAGATGGAGAAGGAGGCGGAATTCGAGATGATGAGCCGTGGGGAAGGCGGAGAGCAAGCAGTCGAGAACGCCTTAAGACATGTCGAAATGGAGGAGGTTGAAGACGAAGGTATTTGATGGAGTCACAGACACTTGCATACAACCATATTCACGACCCTCATGACGTGATGAAGAGAATTCATTCATAATTCATTTACTATGGACTGCTGTATTCGTCTGCACTACACTCTTTCATAGCTTGGGCGCGTTGGAAGAGGCTCTGTAGACGAGCTGTCAGCACGAATGCATCACCAAGACTTGCAACACCAACGACGATTCGCTTACCAAGAGCATTCATCTCATTGCAGAGTGGTGAAAAGGCACTTACAGGTGCTCGTGGAAGAAGCTCAGTAGCACACCGTAAGCGTCCATGTAGTTCTTCTTGACATTCTCGTCCTCGAGGTCGGCACTGTGAAGTGAGTCAGCATAGCTTCTCTGAAGTATGACGTAGAGAAGACTTGCCGAGCAGCCATGAATCCATGGACCTGGTCGTTGTACCACTTGACAATGTGCTTGGTCTTGACACCCTGCTCCCACTTCTCGACGGCCTCCTTGTCCTCATCTTTGCTGGGCAACATGGCAATGGGAATGGTGATGCCAGCGGCGTCATTGGGATCAACCATAGCGGGATGGCATGCGGCAGCAGCCTTGAAAAGCGAGTCCTTTTGCGAAGACAAGTTTACAATCTTGCCGCCCCAGCAGAAACCGACAATGCCAAAGGATGTAATGTTCTTGTTCTGACTCTTGATTTCCTCGATGACCTTGGGAAGACGGCTGACGGTCTTGGGTGGGGCGCCAGTGGTCTGGAAGAATTGACCGAGGCGCTCGCCCTTCTCCTTCTGTTGTGGTTGTTAACTGTCCGGTCACTAAAGCGGAATGCGAGGGGCAAGACATACGGTGTCAGGAGGGTAGTCACTGATGTCGACGGGCTTGCCCTCGAAAAAATCAGGCATGAAGACTTGGTACTGGTTCTCCTTGTCGCTGGTTGCGAGGATATCGGCACCCTGGATGGTCTGGTCCTTGAAGCCAAAGATGTCGTAGACGACCAGGAGAGCTTTCTTTGCGTCGCTGGGACCAGTGGTATAGGTCTTCATGCCATCGATGGTCGTGTAAGTGCCCTTGGCATTGTAGCCCTTGCTAATGACGGGAGGAACGGTACAGCAAGCTTGAGATTGCATGGTGTGATTGTATCTGATGAATTGGGTATGTGTTGTGTAGCGAAAGAAGGAGAAAGTTGAGATTGGTTTGAAGTGCAGAGAACGAGCAACGGCCAGAGGCATTTGTCAATCGTTGATCAGCTCGAGAGAGCTCCACCCGAGGAACCACCCGGGTAGAAACGAGAGCTCGACGTGTGGGGTAATAAGAATATAACGCGTCATGGTCCGTCAAGGCCATCAACACCGATATCTCCATGGCACCTCCCCGTGTGCAAAGGTTTGTAACGCTGCTACCTATTAAAATGCACAATGTTCTCAAGGATTAGATTATATCCATCGAGATGCAGTGTTCTTTCGTGCTCTCTTTGGATCCATCTGTGATCTAGAAACCACTGTGCCTTTTTATAGCGAGCATTGTTACACCTTCATAGGAGAGAGCAGCATAGGGGACTGGAGTTACAAGGCTTAGCATACGGGGAGGCATGATCTTCACTCGTGAATTCAAAGCAGCAAGAAGTATAGGTAAGAAAATTCATAATTAGGTATGGCAGCTTTTGGTAGAGTTCGTAATATCGTAAGCCATCATCAGTCATAATTCCCTTGACATAATCCATCTCTTTCACGTAACGATCAACCCGTTCTTGCTGGTAGCCAGAATGTCACTCCACGACACGTCAAGACAGCCCGTGTCATCTCTTGCAGCCCATACCTTTGTGGCTACATCAGCGGCCACGAAGAGACTGCCCACGCCAGACTGTTGACCGGCTCTGAACATGAAAGCAGAGATCTGCTCGCGCTGAACAGGGTCCAAGGCCTCGCAAGCGGCGATGAAACCAGGCCAAGCGACATAGGCCGACGTGTCGCCGTACATGTTCTTCTTCTTTTCGTGCTCCAAAAGATGATGGATCGTCTTGCCGACATAATGTTGCAGGGCCGTTGCGTTCGTGTCTCTCACTCGGCGGTAGAAGTAGATGATCAACGCGCAGTGCATCGCTTCCAGAAAGTTGTAAAGCAGATCCGTTCGCACTTCGATCTTGTTGGACCTTTCTGCTGGCCCATAAACGATCAGGGTTTGCTTCTCAGCCAACAGTTTGTAAGGATTCTTCCAATTGCAGATCTTCGCCTCGATGATCTTGGCCCTTTGTGCGAGGTCCTGGGACATGCCTCCGGGGTAAACAGAGCGGCTTCGACGGACCTCGTCAGCGAGGTGAGTGGCATGCGAGATCAAGCGGAAGAGTGACTCAGGGATGCCGTAGATTTGCTCAAACATAGTCGGTTCGTCGTGGTCGGCTGGGAACGAAACTAGTCGTGCCTCCAGGTCCTGAAAGTCCATATCCGAGCCCAGCTTCACACGGTCGGTCCATAGCGATGGGTAGCGACAGATTGCGCTTGGTGCCTCGCTTGTCATGGCGTATGAATGATCGATCAGGTGAGGCTGGGTATCCTCGACCGGGGTAAATGTGCTTTCCTCAATGATCCGTAGGTAGAGGTAGATGCTGTGGAGCATGTTCACCTTTCGTGATTGCTTGGGCTTCTTCAAACTTTGCATGTAGATAAATCGTTCGGCATCCAGAAGGTAGCATCTTGCTTCTTGCATCTGTCCACTGACCACACAGACTGTTACCATGCTTGTCAGAGCCATCAAGACCTCTTTGTACTTTGACTTCTTCTTCTCTTCGCTCTGCTCGCGAAGGCAAAGCTTCAGGCGTGCCTTTGCCTTTTCACGGTATGACTCAGCAATAGACTGCCAGTTGTCGGCCTCCGACGGGTCAGTCTGTAAGTGCTTCAGGTTGAAGGCACTCATAGCCAAGACTGCAAACAGCAATGTCATTTTGGCATTGTTCGAGTCTCCAAGAAGAGATAGTTCTCCGTAAGCTGAAATCGCGCAAGGCAGATGGAGGATTTTCCATGGGGGCTTTTCGTGATGCAAGGGTGTGAAGCATCCCATCATTGAGGTTTGGTAGTGATCCAGCAAAGTGCGCATAACTCCAGGCGCCATTCCCGCAACATCCTGGGAGAAGGTCAAGGTAACGGGCGTAGGTAGACGTGGGCTGAGAGGGAAGAATCGAGTCAAATCCGTGATACCAGAAGGATCCTCGATTCCAGTGAAATTCATGTTGAAAGCTTCGTCTATGCCATCGCCAAAGTTGAGCATGGGTGATGAGGTGGCCCATGATAGAGGTAGAGGGCTTTTTGTCATGACGGGCTGGAAGTCATGCGAAGGTTGCTCAATGTTCATGAAGTCAATGCCGTACCAGTCGTCCTCGGGCAGTGAGTTGATAATGGGCAGGGCTTCCGGCTCAGGCACAGGTGAAGATGAAGGTGTGAGCGAAGGAGACTTCGGCTTGTGCAGAGAGAAGACTCCAAAAGGTCCATGGTTAATCGGCGCATCATAATCCAGCGTTTCGGCCTCAGTATCGAGATGTAGTAGGAGGCCCTCAACCTGATGCTCTGAAATCTGTCTTGTCATCCGGGAGCATTCTGCAATTCGCTCACGATCTGGCATTGGATTAGTACTGGGCTAAAAGCATAGTTGCTTTCCAGACTTACCCGAGAAGAGTGGTTTCCTACGAAGACCCATTTCTCTTTCCGGCGACTCTGTGCTGCATTTCCGAGAAGTTGTTTTGTTAGGCACCCCAGGGTCGAGCCATATTAATCCTTGAACGGCGCCTTGTTGAACACAGTCCAGGTTTAGTCGCCTGCAGGCCGAGCATTTTGGTAGGGTCCGATCACACTTGACCTTGCGCGAACGGCAGGTAGAACACGCGTTTGATCGCGGACTCATTGTTTTCCTGTGGATCTGCTGTGAAGATTACAGAAAAAAGAAGGCAAGACCGAGTCACCAGATAGGAAAATATGCGAGGCCACGAAGGCCGAAGACCTCTCGTTTTGCTCATACCGGTGAACTGCTACTCGGAGTAAAAGTGTCGTGCTTCGGGGGGAAACACACTCAACGGCAAATTGGAAGTCGAAAACCGACGGCAGAGCATATGATCGGAGAACACAGTGAGCTCGTTATGGAACAGACAGGAGGATAAATTGGGCATGTGACGTTCTTTAGCTTCAATGCTGCGTTCTCCGCTGAGTTTGCGCAAGAGGTCAAGGCTGAAGTTGGCTTTTCTCCTTGTGACATCGGCGTCTTCGGACAGACCGGCGTGTTCAAATTCTCCCTGTCCTTCTTGTCGGCGAAAGGCTTCTCTCAGATGGCCGAGCAGCTGTCTCCTCTTTCCTCGGCCAACACTTGCTCTTTTTGGGAAATCATGTTGGCCGCGATAGGGATATCTTAACACCACCTCCTCTTGACGTTACTCAAGCCAGATATAGATAGTTGTCCTCACACAATCTGCTCGCCTTCAATTGCAAGACAAATACCACGGCTCATATTCTATAATTCAAGATGCATACCGACAAATCCAAGGTTCTTCTTTTCGGTAGTGGTGGGGTTGGCACGATCGCAGCACTAAACCTCGAAGTCGGTGGTCACGCAGAAGTGACAGCTGTGTTGCGTTCGAACTACAAGGCTGTCAAAGAGAGAGGCTTTGAGATTGCATCGTGTGATCACGGCACACTGAAAGGATGGCGACCAACCGAGGGTTAGTCCGAACATTACCAGTTGAAGGTCAATGATACTAAAGTCTCCAGTCGTGGACCATGTACCTCAGGCTTCGGAGAAGCAATTTGACTACATCGTCTGCACAACCAAGAATCAGCCAGATTGCCCACCTGCCCTGACGGACCTCATTGCTCCCGCTGTACAGCCTGGCCGTACTGTGATTGTGCTTATCCAGAATGGACTCAACATTGAGAAGCCAGTGTTCGAGGCATTCCCAAACAACATCGTTCTGTCTGGCGTAAGCATGATTGGATCTCATGAAACCGAACCTGGTGTGATTGAGCATGATGACAATGATCGAGTATTGATCGGACCCTTCCACAACAAAAACCTATCCGCAAAGGACGAGGAGGCTGCAGCGAGGGATTTTGTCCGTATCTACTCTGCTGGTGGAAAGACCGATTGTGAACTACAACTGGACGTCAACTTTGCAAGATGGAGAAAGTTGGTGTATAATGCTTGTTTGAACTCAATTTGTGCTCTCACTGGGCTTGACACTGGTCGTATCCGACTTGCAGATGGCGCCATCGATGGACTGGTCAAACCTGCCATGGAAGAAATCAGAGCTGCAGCGAAAGCAGTAGGCGTGCACCTTCCTCCAGATGTCTGCGACTTCATGATCAACATTGATCCGTTGACTATGTATCTTCCTCCCAGCATGCTGGGAGACATCAGAAAGGTTTGCGAACTACAACCTAGAAAAATGATTCGACCAGGAGCTGACGATTTCAGGGCAACTTCACCGAGTTCGAAAACATTGTAGGAGAGCCATTGAGGGTAGGTACTGCTCTGGGCGTCCCGATGCCGACATTGCAGGTCCTATACCATCTCCTCCAAGCGATCCAATGGCGAACTAAAGAAGCGAGAGGCAGGGTGACGATCCCACCAAAGGGCTCTTTTGTCGCCGAATAGTGGGCCAAGACGCGACAAGTCAGCAAATACATATCTAGTAATGCTCCATGCAGACTATATCAGCATAGTCTTTCTACTCTACGATGTCTCGATCGACTATCTCTGCCATTCGGTGACACGCAGCGATGAAATCAGCTATCGGGACGCGCTACACTATCTAGCAGGGTGCGGTATCACGGAGAGGAGACTGCCTTGGAATACTCTCAGGACCACACTTTTGATTTCGATAACGATTGTGCATTTTCATAGCTACATTAATTGTGATAGTTTTGAGCATGCAGGGAAGACTTGCAACGAGGGACGGTACGACTGTGGATCAGCACGGTGTCCACGACGGACGACAGAGCAGAAGGACCCTGAGCGCCGCGGGAAGCACTGATGATATTGGTAAAGTGCTCGCTTCTGCGCAAGGGTCGCCGGCCCGAGGAGGATGGCCATGATGGTGCAGAAGGTAGCATCGGCTCCGTTGGCTACGGGGACACGTCGGCGTGGCTACGAGAGTCTACGGCGAAGGCGTGAGAGATGGACGAGATGTCACCGGGAATGCCAAGTTAAGCGAAAGCACGCAGAAGGTTCGATTGCCTAAAAGTAAAGCGGTAAAGTGGAGTCGACGGGCCAATCGGAAGGCTTCCAGATCAGCATTGCAAGTCAAGAAATGTCCTGGTGCTATGAGCCAATGAGATCAGAGGCATTGTCATCAACCGTGATCTCGTACTTTTAGTCTCCTGCTGCTCCCTCGGTCTCGCACGCAGACCAGACATACGCGGCCGCACACGTTCCGGAGACATTATTTGATTACCAGCGCGGAATTTTCGACGCGGGTTGTTGAAGAGTTCCATCGACTTGTATACCTGGTGCTAGCTATCACGTCGCCAAGAAGGACCATCTCCCCCAGGAACGATAACCTAGCTAGATAGGCTGCAGCGAGTTGCGTGCTCTCTGAGGACTTCTGGCTTGGCGCGACCCTTTCGCTCATCACCTTCTGCCCCGAAGGTCGTGTTGCGCTTTCTGTCCAGGACAAGGCTGATCATCGAGTCCACTTTCGACCATGTCCAACCCAGCCTCGACACTTGCGCCGTCTCCCGTCGCCGGCCCACGCCTGTCCAACGAACGCTCCAAGGAAGAACTGGAACTCGCCGAACGCTTGATCGAACACTCACAAGGCATCCAGCATGCGCCGCCGATAGTCGATCGTCGCACCACTCCGTCAACAGCAGACGGCGGCAGCAGAAGCGGTGGTGACGTTGAACGCCTGTCCGACGACGGCGGCAGCGAGACGAGTCTCTCGGCGCAACAACAACAGCTCACTCCACAACACTCGCACCACCAGCAACAACAGAATCTACAACTACCATCCATCCACGAACTCACATGGGTCAAACAAAGGAAACCCTTCAACACGGGCATGGGTGGAGCGGGTCAAGTGTGCAGGTAATTTGTGTCTTTACACCACTTGACTTTCACATGCTGACCAAGTCCCAGTAACTGCGGTACAACGAGAACACCACTATGGCGACGCTCTCCAGCTGGCGACACGATATGCAACGCCTGCGGACTCTACCTCAAGGCTCGAAACCAGATGCGACCCGTCAACCTAAAACGCGGAGCCCAAGCATCGCCAGCCAGCCAACAGCAGCAACAAGACCAACAAACGACTGCCTCGGGCAACAGAAAGAGCTCATCGCCCTCGGCATCAGCTAAACAGCTTGGAGGAGCTACCTATGTCACCGATACGACGTCGAATGGTACATGCCCTGGTGGAGGTCGTTGCAACGGCACCGGAGGCCACGATGGATGCAATGGATGCCCGGCCTACAACAACCGAGTCAGCAAGACGGCGCAGATTGCTCTGGCACAAGCAAACGACAGCCGGGCACCAGGCCAACCCCAAGGCCAACACGCAGCCAGCCAGAGCCCGTACCCTCAGGCACAAAACAGCCCCGGACCCAGCCAAGCGCCGGCGGCCAACGTCACGGTGGCCTGCCAGAATTGTGGTACGACAATTACGCCATTGTGGAGACGCGACGACAACGGACACACAATCTGCAATGCTTGCGGTATGTTTTGCGACAAGTTCTTATCTAATCTTGATCAAATCTGATTCCCATCTGCAGGTCTCTACTACAAGCTCCACGGTGTCCACCGCCCCTCTGGCATGAAGAAGTCGGAGATCAAGCGTCGCCGCAGAGTCATGCCTGCTACTAGCGACCAGCACCTCGCTCCCTTCTCCGTTAACAACACACAACCAATCTCGCCTCCTCCAGAGCCTGCTGCCCCCAGATCCGTACCTCCCTTCTATCCCCAGTCGCAACATCCACAACACCACCAGCACGCCGATCACTCGCACTCTCATCAACTCGTTCCTCCCCCTTCTTCCTTCGAGCCCGCTCGTCTTCCCCGCGCGCCTATCGCTGTCGACTTTACGCATTTCGGCAAGCCTTTACGCCCGACATCGGCCGAACAGCCCGAACCCGCACAGCCTTCAAATCCACCAGTCTCACGTAAACGATCCTTCTCGATCAGCAATGCCTCGGACCAGGCGCGTCAACCTCTTTCGCCAGCATATCCTCGCAGCGATCGTAGTCACAGAAGCGAAGCCGAAAACATAGACCCTTCGCTCTCTTCCGGACCTCCTGTATCTGGCTCTACTACTATGGTTCAAGAATACAAAGCTCCACTGGCTGTGATGAACGCCGAAGACTTTTCGCCAGCTGGCCAATCATCGCGACAGGATAAAAGAGCGCGATTGGAACAAGAGATGGCTATGATGAGGGAAGCGCTTCTAGCCAAAGAGCGAGAGATGGCTGAGTTGAGCGACTAATCCAATCACGAAATTTTACGACTCACTTTCATTTCTCCTGCATGGGATGGTTTCTCGGTCGCTTTATCATATCTGTACTTTCGGCGTAGCAAGGGCACGCTTGAGAGATTACCTCGGCTCATTTTTGCTTCCAAGCTCGACTCACAGCAGTCGATGGACAGGACTACATTTATATGTGTACACAGGGCTGTAGCTACGGTACAACTCATTATAGCAGCGTATTAAGCGTAGAGTATTTTATGCAGCAAAGCCGCGGTACCTGACGATCAATCTACCAAATGAACCGTATCCCGCAATGTACAGCGTCGAAGATAAGATGCCGCTCCTTGGGCCTAGCAAGCTCCATCCATGCCATTGCACCCGATATCATAAGGTCTTCCGATCTTTCCATATGCTATACGTGTGACATACCTTTACACACAGAGAGGAGGGAGGACGCGACTGTCCCGTGCCACACTGCAGATCGCTACTGGGTGCTCGGCATCTTCTGCAAACTTTAGCACACGGAGGGCATTAAGCAGCCTCCCCGTGTGCTGAATTTTGTAACTCCTACTTATACTTCCCCTGCAAAGGCATAGAGAATGATCTGCCTATGAAAAGGCACAAAGGTGTCTAAGCTAGAGTCAATACCAAAGAGAGCCTGGAGCACCCAGTCTTTTAATGGACACTGTTCATGTATAGAAACTACTGTGCATTTTTACAGTGGTCCGCGTTACAAACCTTAGCACACGGGGAGGAGTGATACCGTCGGCAACCTGTCTGCTCGATATCGCGGTGCACCCTCCGAGGCTGCGGCTACAGAGGATAGACCGAATGTGCCCGCCCAGAGGCATAACTTACTTAATAATGTTATCTATGATTGAAGGTCGAAACTTGTCAGACAAACAAGCTTCTTAGACGGCGGCTTGAACGCGCTTGGCCGATGCCGCCAGTCGCGCTTCGTATTTCACACGGAACTCCACCCACCTTTCACCTTCCTCTTTCGCCATCGCCTCTTGTTGCGAGCTATGTCGTGTGCCCCGCGTGCTTTGTCTACAGATTACAAAGTTCATCCCTCCATCTCATGGATGCTACTCTACGTCTTATCTAACCGAAGTTGTGGCTACGAGCTTGTATACGATCTGCGGCCGTAAAGTTCTCCGACGCGACTACCCTCTCTAAATAGGCAGGTGAAGGATGCCGAACATGTACTGATATTCCTCCAGAAGCCCCTGGATCCAAGGACTGGTTCGTATTCCACCATTTTGCATGGCCATCAGCGACTTAAGCATGAGTCTAAGCATTTGCCGTGCCACGGCCCACACTCTTAGCACATGCCCCAATGATCACTATCTAAGTTCTTGCAGTAGACTGGACGCTATCTGCAGGTCTCGTGTTCTGCAATTTCCCCATTGTACTCCACTATCTTGCGAGGCGGTGTTTGTACAGTACAGGTGCCACTGGAGAGTCAAGAGGGCTCAGCAGCTACCCGTGAGGGGCTATAGATAGGTATAAACAGGGCAATACCCCTCCAACTTCTTCCCAGTCTCTTCATCCAGCTGTGATTGTCTTGTACTGGTCAACATGTTGTCAGCATCTCTCCTTTCAATTGCGGCTCTGACCGTCCCTAGTGT
>Ga0058697_10000104_pt1 | contig 44142 bp, 24 predicted proteins | sample AgamicAsMae_FD_66619 | JGI IMG/M metagenome (GOLD analysis project Ga0058697, IMG submission 66619) | Agave microbial communities from Guanajuato, Mexico - As.Ma.e | ecosystem: Host-associated > Plants > Phyllosphere > Phylloplane/Leaf | place: Guanajuato, Mexico | collected 2012-06-04
CGACTTGATTATGATTACGTTCTGTAGCTGACTGGCTCTAGTGGCATCTCTTTTACATCGACAACAGTAATCGTCTTCGAGAAAAGATAAACAGCAATTCGACCAACATCTGGATAGAAGGCCCCTTGACTGGCGAGAATCATACGGTCATGGACGCTGACCAAGTAGGCATGCAAGCTTGCTGGTATGGTAACGACTATGGCGATGCCGACTATAAACACAGTCCTTTGCCAAATCAAGGCAATAGCACTACAAACACCACAGACTCCGGTACCGACGTGGGCATGCATTTATGGTACGCCTCTGACACTTTCACATTGCAACAGCTCGGGTGGCGGAATGGCGACAGCAACTGGACCTACCAACAAGAATGGCAAAACAAGAACGGACACGCAGGTCTAGGATGTTACTCATGGGGTCCGGGCACGACGACCTATGTCATGATGGTCAACTCTCAAAATACAGTAGAGGTCTGGTGGAAAGACACCAATACCAATACCTCTTCCTCTACCGGCCATCCCATCAACCAATGGACAAACAGCTCGGTCGCAATCAACAACGTCCATCCATCCACGAGTTTAGGATATACAAACGCTTTCTACGCTCAGGGAAGAGATGGCTGGATCACCGGCTACAACATAGACTGGGCATCTGAGAACACTACCATCAACGGTAGCTTCCCAGTAAACAAACCTGGGATATTAGGGACTCATATGAGCGTCACTACCTTGCCTGACCAAAGTGGAGGAGACAGTCTGTGTGTCTTTTATCAGACGAATGGAAGCGATGTTACGTTTGCAACTCGAGATCTGGTTCAAGGTGCTTGGACAGCGGCAACATTGGAAGTGCCAAACTCATGATTTTATGAAGATACACAGATTGTGTGGTATTGAGTATCTCTTTGACGTATATCCTGGAGGATTGCCTCGCATAGAGTATAAGTTCAGATTATAACGTCCACGACCTTGATGCGATCTTTTCGATCGAGTTATGCTTGCTCATGTGCACAATATCTGCAACTTCCCTCTGACGGACTGCTCTTCACTGCTCGATCGTGACTTCTTCACCTCTTGCTTCGCATCGGATTGCACATTGAGTCAAATGTTCTTTTCATTAACAAACATTAGACATTAACAACCACTTGATCCCCCTACTTCTTACAAGCCGGCAAAGTCTTAACTTTTGTAGTCTTCGTCAAGTTCGCAACATCCTTAACATACTGCCCCCAGCTAGCCGAAAAGTCCTCATACCCACTGCTAGTCGTAATATACGTTCCATTATACCCCGCCGCAATGATATTCTTGGTATCCGCATTCAACTTGCCATTCGCATTTTTCGGGAAATCATGAATAATCACCGTACTCTTTTGCCTCAGACATTCAGGAATCTTCTTGTTGCCGCCAGCAGCCCAATCAGCATAAGAATTCTCATATGCGTTTACAAAGTCGGCGTAATCGTAGAATTTTGCGTCGATGGGGATACCAGGGTTGGTCCAGACTTTTTGGTGTGATTTTGGCATTGTTTTGTGGATGTAGGTGTGCAGGTCTTTCATGTAGCCTAGCTGTTTGAGCTCATAGGGTGCTTCATCTACGAAAATGCCGTCGAGATGGATGTCGGACTTGGTGGTTTTCTTCCAGGTCGAGTAGGTTTTGATGTCCTTTTGTACGGTTGCGGCTTTGCGTTTTCCGTATTCGATGTGTACGTAGCCGAAGAGTTGGACGTTGGAGTACGAGCGGAGGGAGGTTACTGCTGAGATGATTTCGGGCTGGGAGGCGCCGTCCGAAGGGCCGGAGTCGGGGTTGATGATGATGTTGAAGGTGGTGTTTGGGGATGTCGAGATGGCGTTGTAGAGGGGTTGCCAGGCGTTGATGGTTGGCCAGATGTACAGAGGTACGGCGACTGCCATGGCTAGATTGACCATCTTGAGAAGGAAAACGAGTGTTGTGTTTTCTGCTGAATGTGTATTGCCAGGCGAATCGAGGGCTTGGAAGAAGCAGTTGCGAATTGCTGGATATGGAAAATGCAAGGACGCAACGAGATGATTTGAGAGGAAAGAGAAGAGCGATGTTTAGCTTCTATATAGCGAGAGACCTACTCAAAAAGCATTCGTGCTGTCACTGCCTCATCCTTCAAAGAAATATTCGCAACGAGATGGTCTTTTAGGCTTCCAATATACTCGAAGGGGTAGTGAAACGTTCTGTGTAACGGTTGATAGCACATGCTCCAGACACACGTGCCATGCGAGTCCCGGCGGTAGTTGACCTACAGCAGCCCAGCTCCTGAGAGACAGCAGTCTGTGCATTATTCTTGAAGAGAAACATAGGAATGATCGAGATGTCGCGGTCACGAATAGCTGGGGAGGAAGGATTCAGGCGCAGCAGCCGTCAAACGGGACATCTTCAGCATCGCCTCCACCGAAATAGGTCGACCACGAAGTAAGCAGACGCCAAAACTTTGACATACCACGATGTCAAATCGAAGTCAAGCACAGAGTAGCCAAGCCTCACACAATGACGACTAGTAGGTAGAGTTCGTGGTATGGACAGGAGACAAGGTTGAGTGGACTCCGCCAACGCCAAGCACCTTGACAGCCTCGTGCTATCTGCATCCGATGCCTTCCGGTGTCAGTTGTTGGCAACGTGAAGCAGACAGCTGGCATCGATCTTCTATCGTGCCTTCCCATCAATCGATCTCTTGCTCTTCGCGATCTTGATGACACGTTGGCCGCATGATAGCTAAATCCAAGCAAGCCAGTGTATAGATGACCACAAGCATCTCAATCTGCTCGATCTGCCCGATCTGCTCAATAAGGCGATGACACGGGGCGTGCCTTTTTACAACTGGATGTCACTGTTGTTTTGGACCTGTGAATTCATTCCATTCAGAATCTTGGATGGTCGAAAGATAGCAACTGCAATCAATCGAACATCCCAGCCACCTTCAAAGACTCGGATCCCCTTTAATAAATGCTTAAATTCTCTATGGATAGAGTGAAAGCAATTGTAGCGCCGTGGAATTGACTTCGTAATTGTAGTCAGGGTGATACACCCAGCGAGCTATGCTTCAAAATAATTGCATCTCTGCAGCATCCAATCAAAAGGACCCGAGAGACGAGCACATTGCTTGAGGCATGAAGTAAAGGGCTGTACCGTTGATAAGTCGGCAGCATACCAAAGCACTTTCACTATTCGACCTCAAATGGAAGCAAAAGCTTGCAATGATGTATGATGTATATACACAAGGCCTTACTAGACCTTCTCTCTTCTTTTACTAATGATCTAAAGCATAACAATGCCGAAAAACAATATCAGGTGTAATAACAAGATAAACAAGCCGACAGAAAACTCCTGTTGAGACAGCCAACTTAAGCATCAACATCGACCAACTGGCGCGACTTATGCGCCTTTTCAGCCTCCTTGATCAAGATATCAAAGTCACCCGACATTTCACACATGCCCTTGAAGATACCGTTGTCCATTCTGATGAGGTCCCAAGGAGCACCAAACTCAATCAGCTCGCCCTTGTCGAGGACCAAGACCTTGTCGTAGTCAACAATGGTCTGCAGACGGTGAGCAATAGTGATGGTCGTGTTCTTAATCTCACGAATGGTCTCTTGAATCTTGGCATCAGTGGCGTAATCGATGGATGCAGTTGCTTCGTCCATGAGCAGGACCTTGGGGTCCTTGAGCAAAGCACGTGCCAGACACAGAAGTTGACGCTGGCCTTGCGAAAGGTTGCTACCAGACTCTGCAACCGGTGAGTAAAGGTTGGTGAAGATGTTCTTGTTCTCCAGAGTGGCGGGAGAGTCGGTGGCAGTCTCGGCAGGTACACCTTCCGCATTTGTCGGTGATGGGGCACGCGACGGCTCGGCAGAGGCAGCACCAACAAGCTGTGTTCGTCGGAGTGCGGTGAAGATCTCTTCGTCAGTGAACAGCCCGAAGGGATCAAGGTTACTCCTGATGGTGCCGGTGAAGAGCGTGGGATCTTGAGGAACCATGACAATGTTCTCACGCAAGTCCTGAAGGCCGATGACACTAACATCAACATCATCGATGACGATGCTTCCCTTCTCGGCTTCGAGAGCTCTGAAAAGAGCAAGAGCCAATGAACTCTTACCCGCACCTGTTCTACCCACAACACCGACCTTCTCGCCGGGCAAGATCTTGAAGCTGAGGTCCTTGAGCACCATGTCGAAATCGCTACGGTATCTTGTGCTGTAGTCCTTGAATTCGACAGCACCTTGGCTAGGCCAGTCGGGCAGGGGCTTCTTGTCTTCGATCTGGTATGGCGCTTCTTGCTCGACCTCGAAGTATTCCTTAATACGCTCGACAGCGTTCATGTTTTGCTCGTTCATCGAGTAGAGTCTGACAAACCACAAGACGTTTTCGGTGAAAGTAACAGCGTACGTCATGGCCAGACCAGCAGCACCAGCATCGAGTTTACCGACGCTCATGATAACAAATGAACCAGTGAAGAAGGAGACCAAAGCACCTGTTACATCGACACGGAATGCGAGCCAACGGTTAGTGCCCCAACCGTAGATGAAGGGTCTCGAGTGAGTGTTGACCTTCTGCATGTTTTCGCGAATGAAGCGGCGTTCGTCACCATAGGCTCTGATGGTTGTCATGCCTGACAAGGTCTCACCGAACTGCTGGTACAAAGGACTGCGCTGCACAGACTCAAGACGCTTGAGATCGCGAGCAGCATTGATGTAGAAAGCACCAATCATGAAGTAGAGAACACTGATGAAGACACCAGCAATCAAGAAACGAGGAGTGATGACCGAAATAAGAATAACAGTGGTGATGATCGAGGCCATGCAGTGAACTACTCCAACGGCGACAGGAGCGATTTCTTGGTCAATAGCCTCGACATCCTTGGAGAACCTGTTCATGATCTGACCCAGAGGAGTAGAATCGAAGAAGCGGAACTTGGCGTGAGTGACAGACTCCATAAGCTTTCTGTGTATTCTCTTAGAAGCAACCAAAGATCCGTAGAAAAGGACACCTTCGCGCGAGACTGTGATGAGCATGTAGATAAGACCGAGAACACCGTAGACGCCGAGGTAGTAGGAAACGTCGACATCGTTGGAACTCTCTGAACGGATAGAGAACTGTTCGGTGACATTGGAAGTGCCGAAGGAGGGCAGACCCCAGAGACAAGATCCACTCTTGACACAAGAAGCTCCACCGCCAATACCGCTGAACACATGAGTAAGCTGGCGAGGTTGGGTGTAGACGCCCATGACAGACATCTCGCGCTTATCAGCGTAGGCGTTGGCCCATTGACGAATCCAGACGTTGGTCGAAACCTGCGAAACTTGCTGAAGGGCAAACATCATAGCAGTCACGACCCAGTAGTACCATGTACCCATGTAAGAGAAGTACATGAGGATGACCTTGAAGCTGACACTTCCAGTAGCCTTGGTTTCGACAGGAGCGGCGACATCACCAATGTCCTTGTTCATGCCAGGAATATCCTTAGTGACGACCTTGTGGAGAGTGTTTTCCTCATAATCGATTGCACCGTTCTCTTCGGCGGCCTCTCCATTGGCATTTCCGTTCGCACCGAATGCCTTGTCGCCACCGATCCCAGAAGGAACGCGAGATGGGATGACTGATGCTCCGCCTTCGGACTCTTCCAAGGCCGTGCTAAGGTCTTCAGTGAGCTTTCCAGACATAATGACATCCCTGGCACTACCTTGGGTACTGACTCTGCCGTTGTCCAGTACGGCGGCAAATGCAGCATGAGGGAGACAGAGGGTAGTGCTGTGAGTGACCAAGATACAAGTTCTGTTGAGCATGAGTGGGCCTCTGAGTGCCTTCTCGAAGATCCACTTGGAGGTATGGGCGTCGACTGCGGAAAGAACATCGTCGAGGAGAACGTGTCTGGCATTGCAGTAAAGTGCACGAGCGAGAGAGATACGTTGCTTCTGTCCACCGGAAAGAGTTACACCCTTCTCACCGACAAGAGTCTGGTCACCACCGTCAAGAATCTCGAGATCACGTTGCAGAGAACAAGCGACGATGACATCCTTGTAGCGTCTCGGGTTCCAAGGGCTAGCGAAAACGATGTTTTCCTTGATGGTTCCGTTGACAAGCCAGGCTTGTTGAGCGCAATATGCCACACTCTCAACCAGTCCAGTATCCGGGTCAGCCTTGAGTCCCTCCCTGCTTGTCCCGCCAGGCAAGTACACATGACCATCAAGTTTGGACATTTCACCAAGAAGAGCCATAAGAAGTGATGTCTTACCACTGCCAGTAGGACCGACAATGACGTTCAGTTCGCCAATTCGGAAGCGCATGTTGAGATCAATCATCTTGAAGTCATCGGCTTCAGTGCCGCCACCCCAGCTGAAAGTTGCGTTCTCAAATCCAATGACATGGTTGCCATCTTCGTCAAATTCCTTGTCTTGGAGTTGGTTGTATTTGTCGGTCTCGGGCTCGTTGAGGTATTCCTCAATACGGTCGACAGACACCTTGGATTCCTGAACGTGTGCGACCATATCGGCAAGCTGATCCAGGGGAATACGCAAAAGACTAAAGAGCGAAAGAGCGGTGAAAGCGACAGATGGAACGAGATCCTTCTTCTCGACCATGGTGTAAACGAGGAAGGTAAGGAATGTGATGACCATAGGAGCTCCTCCCCAGATGGTGGCTGCGGCGGCCCAAACGATATATCTGTTACGAAGGTTCTTGAGTTCAACTGCTCTCTTCTCGTCGACCTGACCAAGGAAGCGCTGCTCCCAAGCGAAGTACTTGATAATACGAATGTTGGTCAGCACTTCGTTGGTGGTGTGAATACGAGCATCAGTAGCTGCGAGAATCTTCTTTTGCGCCTTGGTGAACTGTTTGGCGATGAAGAGGTTGATAGGAAGGAGCAGAGCCATCATGGCGATACCAGCAATACTGCTGTAACCCAGAATACTGTAGAGAAGGTAGATGGCGAGGGCAAACTGAACAGGTGTCTCTGCCCAGAGGAAGTGCAGGTATGCGCAGATTTCACTGACCTTGAAGGCGTCGACGGCCATCAAGTTGATGATTGTACCAGAGTTGACCTGCTCAGTGTTCTCCTCCTTCTTTGCGACATCCTTGGTAGCCTCCGAGGTCTTCTTACCCTTGTAAAATGACTTGACCTTTTTAAGGAGAGCATCCTTGACAGACCCCTTAGGTGCAGGAGGTTCGTTGTCGTTGGTCTTCTTCTTTTCTTCCTCACCAAGAACCTTGTCACCAGCTGCTGCAGTCTTACGGCGCAGAGCTTTGGTATAGATTTCACCAATGATGATAGCACGCAGACGGATACAGGTCTTTCTGCCGACCCAAAGAGCTTGACCACCGGAGAGAGCAGAGACGAGACCAGAAACAAACAACAAGATAACGTAGAACCATGCAGCGTTGACTGGGGTATCGGCTGGGTTCTCAACGTACTCCAGAATGACCTTGAGCAGAAGAGTGGGAACGAAAAGGTTGACTCCAGACAGTGCGGCCCATGCAGCTTGGACGAGCAAGCCACGCTTAAAGTACTTCAACAAGTGCCATGCGAGGATCGAAGTTTTCTTGACCTGGCGGTAGTCGGAGAGGACAGCTTCAGCCTTGTCTCTGGGGTTGAGGTTCCAGACGTCCGACAACTCGGTAGTCTTCTTGTAACCCCTCCAGATGATGGGGTCAAGCCAGGAAAAGGTAGCGAGAGAAAGTACACTGGCCAGAGACTCTCTTGATGGCTCGATGTCGCCTTCGTATTCGAGTTCAACGGGCTTGTTACCCTTACGTGAGGTGAGCATGATCAGAGTCAGCAGAGTGGTAAGCGCAAAGTGAGTGCTCGTGAGCGCTTGAGCACCCATAGAGACTGGGTGGATCATTGCTGAGCGGAAGAGGAGGAAGGCGCAGACCCATTGGGTGGCGTAGAGGAAACCGGTGTGGTACCAGAGCTTGTTGAACGAGTAGTTGTTGGTGCTGGAGAAGTAGAGACGCAGGGTAGTCAAGACTGCAACGTACGACCACAAAGCGGTACTGCAGATGATTGTAACCCTACTCCAATTCCAAATGCCAGTGGCGCAAGCAGCAGCATTGATGCCAACCTCAGCCAGGACAGCAAGCTCTTCAATGACGGGTAGGACGAGTTGGCCTCGGGGCTTGTCGACGACAGACATCTCAGTGTTACGGGTGCGAATGGTACGGATGGCGAGATGTTCGTTTCTGTCAAACTCGTCCGAGTCATCGTCGGTATCTTCGCCATCTTGAGCGGTGGGATTGCGAGAGTCCCACGGGTGGGCATTTTTAGGATTAACAGGTTTATAGGTAGAAGAGGATTTCGAGTTGACGGCGGTTTGGATTAGTTGGTAGGTAAGATATAGTATTGAGACTGCGCTCGCGATGAGGGGGATGATTCCCATGAGGTAGCTGGACCATGGTCAGCATTCTGTCTCTGAGGCGAGACATGTCTGTCTCTGATTGGCAGCAGGCATAGAAGAGAACTCACTCATTTTGGAAGCAGTCGGTGAAATCATCACTCCGCCAGACAGGGCCCTTGCATTGCCCCCAGTTGAACATGGCGGGGATCGCGCCAGGACGTGGCAGCGTGGATGGTGGTATGTATGTGTTTCGCCGCTCTCTCAAGCAATGATTCTGATACGGCCAACTGCTCGGCTCGTGCACGTCTCGGACACTTTCTAGACGTCAACGACAACAACCACCAGAACTTCGAAGTGTTGTGTAACAGCGACGCTGCTGTGAAAAGGTTGACGAAGGATGCAAGAAGCCAATTGCGCTCGGTTCGGCCTGACCGTCCGCTAGCTTTATCTGCGTCACTTCGGCAGGGCTTGACTTAAATTAAGCTCGCCAATCCTGACCCTCTTGACTCGTCCGCTCGTTATGTCGTGCTTTGATCGTGCTTGAACTCCTGGAGAAAGACGCGGTCTGAAAGAGAGAACCACGACCTGAGGGTGGCCGCTATTGTCATATTAAAAGATGCCATAGATGCCCTCCTGACCGACGCTTATCCTCGATGCAACACGTACTACCGCTCTGGATAAATTCTCCTCCTGACTCATACAGCTACCGCGCAACGACCTATCACCGGCTTCCCAATCAGGCAGGACCCAAAGCTTGCGGAGTCCAACACGAGAATAGCACACCAGCACCTCAGGATCCAGACAGACGGAATGAGAATTCAGAGATACGGCAAAATTCGTTAACAGACCGCTATACGCCATTTGATATTGACAAAGAGAATTTAATTGGTTCGCTGGGTGAGGAGTCCAGTCATAACACCCGCAGAGTGCGCAATGCCGCAATGCAACAGCCACTCTCTTATCAGCTTTCATTGCTCGGGTTGCGCGTAGACCGTAATCCTTCACGCCCTTTACGCCCTCCCCGCTATTGAACCCTAGAAAAATGCCGCGCGTGCATTCGCTTAGTTTCTGGGTGCAGCAACTGGGGTCCATGGCTGGTACTTGTTCTTGACACTGTTTTGCGTTAGCTTACCCACCCTCATTTGACATAGGCTGCCTCATGACTTACGTGTTGAAAGGTCTGTATGCACTTCTGCTCCAGGTCAAGCAGGGACGGTGCTCTGCAGGCTCCCACGGACGAACCTGTCTCTGGAGGAGGGGGTCTTGGGATGGTGCCTTGTCGACCATGTATGACATCCAGGCGTGCCTATGTCTTGTGAGTGGATAGCACCGTGTAACTTTCTGGCAGGATTGCATACCAGCCGGGCTCGATCTGGTCACTGTTTGGCATTGAGTCAGTCCTCCTGCTGCTCGATAGGGTATCGTTGTATGTATACGCACGGGTTGAACTCCTGGTCCTTGTAGTCGCACCATCTCGTTCTCACTATGACCGGCATATCAGATGCAAACTCTTTCAAGAACCTGGTTCCAAATCGACGTACAGGGCAGGTCCTCCATGTTCTCATAGTACTTGTTGCCGTAACGATCTTGGCCGATCAAAGTTCCAGCCTTGGTGTCACCTGTACTCCTTCAGTTACGGTCGCAAGATGTCGGTATTATTTCATGTCGTACCCATGTACTATAGCAGCGAGAGATCCAGTAAGTTGGCGTTCGTAGAGGGTCATTCGTAGATTCCGGAGCGGCGGACGTACCTGCATCTGGTGGCCATATTCCTAGCAAAGAGTTAGCGCAAGCAAGTGAGAGAACAGCCGTAATTACTCACCTTGAGGCCAATTGAGCGCAAGTTGCGCAGCGTTCTCATAATAGTCGACATGATGTGTGGCGTGTGATTTACAGTCCTCACTGCTCTCGTCTGCTTGGTCGCGATCCAAGGATGCGGCAATCGATGGTCAGCAGGCGTTTGACTTGTTTGTTCCCGAATTGATCGCCAGCCTTGGCATCAAATGTCAATCGAACCATTTATCTATCTTGTCTACCAACATAGGGAATCTTGTGTCGTTGTTCACAATTGGAAAGATGTTTGCAAGATGTGTCCCGAGGCAAGCAGCACGTAGGGTAGTGAGATCGATCAGGTTGTCCCATCAGACGCCCACGAAAAGACGCTACTCCAACTCAAGCATGGCACCTACTGCCGATGCACCGTCTCCTGGAGCAGCTTTGGGAGCTTTGAATACAGAGCTAGACAAGTTGTCCCCTCGCTTTGATATTTCATCCTCACAGATTGAGATTCTGAGGTCTCCGTCCGATTTCTATGAGACCTTGAAGGCAAGTTGAGCAATCACAGTTTCTTGTCTCTCCTTTTCTCTTTCCATATGTCTTCTTATTTTTTACACCGTATCTATGGTACACGAGCACAACATTTTCTCTATTTCGGTCTCTTGACACAACAAGCCAGCCTTTGAAGCCCCCCAACTGACTAGAAGAACAGACCAAGATCAGAACAGCTGAACGGAGAATTTACCTCTCTACGTTGTACATCGGCAAGTCCGAGCATGAGTTGGTATGTTTGACTCTTTGTGTCTCTTTATCCCGATCTAACGGCCGAGACAGATCCAAACCATCCAAGAATCTCTGAAACGCAACCCTAATCTCAAAGTTTCCTTCCTGACGGATTCTCTCCGAGGAACCAGAGAGACACCAAAAGCATCATGTGCTACACTACTAGCAGCTCTGATCGACGAGTTCGGCCCAGACCGTGTTGAAGTATGCATGTACCACACACCAAACCTGACCGGAATCCGCAAGTCCATCATCCCCAAACGCATCAACGAAGGCTGGGGACTACAACACATGAAACTCTACGGTATTGACGACGAGATCATCATGTCAGGTGCAAACCTCTCATCCGACTACTTTACCAACCGTCAGGATCGTTATCATCTGATCTCTTGCAAACGTATCACCGACTACTTTGCCAAGGTGCATGATACAGTGTGTAGCATCAGCTACCGCGTGGTACCGAATGCTTCTGCACCTGGAGGCTTCAACCTCACCTGGCCGACCACAAACGCTCACCCAGCACCTCTGGATGACCCGAAGGAATTCATCACTCAAGCCACGAAACTGCTTGCTCCGCTGCTCAAACCCGCCACCACATCTCTTGCACAGACAACCCAAACAGATACACAAATCTATCCTCTGCTGCAACTGACTCCTCTCCTCAAACCCGACACATCGACCGAACTGCCAGCTCTCACCACAATCCTCAAGAAGTTGGCCACCCCAGCGTTCGCAGAAAGCAAATGGACCTTCACAGCCGGCTACTTCAACATGACACCCTGGCTGCGCGACTTGCTCTTAGCTTCCAACCCATCATCCGCAAACGTGATCGCCGCCTCACCATGGGCCAACGGCTTCTACGGCTCCCCAGGCGTCTCGGGCATGCTACCAGCCGCCTATACTCTTCTGGGCCGCCGCTTCCTCTCCTCGGTCCAAAAAGCCGGGCTCGCCAACCAAATCACACTCAAAGAATGGAGAAAAGGCACCGTCAACACACCAGATGGATGGACCTACCACGCCAAGGGCATCTGGGTGACTCTGAAGGATGAGTGCGGTCCCAGTGTGAGTCTGATTGGCAGCAGCAATTACACAAAGAGAAGTTATAGTCTAGATCTAGAGGCGAATGCATTGATTGTTACGAGGGATGTAGGCTTGATGAAGAGGTTAAGGGAAGAAGAGGAGTGGTTGCAGGAGTATGCTACCAAGGTTGATCAGGGGACGTTTGAGAAGACGGAACGCAGGGTTGGGTTGCATGTGAGGATTGCAATGTGGATTGTGACGCTGGTTGGTGGTGCTCTGTAGGTCGATGTATGAGCATTTGTACGATATGTAGAAGAGAGTCGGTTGGTTAGAGCACTTTATCTCAGTCAAAAGATGGGGCCAGAACCACCTCCCAGCACATCTTCGGCAATGACCATTCGAGCATAAGAACACATACGAAGACACAATCAACCACAGGGGAAAAGCGTAGATGGCCTTTTGAATCATTTTTTGTTTTTCATTCCGGCAACAGCATAACCAGCCGACTAACACCTCATGCCCTTTTTTATCTATGCCTCACAACAACCCAGCATTTACTGCTTCTCAGCAGCCTTGCGGGCCTTGGAGCCACGGAGCTTGGTGGCCTTGACACCAGCCTTGACCTGGCGGGTGCTCTTCTTGACGGCAGAAGCGCGCTGGACGGCCTCCATGTGCAAGTCAGAGCGGTAACCGCGCTTGGTGGAGCCGGAGACGGCGTTGTTGATGAGCTTGCGCGAAGGGGTGGTGGCCTTGAAGGTGGTCTTGTTGTAGGACTTGGCGGGCTTGTTCCAGTTGTTGCCGAGCTTGGTGGTGACCTCGATCTTGTTGTCCTTGGCGTTGATGCCGATGGCCTGGGGGTTGGCGAGCGAGGAGTACTGCGCGTCTTGTGTTAGTACTGTGTTTCTTGCGACTTGGAAGCGACACAAAATGCTTACCTTGCGCGAGTGGAGGTTGGTCAGGTTAAGGGGGTCCTTGGAGAACTGAACACCACCAGCCTGGTTGCGCTTCACGAGGAAGGCATTGTTGTGGCCTTTGAAAGAGTATGCGCGTCAGTTACGAGTTCCTCAAATCATTGCCAATTGTCCGTTTCTCTCTCCTCCAGCAGCCGTATCTTTCTTCGAGCAATTTGTCCAAAATCACTTTTTTCCACATTCCATCTCTTTCTGAAGTTCTAAATTTCGGAGCGAGCGGGAGGACACATACGGATGGTCTCCCAGATGAGGTCGTAGGAGGTGTTTTCGAAGTTGGTGGCCATTTTTGCTGTATTTGGAGATGAATTGGATCTTGCAGAGTGCAAAGTCGCGAATATTCAAAGGCGCTTGTGTGGGCTCGACGCCCGGCTAACCTTCCCGAAAGCAGGTGCTCTGCCCTAAAGCTGCTGTCGGTTGTCTCTTGCCGAGAGTCGCCAGAGTCTGGGGTTTGGTATTGCAGCATGCGTAAGCTGAGCCCCTCCGCCGCAGCCCGTTTGACGTCTTCTTTCAGCAGCAATCTCCCTCTCGTTGTCTGTTACTTCTGTCAGCCCTGTATGTGACTGCGTATACATTTGGCCTCCTAGGCCTCGAATCGATCATCCATCTACACTTGGCGCTCCATCTGGGCAAACACTCGGATCGCTATATCCCCGGCCAAGCCGCTGCTCACCATCTATCTACCCGTCTATTCCGAGTCCGCCGCGACCACATATAGCACCGCGCATTCTTTCTCTGCCTCTCGCTGCTGCCATCACTACACAACCATCATCATGGGCTATCTATTCTACTCGATAACCTTCCTCTTCCTCGTCAGCGCAACCGGTACGCATCACGCCATTCTCTCCCTCTGCTTCATACTGCACACGACTAACACAACTCTCAGCGCTCTACCTAACCAAACACCTCTGGATCGCCCACGCCCCACCAATCCCCTACCTCACCGCCCCCGGCCACATTCCCGAGCCTCTCTGGCGCCTCTCCCAATCACTCCAACGTCTAAACCCCTTTGCCCAAAACGCCTACATCAGTCTCGGTCAAAGCAGTTTCGAAGACGACATCGAGGCAGGCTTCAGCAGTTCAAACTTTGACTTGCGCGAGAATGTGGAAGGTGGGGACAGTAGACAGGGCCTGGATGAGCAGGGCAAGCAGAGAGTAAGGGCGATTATGAAGAGCAGGGGTTGTGGGTTTGATGAGGCGAGGAGGATGGTCATGGAGGAGAGGTTTGGGAGGGAGAATATTGACAAGGATGGTAGGCCGAGGGATCCAAAGGCTGTCATGTTTGACAGGCTGTGATGCTTGCAGAACACATACTCTTCTTTCTTTGATTTTGTCTGGCTTTAATCGCCTTTCTTCTGTCTGCTTGACATTCAATATACCATGGTCCATTGACCAATATCATTTTCTAGTTCTGATCGAGGGTCAGGCTCCTCATGCTACTTGCTTTTCCTAGCTCAATACACATTTCCGTCTCCATTTACCATGCAACCGAATCCCGAGCATGCCCATAAAACGCCTCGCTAAAAACAACAGCTTTTCCCTTGAATCATCGACGAAGCTAACAAGTTTATAAAATGCCAACTCATCGTCTCTGGTAAGCATTTGGCGGCATGCCCGGAGGCATACCTGGGGGAGGGGCAGGGAAACCAGGAGGCATACCAGGCATTCCGAAACCTGGCGGAGGTGCAAAGCCAGGGGGAGCTCCATTTGGTGCGAAACCTGGAGGAGGAGCGAATCCTTGAGGTCCGTTGTAGCCGCCTTGAGGACCATTGTAACCACCAACGCTGGGAGGTGGCCGGGCAGGTACACCAGCAGCTGCGGGAGGTGGTGGAAGCTGATTCCTGGCGGCCGGGGGAGCACCGTATCCACCAGTCACGGGTGAGACACCGTAAGGTGCGGCAGACATGGGCGTAGGTGGCGCGATAGGCGTTGCGATTTGAGGAGCCAGCAGTTGTGGAGGTAGAGGTTGGACTTGAGGCTCGATGTTGTGTTCGCGACCAGCGGCAGCCAGGGCACGCTCTGCGGCGTCTCCGTGACGTTCTCCCTTGCCATCCTTCTTGAAGGCGTATTGAACGGTGATCTCCTTGTTCATGAGGTATTGGCCGTGCATGTTTGCGATGGCGTCGTCCGAGGCTTCGAAGGTGGTAAAGGAAACGAAAGCGTAGCCCTTTGTGAGGTTGGCGTCGTCGCGGGCGACCTGGAGTTTGTTAGTGACTCGAAAGACTGGACTGGTTGCAAGGCGACATACCTTTGGCGCGGAGGTCAAGCTGCCGAAGCGACTGAAAGTCTCAAACAGAACACGCTCGTCGACCATGGCATCCAAGTTTCCAACAAAGAGCTCAGCACCCACGTCCAGAGTCTTCTGCTTGTCGGCAGAGGCCTTGTTGACACGAATAGGCTTTCCCCATAGACGAATCTGGTTCATGATTTTGGCGGCATAGTCGGCATCCTCTTCGCTGACGAACTCGACGAAACCGAAGCCTTGATGTGTTTGGGTGACGCGATCCTTTGGAAGATGGACGTTGACGATACGGCCGGCTTGCAGCATCAACTCCCAGACGAGTTGATCGGTGACGCGCTCATCGAGGTTTCCAACGTAGACGGTCGCTTCCTTGTCTTGTTCCCTGGACATGGTGTTAGCTTGCTCTCTGGACCTAGTGTAGTATGCGCCGTCGACGGTAGGCAGGATTGGAAGGGGGAGCGAGTCGCAAGAATGATGAGGGACAACACACCAATGCTTTCCTCCCGAAGCCATGTTTGCGCGTGGACTTGAATGTGAGTGACAGAGCTGTGTCTGGTTGCTGTCGCATCCGCTAGAGAAGTTCAGGAACGACCATGGATGAACAATGCTGCCGAAGGTCCGAGCTTCGTCCATTCGCCGCAAAGGCCGAGTGACGATTTACGGGTCGACGACTTGAATCTGTCCAGCAATTTTCATATTCACCACCGTCTCCATCTAGTCAACATGCAGCTCTCCGAAGAGACCAAGGTACGCCGACTTTGCATATACCATTCTCGTGACATTTGTCTGACTCTGTTCCAGGAGCGCATCTCGCGCGTCATCGAAGTTTCCCGTGTCGCTGTTCACTAGTACGTTCGCTCTCTCTTTCGGATACCCATACCCTCTGGAATCTCTCGTTATTATCTTGGTCGCACTATCTGGGGTCTGAAGATGAGAAAGAGCAAGGAAGCGGGAGTTTTCAGATACACGAGTCCTCGTACATCACATATTTTCACGACAACGCCAGCAACGAGAGGATCCATTGCAAAAGGACATTAGCTGACAAGTCGTCGTTTTACAGCGGCTACCTTCCCTTGATCATCTACCTGGGCTACACTCGCAGCGTGCCTCGCCCTTCGCTCATCAAGTACGGCTCCACCTCAAGAAACGTGAAAGCACAGTGCGCTGACAATCCCACAGGCTCTTCTCCCCTCTCGCCATCTAAGCAGGATGAGTTGGTCGGAAGTTGTACGATAGACGAAACGAGCCATGAAGCTGGATGGAGGGTTCATGACAAAGCTCAACGAGATGCAGGACAGCCAGCGGCCTTGACCTTTGCAGGCCACTCCTCCCACTTTTTGTACAAAATAAAACATGGCAATTGATGAAACCACATGACTTCTTACAACTTTTCTATTTGTGGCTATCTCTCGACTCTTCCCTTCGAGCGTGTTTTTAAATCTCCTCTCTACGAGGTGTCCTTCTTGAATCTGCTTGCAAAGGCTGGGAAGTTCATGGTCGACTTCTTTTCCACGGGACTTGCAGCCTGCGCAGCTGCAGCTACAGTTGCCTTCTGTGCCTCCGCTCCCTGGCTGACCTTCTCCAGCAACTCGGCTCCATTCATTTTGTCCACCTTGCCGAATCTCTTGCGTCCCTTTTCGACATCGAAGAATTCTTCCTCTGCGCGTCCTTCGCCTTCCTTGGCTACAGCCATGAGATCAACCGTTTGGCGAAGCTCGTCGAGACCTTCCATAAGCACTGGGTTGTCGAGGCTGCGAACAAAATCAATCAAGTGCTCAGTGTCAAGACGGAAGGCCGTAACGCTCTGCGGCGACAGACGACGAATAGATGGATCCAGCGGTAGCGCGAGGATGGCATTGCTGATGTGTGCAAGTGCGTCGAAGTAAATGAGCTCTTTGATCTGCACAGGCAATCCAAGCAACACGCTGGACATGACGTCGGATAGATAGCGTGTCAGTTCCTGCATGTAAGGTGAAGCAGCTGGTGGCTCGTAGGTAGAACTCCAGTCATACTCGGCCGTCTCGATCAGATCATCAATCTTGCTGTTAACGAGTTCGAAGATACGCTTCTCGGCTGCTTTTTTGGCTGTCGTGAATTCTTCTGTCGCGGCGAGCACGATAGGGCCAGCCGCGCTGCTCGACGAACGGGCCTCTGCGAGCAAGTCTTGCAACTCTCGGCATGCTGTCTCAAAGTGATCGAGGTTAGTCAAAATCTGCACAATTTGACCGGGGTATTGTGATGATAATCTTTCTACTAGTGACCTGCACACTTTGTGGCAGAGGAGTTCATCCAGAGACTGTTTTTGAAGCACACCAGTCAGTCATGTGTGAATCTTGGATGAGGAACGTCGAGGGGCTTACGCTCTTTAGTGTGTCGTCAATGACACTTGAGTTTTGAAAGTGATCGTCAGAGAATAAATAAATCTGATTTAGAAAGTTCCGGATGTCGATGCAACAAAGCGGGTACATCTGTGAAAAGGGCAGAACACAGGGGAAGCTACACGAATTAGCGACACGTTCGTGCGTATTTAGAACGCGCACACATACTTTTGCTGCTCGCGGTCCTTGTCTGGCGTATACCAACTGACGTTGATGACCTTGTCGTACTCGTCGGGGTTGTTGATAGGCATAGGCATGTAGTCGTCCGTCGAAACGATCTGCGTACGCAAGTGAGCCTACTGAGCGCGAACCGCACGACTGGGCTTCCGGAAGCCTCTACATCACTCACCTCCTGGAAATCCTCGCTGAACCTTTGCTTGAGCAGCTGCGCGTATTTGTCGAAAATTGTAAGCAGCAACTGGTCGAGACTATCAACTGAATATCCCCAGCTCTATCATCACTTATCAGTATCTTCCTGGACCTCGAATCAAGCGGTGGTGAAAACTGAGCGAGACTTACACCCATTGTTTGGACGAAAAGCGCGATGACGCCTTTGATCTTCAACAGCCTCTCGTCGTTGTCGATGGTTGGTAAGGACTTATTGACAAGTGTGATAGTGCTCTGGCACATCGAGTCCCACAACTCTTCGACCTGGATACCGTTAGCGACACCTACGGCTGGCTCAGAAGACTGAACATACATCTGCTAAGGACCTCAAATTCTCTGTCTTCATCATGGTGGCTTTCTCGACAATGGCAAACCCAGCAATGCTCTCCAGCAAAGTGCTCAACTCTCCTGCGTCTTCATCTAGAAGATTCAGACTCGCAGGTAGGAGTAGCTCCTTTTGCCTCCTCCTGGTCGCTGAGTAGTCCTGTCGAAATTTGTCGCTCTGGCCCAAGGCGTCGTGTATATGAATGGCCTCGAACAGAGGAGAAAAGTCGACCTGTACCTCTTCGTTGTTCAGCACATCGAACTCTTCGCTCTCATCAGCAACAGCTTCCACGGCAGAGTTGAGTTTGAAGTTCCCAAGGTCCGGATTTTCTTCGAATCTCATCTTGTGTCTGGTTCGACGCATCTCTGTGTGATAGAATGCAACCTCACCCAAGAATTGCGAGGTCTCACGAATACGGAAAAGCCAGGTGTTGAGATCTGCCATGACGGCCTCGGCTATCAAACGCTGAGTTGCAGGCACCGAGCGCTCAATCATGCCTGCAATCATGTAGCGGGTTACTTCTCTGAGATGGACATTTTGCAGCTCGTCCAGAGCTCGAAGTGCTGCATAACGGTTTTTCTCCTGGAGCAAATCGTGCACTTGGTTTGCCAGCCTCAAAACCTCGAGACAGTCCTTCAAGGCCTGGGTAGCATCATCAATATTCTGCCGAACGCCCCTGGAATCGACCAATGCTCTCTTCTGCTCTGCGAGTTTCTCGGTACTAGCCTCGATCGACTGGCTGAGACTCATAATCTCGGCAGTCAGAGTGACCGTTCCTTCCCGGACCCGCTGGAGCTGATTGACAGAGCTGATGAACTCTTGATGGTTGGTGTTGCAAATGCGTTCGATCTCGGCTTGTCGATCGTTCGAGACTTGTGTCAATGCTTGGATGAGATGACCTGCACGCTCTGAGTTTCTGACATCGCGCATCACCGGAATCAACTGGTCGATGTAGTCTGTTTCGGATGATGACAGAATGATCTATATCCTGTTAGCTTGCGGTCAGATTCTCAGCAAGACGATTTTGATACCTGCTGAACAGCACCCATGAACTCATCATGAGGCTCAATGATTGCTGGCATGTTCACTGCAACCGAGATCTCCTCGGACTGGTCTGCACAAAGATGATACCCCTGCACAAGACACGTTCTTTGACACGTATCGACTTGAGGAAAGAGCACAACAAGTTGTTCCCGAGCAAGTGAAGTCACGACAGTGACGGACTAGCCTTCAGGACAAATAGGAAGGAACTGAATGTTGTTAATCTGCTAAATCGACTTGCTGGACTCGAGAAACAGAAGTACTTACCTCATGCTTTGGAGTTCGAAGGTATATGGTGGTCAAAGCGTCGCGCCTTCCCACTTCGGCTTGGCTCCCGCAGAGCCTCATCTCTCTCCTGCATGAAGTGCACATGGCTGGAGATTCAGGCTGCCAAGCAAAGCAGAGCAAACAGATGTGACTTCCAATAATACCTACATCGATGCAGAAAGCATGAAGCCTCTTTGAACGACATGTGGTACAATTGCTCCCAGCAGTTGAACATGTTGGAGTGACCTGACACACGAACGTGAAGGAAACTCTGCATTCGCTTTGGTCACTCAAGTGTCGAACTTACAACATGACGTGCGAGCTCACCATCAAGGTGGAAGTACCTACCCTTCACGTCGTCGTCTCGAGGGATCGCTTTTGTACATCTCAACCTCTAACCCATACCATCTCCCACCTTATCTCTTCCATAGAATTGTTCGAGGTTTTACGAGGTCGAGCGTTGGGCCGTACTGATCGAATTGATATCCACGATTGCCTGATTTCGTCCACCCTGGGCCTCATACAGAAGGAGCGAACATTCGAGCCTTCCTCGAAAAGTAATTTCGTCGGGCACCTTCCCCGGTTCAGCTATCTCACCTCCACCACTGTCGAGTTCGTTGAGTCTCCCTCGAACCTCTCTTGACCCTCCTCACCAGTGGCTACAGTTTTCGATCACTTTGAGTAAACGCTCACTGTCTATCTCGTCGAGAGCGTCGGGGCGGGTCCGTACGGGTCTTTGGGTGCTATATAAGAGTCTTCCTCTACTCGCCAACTCTCCTTCCTTTCCTCCACGACCTTTACCAATCTTTGACACCACACACCTTTTGGAACAGTGTCTTTCATCCTTGGTCAAGGTTATCTTCCTTTTTCTTCTTCATCATTACATCTTCCATCTTCCATCTTCCAGCATCGAACCACCAACATGCACACCAATCTTCCACACCAGTCTTCGGACATGGTGCGCAGAGACAGCGGCAACTCCATCGAGGACCACAAGATCCTCCAGAGCGCCGCCGCCTTTGCCCAGTTCACCCCCGCTTCAAAGGTATGTCTACTCTCCTTCGTTTATCCTCTGCGCGCAACTTTTCAACATCGCCCCTCTTGTCTACACTGTCCTTTGTCTTGGGTGTGCGCATCCAAGAACTTCCTTTCCTCCAGCACATCTTGCGCGCATCGCATCGCATTCATCTGCTGCAAGACTCTGACTCTTGACCATCGTGGTCCTGTTTCATGAGCTCTTCGCTTCGGTCTGTCTTGTCTTTGCCTTTTGCCCTTGCCTTTTGGCTTTGTCATTCTCATTCATCTTCGATTGTTACACACTTCTTTCTATTTTGACATATCACCTCCACAACTCTCACCTTGGCTCGATACGCATCCCTTCCCACTCATGCCTTCTTCTATCTTGTTCAACTCCCACACTCTTCACCATCCATCTCGCCTCACCCCACCGTTTTCTGTCTTAACCCATCTCCACCTCATATGTTTTTCTTTTTGTGCCTTTCTCATATCATGCCTTTCTCATCTCATATATTACTGTACTTTGTATCGTTGCTGACTCTATGTTTCCAACAGCAATCCAGTAACATGTCTCCTTTCGGACCCGTGTTCACTCCTGGTCAGAGCTTCTCAGCTTTCCAGGGCAACAGCAGTGCCGCTTCCAGCACATTCCGCACTCCCTCAAAGGCCAGTGCCATGAATCTGCTCAACATCGGTTCTACACCTGATGGAGCATCCACCAAGGCCTCATCCTTGTCGCCAGTCAAGCCTATCGGCTCTGGCTTCTCCTCCCCATCGCGTCAGCCTGTGCTCAGAGACGGTCCTCCTTTCAGCACCGACACGGATCCCAATGTCACTGAGACTCGCTTCGTGCGTTTCGGTATGATCCCTGCCGAATGGCTCGAAGATGGTACCCTCGTCGAAGTCCTCCATGGCGTAGGTTTCCTTCGCATCTATCATAACCATCTACTAACCTTCTCATAGACCGGCCTTGTTGGCTTGATCGACAACTGTGTTCCCGCAGTCGGTGACACTCCTCACCACGTTTGTCTCTATGCCCGCTTCGACGACTTGCGTGCTGCTGCTGCCTCCAAGGAGATGTTCGAGAGTGCTCTGACCACAGTCACTTTCAACTTCGTTGACCATCATGAGTACTACGACTTTGATACTACTCATCCTCGCGCCCAGGCAGTCTCAGCCTACGATGGTCAGGTCGAATTCATCGCCATGCCCAAGAGCATGATGGGCTTCAACATCCACGCCATCTTCACCGAAGTTCGTGGTCTTGCTCAGGCTTTCGGACCCGTTCGTGCATTTGCATACATCGAAACTCAGGGCTTCCAGGCTCCACGTTTCCGTGCCGAGTACTTCTCGGTGAAGACGGCCGATGAGGCCATCGCTATGTCTACCGACAATGCTGATGGCTACCACTCCGTGAGTACTCTCTTTCTTTCTTTTGATGCAGTCTTCCATCATCTTCCACCTACTTTATCAAGTTCATCACTAACAGTTTTAGGATTCTCTCACTGTGTCCATCAAGCCTTACGAGCCTGCTGGATACAAGCGCTACGTCCACCCTGCCGCTTCTGGTATGGCTGACCTGGTCGCTGCGACTGATGACCTTGCCATCTCCGATGACTTCGACGATGGCTACAACAACTACACCGCTCGTCACCACAGGGATGGTTACGGTGCTCGTCCTCGTGGAGACTACACCCCTCGTCGCTTCCGTAGCGGCTACCGTGGTGGTAACCGCCATGAGACCAACTGGGTTTCCAACGAATCTTTTGTTCATCAGACTGACCTCGAATTCTGGCGCTGGAACCAGCCTCAGACCGTCAATGTCAACAAGATCGAGGCCGGTATCGATGTTCGCACTACTATCATGTTGCGTAACATCCCCAACCGCGTCGACTTCGAAGACTTGAAGCTCTTCCTTGATGAGACTTCGGGAGGTCATTACGATTTCTCGTACCTTCGTATCGACTTCTCCAACAACCTCAACGTTGGTTACGCCTTTGTCAACTTCGTCCGCCCAGAGTTCATTACCAACTTCGTCGAGCGTCGTGTTGGTAAGGAGTGGAACATGTACGGTTCTCTCAAGAAGTGCGAGGTCTCCTATGCCACAATTCAGGGCATCGACTGCCTGCTCGCCAAGTTCCGTAACTCAGTCGTTATGGAGGAGATCCCCCGCTACCGCCCCAAGCTGTGGTACCACGTGGACTCTCAGGACTTGCCTACCATTGGCGGTCTCCCCGATCTTGACGCTATCGGCACCGAAGTTGAGTTCCCTCCCCCTAACAATGAGCAGAAGCGTCGTCGCTCTCGCGACAACGCTGGCACCATCGGTCTATTCCCTCCTCGCCGCGGCAGAGGGGGCTACAACTCGAACTACCGCGAAGGCCAGTATGATCGCGGCACTTCCTTTGCCATCGCCGAGGAACGCCAGATCGAAGAACAGCGTCAGCTCCGCTACAACGAGCGTCGCGCTATCGGCTACCGTGGAAACGACCGCGCTCATCATCACTACGGCTACCGTAACCGTGGTGGATACCACCACCAGCTCCGTTTCCGCAACAACCGTGACTACGATGATGAAGAACACGATCACTTCGACGAGAACGACCCCTCTTTCCGTCGCAGCAACCGTTACTTCGACTACCGTCGTTAAACCCTTCTTTGGTTGACAACGCATTCTTCGACCATTGACGGTCTGAAGTCTTGGACGTCTTCACCGCTTGGAGTTTACCTTCTTCGCAACGAAAAAATCATGCAGTAACGACAACACCAATTTTCCTTTGTTGATCTGCCACAAGAGTTGGCCTTTTCGAACGAGAAGCGAATCTCACAAAGAATAAAAAACCAATTGAAAAGCACAAAAACAACATTGGCGGTATGAGAGAAAATAAAGCCTTTCAGGGGCTTGTGTGGGCAGCACACCATCAACAAAACAAATGTTCTTTTCTTTCTTCTGGAGACTTTTGGGTTTCTGGGGAGTTTTCTGGACAAGTGGGTTTGGAGGCGGTGCTTTGCTCTTTCTTTTCCTCAAACAAGCGGATTGTAAAAAGGGGCAAGGATTGATGATGGAAAGAAAGATGAGATGGAAAGTTCAGATGCTTTGCTACAACAGAAAGAGATGAAGAAGATGGTTTGAAATCTTCTTTTTCTTTTCCGAACAAGACAAGATAGTTTTAGCTTAGATTTGCTCGCTCTTCTCAGAACATAGAGAACAATGCACGAGGTTGCCTTGATAATACTTCTTTCTCATTCTTGTATGCTTTGTGATTTGGATGTTATGTATTCAAGCTACGCTACTGTGTACTTGTAAAATGTGAGCTCTTCCTCGGCAAGACGACTTTGTATAGCTATGAAGATGCACGATATCCTCTAGAAGGAGAATAATATCTAACAAGTAGTGATGGATTCTATCTTTCGTTGGGCATAGTGTTGGACGAGATAGCTTCGTGCCTTCCTGTAAGGTATACCATTCTTGATCTCTGTTGGACAAGAGGCAAGCGTCGCATAATGCAACTCACCTCTATCTTGTACAAACCGCGTGTTTGCTCATCATGTGACTACTCCCTGTGCAGACTCACGTAGTATATGTAGCTATTGAGTGCAGAACACTCTTAAGAAGGATAACGATGTCCAAGGAGAAGCGATGGGCTCTTGCCTCTTGTTGATCGCATCGTGGGTTGAGAAAGCATCGTACCTTTCTATGAAACGACCACTCATCGCCATAGAATGAGAGAACGCAGATCACGAAGCTTTGAGAGCTTTGAGAGCTTTGTGGGCTTTGTGGGTTTCGAGGGCTTTGAGGGCTTCGAGAGCAGAGTAAGTTCCTTCAAGAAGCAAGACATACGGCAAACCACCGCCATGAGTGCTCTGTGTGTAGAGTAGAAAGAAAAAAGATCGAGCTTTGAGGGATGGAAACGTTGGTAAGAGGGCAACAACTCGCCAAGAGCCTCCATCACGACAGACGATGATGGCCTGATGAACGAGCTTGCTTGTCGTGATTGGTGAGAACTTGCTCATGGAGACTTGGGTTTGTTTCTATACTGCCACGGTTGAATCGAATAAAACCCACCTTCTCTATTCTGCTTCTCCCAGGCAAGCAGAAACCGACAGCAGCATGATCAGTCGTACTTGTAGGTTGGGTAAAAAGACCTCGAAGGTTAGGCAGGGTGTCGACGTTGACTTCATCGGACGGATCTCGGATGTCGGACAAGAGCTTCCGAATCTCCGCGCCACGTGCGGATCGGCTCGGCAAACCTTCTTCCAAACGTCAACTGTTGCAAAGAAAAAAAACTCGACAGGAAATCAGAACAAAAATCTTGTTACACCGAGCAACACACCGGCAAAAGGATGATCACGCCAGGGGTCGAACCTGGAATCTCTTGATTCGTAGTCAAGCGCCTTGCCATTGGGCCACGCAACCTGTTTGATGAAGGATGGCATGATCAGAGGCAATAAGTAGTTGTTGTCTCTAGGTGTATCTTGTCCATTGTCTGCTTCTAATGGAGTATAGGTCAGGTATGTACAACAGTTCCAATGGTGTGGGGTGGCGTTTATCGAATGTCTGGCGAGGCAGGTAATAAAGGGCTCAACCACGAACTCTAGGACCATGTCCTCTTTCACCCAAACGCTTGCCGTTCAGCTCGTGAGGGGCAGGGATCTGTGGTTGAGGAAGGTCTTCTTCTTCCTTGTCACCGTTGGCATCTTGTGTCTTTGCCTCCTCCTTGGTTTGACCAGGCTTCTTGTTCTTTGCGAAAGATTGGACACCACTGCCGATGGCACGCATCTCATCGGACTCTTGGTCTTCTTGACCGATGGGCTTAGCAACGTGCTTGACTGCAATCTCCAGCTCTTCTGACTCGTTTTGAGCTTTGCGTTGTTGGTACCAGTCCTCGTACTCTTGCCACCACCAGGTATGAGTCTCGCCATCGCGACCAAGGTATCCAGCCACACCGTCTTCGGTCACACGCTTGGCCCAAGGCTTGTCGACAATGTAGTGAAGACAGACAACCTCGTCATCCCTCCAGATGTTCTCGTGCCAGTAGCGCATGGTCTTCAGCGCATTGAATTGCCAGCCCACGCTCATCCATTTGTTCTTGAAGAACTCGGCCAGGAAGTCTTGGTCAGGAAACTTGAACTCGCCCAGCAGAGGGGTGGTGTTGAAGAAGTCGATCATGCGGTCCCATAGCTGCTCCGAGGCGACAAAAAGGAACATGCCGCTGTTGAGAAGATGGTAGGTGCCTCGCGAGTCTGGTGTGATAGGGGTAGGGTGGTCAAGGGCGCCTGGGTGTGACACAGCAGTATAGGCACAGTTCTCTTTCGTCCAGTCCTCCGGGGCCCAGACGTCCTTGTCAAGGTTGCAGACACAAGCATGATTGGCAGCTATCCAGTCGTTGGCAGGTAGCTGCTTGTCAAAGACATGGTCCATGTTCCTGCGTAGGATCATGTCGGCGTCGAGGTAGCATATCTTGTCGTAGCTGTCGAGCTTGTACAGCTCGAAGACCCTTAGCTTTGTCCAGGTGTCGGCGAAGCGCTCGGCAATGAGGTGGACATGGACGTTCTCGCGTGGCAGTAAAGCTTCAACACGGTGGAGTATGAGGTTACTGTGAGGGGCTTCGAGTTCCAATGCGCGTACGGCAGGAGCAGACAAGGTATCCGTGTACAGAACGATGAGAGGATATGAGCTCTTGTATTTAGCCAAAGTGTGAGCCAGGATCAGCACACCGGCGAGATACGACGACCGAGTGATCAGAGTACAGTAAGCGTAATTTTGGCCAGCCATGATGGGGAGTTGATCAGAGACAGCACTTTCAGTAAAATTCATGGAGAGGACACAAAGAACGAAACACCATGAATGACATGTGGACAGAAAGCGCAAAGTCAATGACGCTATGCTCAGGGCGGCGCTTGGACTTCAAAGCCAACGGCCGTCGAAACAGCGATTGCCATGTGGGGGTACGTGTGGGCCTTGAGCTGTACTGATACTCTGGTAGACTGCTACTTGGTAGGCAATTGAGCGCTTTTTGTTTATCGAAAATGTGCCCTCGCCAAAATACAGCTCTAATGGAGTGAGTGCCAACGGGCTCATGATCATCGGCACCCAAGAGCTACGACGCGTCGCGATGTCGCGTCGAGGGCTGCCGCCGCTGCCTGCTCGGGTGTTGACGATTGCCGAGTTGTTTGGTGAAAGTTGATACTATTCCATCGACCTCTTGAAGATTCTTCAACTCTGATCCAATCTCAATTCTCATTCAGCTTTCTTCAACATCTTCTCTTTGTTGCACACTGTGACACACCGCACCTGTCAACAAGGAACCACTCAAGTGACAGCCCAGACCACAAGGAACAGGCCGAGATCTGCATTGTCCCGGATCTCGGATCTGACTCGCCTTGTCACCCCTTGCACCGTTATCTCCGAAGGGCTTTCTCCAACATATCCCTGGGTGGCAACACACAAGGTTTCTGTGAGTGAGAAGCTGGTCTTTTCTTTCTTCAACATTTTGTTGTCCCTTCATTCCAAGCCCGTGTCTGCCTTGTGTTGGGTGTTGCCTTGTCCTTCCAGTCGTTTCACTCTCTTTCTCTTTTCATCGTTCCAAGTTTCACCATGGCCCGCCAAACCCGTTCCTCTCTCCGTGGTCGGCAATGTATGCTCACTTGCAACCATCATCTTGTGTGAAAGTACATTTGGCTAATCCGTGTTAGCCCTTGCATCTGACACGCCTACCTCCATGTCTCCTAGAAAAGCCACATCCCTCTCGAAAAGATCCACAACCATTGCCGACTCGGACCAAGATACCAGTGATCAAGACCAGATCCAAATCGCCACTACCAGACCCAGAAACAAGTCTCAAGTTCAAGTCGTCATACCAGTCATGTCTTCCCGCGCAAAGGCAGCCCTTCGCTCCAACAGCCCATCATCACTTTCTTCGGCTAACAGCCCTGACGCCCAATCCATCGACACCCCCGCCACCAGTGCTGGTGTCACTCCAGAACCCTCGATACACGGACGCTTGGGAAGCAAGAGAAAGAGAAACACCGATGACGATGCTGCCATTGCTAGGCAACTGCAAGAGGAAGAATGGGCAGAGGTCGCACAGCCATCCAAGAAGATCAAGGCCGAGCCCGTGGACATCAAGAAATCCAGAAGATCATATGAGGCTGCTGTCATCGAGGATTCTGATGGTGAGGATATGAGCGATCTCTCTTCTGTCATGTCTTTCAAGCCTGAGGTCGATTCTGAGGAAGAGTACACCTTCAAGAAACCCAAGGGCAAGGCTGCTCGCAAGACAGTCGTTGGGACAGAGGACGAAGACGAAGACGAACCCTTGAAGTACAAGTCACGCCTCTCGAAAGCACGTGCTGGCAAGAAGCCGGTTGTGCCTCAGCAACGAAACTCGGTCGTCATTCCTGATAGTGACAGCGAATTGTCGATCCTCTCGGGACTAGATGAGGCCGACATGCACACCGAGGACGAGTTTCGTTCTGAGGATGCACAGTCAGGCGCCGCTGAGAGTTCTGACGAGGAGGATGACCAACCATTGGCACTGACGAACATTCGTCGCAGAAGAGGCCAGGCTAACCTCCAGGGCCGCGATCTCGGCGCTGAAATTAAGATCAGAAGGGGTATGTCGAGAAAGGATCGTGAGCGACTGAAGCTGGAAAAGGCACATCCTCAGATCAAAACCATGTGGCAGGATCTTGAGGCCATTCCCATCATCAAGGGCGTCGCTGGCGTGCAGCCACCTTCGATCAACCGCAAGCTGAAGTCGTACCAGCTCGAAGGTGTTGATTGGATGATCAAACAGGAGCAGTCCAACTACAAGGGAGGTCTTCTCGGTGATGAGATGGGCATGGGAAAGACGATCCAGGCCGTCTCTCTCATTATGTCCGACTACCCTCAGAAACAGCCGACTTTGGTTCTGGTCCCTCCAGTCGCTCTGATGCAATGGTCCCAGGAGATTGGCGAGTACACTGATGGAAAGCTCAAGGTCCTTGTATACCACGGCACCAATGCCAAGTCCAAGAACATGACGGTCGGTGAGCTCAAGAAGTACGATGTCATCATGATCTCGTACAACAGTCTTGAGTCTTTGCATCGCAAGGAGATCAAGGGATGGACCCGCAACGGAGATATTGTCAAGGAGGCATCACCCATCCACGCTCTGACTTACCATCGTTTGATCTTGGATGAAGCACACAGCATCAAGACCAGAACCACCCAAGTCGCAAAAGCCTGCTTCGCACTCAAAGGCAAGTACAAGTGGTGTCTTTCTGGCACACCCGTGCAGAACAGAATTGGCGAGTTCTTCTCTCTCCTTCGCTTCCTGGAGGTCAGACCTTTCGCAGACTACTTCTGCAAGAAGTGTCCCTGCTCTCTCCTGCACTGGTCTTTGGACGCTCAGCACATGTGTACCGAATGCAAGCATACCGGCATGGAGCACGTCTCCGTCTTCAACCAGGAGCTGCTCAACCCGATTACTCAATCCGAGGACTCGCAGCTGCGCTCAGAAGCCATGGACAAGCTCTTCCTCATCACATCTCGTATCATGCTCCGCCGCATGAAGCGCGATTATGTCAGCTCTATGGAGCTTCCACCCAAGGAGGTTATCGTGCACAACGAATTCTTTGGAGACATCGAGCGCGACTTCTCTCAGAGCATCATGTCCAACACTGCTCGCCAGTTCGACACCTACGTCTCACGCGGTGTCATGCTGAACAACTATGCCAACATCTTCGGTCTCATTATGCAGATGCGCCAAGTATCCAACCATCCAGACTTGATTCTGAAGAGAAAGGCTGCCGAAGGTATGAACGTGCTGGTCTGCAACATTTGCGACGAGCCCGCTGAGGAACCTATTCGTTCCAAGTGCAAGCACGACTTCTGCAGAACCTGTGTCAAAAACTACGCTCAGACGGTGGAGGAGGGCGCTGATGATGTTGACTGCCCTCGTTGTCATATCCCGCTTTCAATTGACTTCGATATGCCTGAGCTTGAGCAGAACGAGGAGGCTGTCAAGAAGAACTCGATCATTAATCGCATCAAGATGGAGAACTGGACTTCGTCGACCAAGATTGAGATGCTCGTCTACGACCTTTACAAGCTCCGCAGCAAGAAGCAGACGCTGAAGTCGATCGTCTTCTCGCAGTTCACATCCATGTTGCAGCTCATCGAATGGCGTCTTCGTCGTGCAGGTTTCAACACTGTGATGCTTGACGGCAGCATGACACCTCAGCAGCGCCAGAAGTCGATCGAGCACTTCATGACGGACCCTGATGTCGAGGTGTTCCTTGTGTCCCTCAAGGCTGGTGGTGTTGCTCTCAACCTGACTGAGGCTTCGCGTGTCTTCATCGTTGATCCTTGGTGGAACCCTGCGGCTGAATGGCAGAGCGCAGACCGCTGCCACCGTATCGGTCAGAGACGTCCTTGTGTCATTACTCGACTTTGTATCGAAGACTCGGTCGAATCTCGTATTGTCATGTTGCAAGAGAAAAAGGCCAACATGATCAACGGCACGATCAACAACGACAGGGTGGCTATGGAGAAGCTTACGCCTGAGGACATGCAGTTCTTGTTCCGTGGCAATTAGAAAGCAACCGAACAGGCCACCTTGCTTTGGTTCTTATGCCACGTGCTAAGCGATTGCTCTTCATCATTTCTTTTCCCTTTTCTTTCTCTGCAAAAAACCCACAGCTCGAACATCTTAGAGGATGGTTCGAGGACACGGTGATGGTAAAGCATCAACTGCAGCATGATTATACGGCATAACGATTTTGCATTGTTTTATTTTTCGGTGGAGGAAGTTGATCATTTGCTACCCTCAAGCGCGGTTCCAGACATTTGTACACTAGAATAGAATTATACAAAAAGCACCAAATGCGAGTGTCGAGTTTTGTTAAAGATCCTTCCAGCATGCCAGTGTGATCAAAGTGACAGGATCTGATAAGGACCGATAAGTGGAGATGGTCGGTGGAGCGGGTGGTGGAGTCTCTCCCCAATTGAGAGAGACCCTTGAAGGTTTGAGTTTGGGAACGGAGTTGGCGCAAACCGGCTCCCACCCACGGTCCAGCACGACGTGAACGTGCCTGACTCTGGTTGAGGCTTGGAACAATCATGTCCGACATCCATCCTGCGCTTGTAGCCATGTGCAAGTGAAAACTTCTGGCCATCTCCCCTCTTTCGACAAGACTGTGGCCATGTCGACACCGTCATCGCGTCTCGCAGGAGCTAAGGGCTTCCTGCCATTGTCCGAGGAGACGGCCATCTCGACCCGAGGCCAGCACCTTCCACAGCTGATACGCGAACGCTCCGCCAACAATGTGCCTCGTCGCCGCCGCTCGTCGCTGGACGGCAACTTTGCCCCTGCCACATCCTTCGAAGATACCGCCGCCGTGAGCGACAACGAACTAGCCACACCCAAGCAAGCTCGCTTCAGAGCAACTGCTACCGACGCCAATCCAGATGCCTCGCGTCGCCTCAGCTCGGGCGCTGCCGCCCTCATGACCCCTCAGATGCGCAGTATGCGCTTGATTGGCAACAGCAACCCGCGTTACCGTTGGGAGAAATACTTCACCTCGGACGAAGACCTCAAGAAGATGAAGAAACCCATTCGCGCATACTACGAGCGCAACAACTTTTTGATCCAGCAGTATCTGTATATCGATAGACTGCTGGATTCGAGTTTGCCGCATGATTTGATTCAGGAGTATCAGTACAATGTGCATAGCAGTTCCGGAGCTGCCACCGTGCCGCCCACTATCAGTGAGGAGAACGGGAGTGCCAGCGCTGACGCTTCTGCGAGGCCTTCTCCTTCCATCACTCCTATGGATGGTAATGGCAACGGACATGCGTCGGCGAATACGAGTTATAGGCTCAAGAGAACCCCCAAGGCTTTGTACCGTGTCAATGACGAGGAGACGCCGTTGTTGGCCGAGGACGACAGCAACTCGCTGTTCAACACTGGGGTCCCTGCTTGGGAGCCTGACGACGAGTCTGACAGCCAGAGTCGTGTTGTCAGTGTAGCCATTTACCTGAACCTGGTCGCCAATACCGTGCTTCTTGGACTGAAGATTGTCGTTACCATTCTGACTTCTTCCGTTTCCGTTCTGGCTTCTTTGGTCGATGCAGCACTGGACTTCCTCTCTACCGCCATCGTATGGACTACCACCAGACTCATCAGTCACAACGACATGTACGCCTACCCCGTGGGACGCAGACGCCTAGAACCAATCGGCGTCCTAGTCTTCTCCGTCATCATGGTAACCTCCTTCGTCCAAGTCGCCATCGAAGGTCTCAATCATCTCACCTCAAAAGACCACACCATCGTCCAACTCAGCTACGCAGCCACCGCCATCATGGCCGCCACCGTGGTCATAAAGTTCGGCTGCTGGTTGTGGTGCAGGCTCATCCCTAACAGCAGCGTGCAAGCACTCGCCCAAGATGCCATGACCGATGTCGTCTTCAACATCTTCTCCATCATTTTCCCACTCTTGGGCTACTACTTCAGTATCTGGTGGTTGGACCCTCTGGGCGGCATCCTCCTTTCCTTCTACGTAATCCTCGGCTGGTCATCAACCTCACTCTCACACATCCGCAATCTCACCGGCGCGGCGGCATCAGCAGACGAGCGTAACGTGCTCCTCTACCTCACCATGCGCTTTGCAAAAACCATCAAGCAGATTCAAGGATTGCAGGCCTATCACTCGGGAGATAAATTGAACGTCGAGGTTGATATTGTGCTTGATGAACACATGAGTTTGAGGGATAGCCATGATTTGGGAGAGTCTTTGCAGTATGTGTTGGAGTCTGTGCCGACTGTTGACCGCGCGTTTGTGCATCAAGATTATGCTAGTTGGAATTTGCCGTCGCATATGACGCAGCAGGATTAGAGGAGGAGGAGGTTCTGGTGGATGGAAGAGAGAGAAAAGAGATATGAAGACACTCTTGCAGCTTGCATCGCTCTGCCTGTCTTGGCCATTGTTGTGCAGCTTCTTGCTTATAGATGTAAAGAGATGATCAAACTCAGTTCTTCAGACCTTTGAGTTCTTCTTGTTTTCTGAAGATGTTTTGATTTGCTTTTCTACTAATAAAATGCTTTTGATGGATACTGTACCTTTGATTTTATATGAAATTTCGCTGGTCTCTTCTCTCTCTTTTTTTCAACTCGATTTTCATTGCTTGAATTTTGATGTCTGTCCACCAGAAGGCCTGCCTCCTTTCGATACCAAAAGCACGACATCCTTGCTGCAATATTGACGGGATATACATGCCTAATACGGTAATGAAATGACTTAGGCACCCAACTCTCTCTCTCTCTCCTGCATATAAAACCACATCCTCATCCTTTCAATCCCTAGACTCTTGTTCCCCTTCCTCCGTCTTTTGTGATGGGGACAAGATTGAGAAACACCAAACGCACAAATCACACAAAACTGACAAGAAAGTAGGCACAAGCGATTCACAGGTGAAAAATGGTTTAGAATTACGGGGAAGCCACGAATGGCTTCGACTATCCTCCTCATTCCTCGATCGAGAATCCAAACACTCGGACATGCTATCCTGACATATCAGAAAACTATATCGAGCTTAAGCAGAAGCAACGGCCTGAGCAACCTCCTTTCTCTCAGCCTCAAGGACGCTCTCAAGAACATTGACGGCATCGTTGCCAGCCTTGTCCAGTTCAGACTTGACCTCAGCGAGACCGAGCTGCTCGTCGGTCCAAAGGGGCTCGACAGAAGTCTCCTGGCCGACGCCGAGGAAACCGCCCTGAGCGGCCCAGTCAGAAGTGCGCTTGATGCCGAGCTGCTTCCAGACGGTGTCGAGGGCCTCGACCAGGTGGTCGCGGTACTCGCGGATGTGGCCGGGAGTAGGAGTGATGCGGAGACGTTCTTGGCCGACGGGGACGGTGGGGTAGTTGATGGCCTGGACGTAGATGCCGTGGTCCTCGAGGAGCAGATCAGAGGCCTTTCTGGCGACTGCGGCGTCACCGACCAGAACGGGGATGATGTGACTGGGGTTGGGAATCACGGGGATGTCCTTGGAAGAAAGTGCATCCTTGGTGGCACGAGTGTGCAGCTGCTGCAGGCGACGGTCACCCTTGTAAGCCATCTGGTACTCGATGGCAGCCTGGGCACCAGACATGGTAGCTGGGGGAAGCGAGGTGGTGAAGATGAAACCAGGAGCAAGGGAGCGGATAGTGTCAACCAGCTTGCTGGAACCGGCAATGTAGCCACCAACGCAGCCATAGGCCTTTCCGAGAGTACCAGTAATAATATCAACGCGGTCCTGAACGGTGCCCTTGGGCGAGCCGCCGTTCACGTAGGCTTCGTAGTCGAGGTGCTCAGCAACACCAGCACCGTTCGGGCCGTACATGCCGACGGCATGGACTTCATCGAGGAAAGTGATGGCGCCGTACTTGTCTGCAAGGTCGCAAATCTGCTCAATGGGACCAATGGAACCGCACATGCTGTAAACACTCTCGAAAGCAATGATCTTGGGGGTCTCGGCAGGAAGCGAGGCCAGCTTCTGCTCAAGATCAGCCATGTCGTTGTGCTTGAAGACCATCTTCTTGGCGCCCGAGTGACGAATGCCCTGGATCATGGAAGCGTGGTTGCTGCTGTCAGACAGAATGACACAGTCAGGGAATTTTGAGCCCAGAGTGGCCAAAGTAGCGTCGTTGGCGACGTAGCATGAAGAGAAGACAAGAGAAGCCTCCTTTGCGTGTAGCTTGGCGATGGTTGCCTCTAGACCCATTGCGTGCTGGTTGTGGCCAGAAATGTTGCGAGTGCCACCGGCTCCAGCACCGTACATATCAAGTGTCTCGTGCATCTTCTTCAGAACCTGAGGGTTTCTGCCCATACCAAGGTAGTCGTTGGAGCACCAGACGGTAACCTTGTCCTCGGGAGTGTCCTTGTGAGCGCGAGGGAATTCCTTAGCCAGACGGTTGATGTTGTTGAAGTAACGGTATGACTTGTCCTTGTGCTTCTTGTCCAATTCGGTCTGGTAGAACGAGTCGTAGTCGAAGCGAGAGGTGTTCGGAGGCGCTGGGGGAGCACCGTGCATGTCCTTGGAAGACTGCTTCTGCGCTGGTTGCTGCTGACGCTGTACGGGAGCAGGGTAACGGACTGGTTCAAGAGTCAGCAAAATTCGGTTTGAAGTCGGATCGCAATTCTTGGTACCTTCGTCACGTCTCAGGGGGCTGCTGTCGACGGCTTGTGCCTTCTCAGCACGGGTAGTGTGCAGGTAAGCACGAGGAGCGCGGGTGGTGCGAGTGCTGTAGGCTCGCGAGCCACCGAAAGCACCGGAGAGCAGAGTGTTGGTGCGAGTGCTCTGGACAGCCAATGCCTTGCCCATGACGGGGCATTGACCGGCAGTGACCTGCAGGTTGGACATGTTGGCCTGGATGGCATTGGTGCTGGTGCTGAGCGAGCGAAGCGTGGCGGGCGATGTCTTGTGCAAGAATGGGCACATGCCGCGCGATTGACGGAGAAGGGCCTCCATATTGACGTTTGTTGTTTTTATTTTTCCTTTGTCTGAGTGGTGGAAGGGGCGAGGAGTGGAGGTGTTAAGGAGAGAAAGAAGAGAGGACGTCGGAACGCGGATGCAGGCGTAGTGATGTGTAATTTTGATCGAGCGCCGACTTGGAAGCAGCGGGAACGAAGCATTCTCGATTCGAGACTCCGAACGTCCACCGGTCACGGCAAACGCCCTCCCGCTGCCCCATAAGACGATATTTGCCACCTTTGATTGGTCCAAACCCATCCTTTTCTCGGCGATCCCTCGCTGGTGACGCTGAGAACAAAGAGAACGCCGTGCCTCGGCGCTGATTCTCAAAGTCCCATCTCCTATTTCGCACCGCGTTGCGCCGTCTGCTTGTCCCTTGCAAACCCCGATCTTGACCTCCCAAATTGCCTGCGCTGTCTGTCATTCCCCGTCATGGACTTGAGATCGTACCACGTTTGGAGATTATCCTCTCCCAACTCAATCAATCTGGAGAGTCAAACCCCTTTGCTACTTCCACAGGTACATGGGCGCTTTTAGCCTTTTGATCAACGCGTCTGGTTCACAAAAAGGGCAGCGCACGCCGTGGACATGTGCGGTCTTGCCTTTTTACCCCTCGCTCCCGATGGGGAAAGCGTTCGTCCAACGCTCTGGAGGCGTATGTCTAGCATAAGCTTACTGAAGGCTTGGTAGTTGGCTTACTGTGCCTGCTTCCTTTGGTGGAGCTGGCTTTTGTTCTCCATCGTTTCTCTCTGTCGCCAACATCCATACAAGGCTCTTGGACGCAGACGGTCATTGCCGCTGTCAACTCGGATTGCACAGGGAAGCGTGAAGCTCTGCTCATTCCTCTGCTGCTTCAAATCTGCCATCGACATCTGATCGTCACGCGTACATATCCTCGTACGTATCCCTTCATGCCTCGGTAAGTTCTGTCTTTCTGCACTCCCTCCTCTCAAAAGCTACGAGGAGATGTAAAGAGGCCTTCCAGTGATGATCACTCAAGAGACTATTGATTCTTCGCGGGGACCTCGGGTCGACTTTGCTTTGCTCAGAAGCTCTGTTCAGAACCAGACCGCAATGGGACATGAGAACTCGAATACACTTGATCTGAGGAACCCTTTTTTGCCTCAGCTCGGAGTTACAAAGTATATAACATGATCTTCCTACATACCAATTCAAACTTTTTCTCTTCCATCATCCTGTCAGTCGCTCTGCCAACAAGAGGGCTGTTCAGAGTCCTCAGTACAGCACCGCACCGCCGCCTGCTCTGCCAGCAGCGAGTCTGCATGGACTCCGATGCCTGTATAGTCGCGCAACAGGTCGATATCGGCATGCCTGTCTGCCATGGGTTCGCTGCTGGCATGGGCGGTAGATAGGGTACGGAACAAGTGCACGAGACTTCAACCTTAGATGGGGAGAGCGTTTATAAAGCGTTTCGTCTCTCTCTTTGCGACATTTCTCCATGTCAAATGTGTTGGTCGTTAACGAAATACACAATGGTCTTACGAATTTGAACTGGAACTGAAGAGTTGTGTAGCTGGTTATCTGATTCAACCTCGTGATTTCCTTCGAGCCGGGTACTCCGATGATCAATGATCGCCTTTCGAGTTGTGCTGTATCTATAAGTACCTGTAAGGAAGCACAATGATTTCAGAACAGGTATCTGTCCGAGAAGGGGTGTCACACTGTAGGACTCTCTTTAGACACATGTCCCGATCTTGTACGACGAGTGTTGGAAAGAAGATGATCAGAGTAAAAAAAGGTTCATACAACTCATTAATGCATGCTGTCCATAGAGAATGTGCAAAAGAAAACCATCCGCCTGATATGCATACTTTGCCAGAAAGGCAAAAGAAACCAAACTCCGAGCGCAATGCAGGTTTCCAGCCCATGTCCTTCGTGCCGTTTCCATCTCGTTCCCAGACCCAATCGTCAATAAACTCCTGAAAAAAAGGCAGAAACATCCAGAAAACAGAAAAAACCAAAGACTTCGTACAGAAGGCACAAGAAAAATCACAAAATCCACACCTTAGAAACACTTTTTGTATCGTCTCATCGGGAGTCCTCCTCTTTTCACCATTTGTTCGTTTCGTATGCAGGGTTGTTGACTGCTCGTGCTGCTAACACAGCCTCGTAGTCGTGGGTATCGTAGTTTGATGTTCATGATCAGTATCCTGCGCAATCTATACGTTGGGATATGTAGAGGCTCCGGGCCTTGTCGTGTCGAGTCTAGAATCTCGAGGTGATGCTTCTGCTGATGCTGGGGCGCTGAGAGCGCTTGGCAGGACTGCCCGTGCTGTTGCTTCCGGTGTTGGTGGGCTGAAGCTGAGGCTGTTGCTTGGATCCAATCTTGCCAAACTCCTGGAGGATGTCGAGACCCTGCTCGTCAAAGATGTCATCCTGGATGCCCAGTCCGAACAGCTCCTGTCCGTTGTGCTGAGGGAAGTAGTTGTCGAGAGACAGGTCCAGCCACTCGGGTGCACTGACAGTGTTGTCGGAAACACCTGTGGAAGGAGGGGCCATGGTCACACGCTTCAGAGGCGAGCCAAGCATGACAGGAGAGCGCAACTGAGTGGGGTGAGTAGCCTTCAAGGGTGTGAAGTGGAAGTTGAATGGGCTGTCGAAAGCCATAGCATTGCCCTTGCCCGAAGTGATGTCAGCCAGGACACCAGTGGAGGTGACTGCGCGTTCAATGCGAGGACGCTTCTTGCCAGGGCTTCCGCGAGCGCTGAGGTCGTCGATAGTAGCATTCTCATCAAAGACATCGTTGCTGTCGTTAGATGGGCGCCAGGGAGTAAGGTCCTTAGCGGGAGTAAACTCGTCGAGGTTAAAAGCAGGGGAGAATGGGACCAGAGGAGTCCAGCTCTTTGCAGGAGATTCGCCGAGGAATGCCTTGATGTTGTTGCGGTGGTTACGCAGACTGGTGTTAGGCGAGCATGATTGCGGAGGCTTGGCCGGACGCTTGAAGACAACAGCAGGAGTCAAGGGAGCAACAGCTGCAGCAGATGAGGTAGGACGCTGGGGAGAAGTGTACTCGAAGTGGACAGAAGGCTTGCGCTTGTGGGGAGCGGTCTTCTTTGTGGGGCTGTCGTACGATGAGCTGCGAATGCGTGCAATCTCCTCCTCGGCGCGGCCGCGCTTGATGCGGCGGTGGTCTGGGTCGGCATCGGAGGTGAGAGCGACGTGCGAGATGGTAGGGTTTCTAACCGCCGACGACTCGATCGAAGAGTAGTAACCACTGTCCTGAGGAGCGTTGAATTTACGCTTACGAGCGCCGCCGGAGTGGGTATCGGTAGGGAAACGTAGGCGTGAAGCGCGAGGAGGGGTGTCTTGCATGGGTGGAGGAGATGAACCGAAGGCAGGAGGAGGAGAAGAACGCATAGAAGCGCGTGCGGCAGGAGGAGGCATGGCAAGTTCATCGTCTTGAAGAGCGGGATCGCTGGCGGGAATTGTGCCGTCGGAGGAGAAGTGGTCCTGAGGGAACGAGGCAGAGTCGACAGCCTTGGTGTCGGTCTTCTTGACAGGGTTGGGGCCGAGAGCGAAGCGGCCAATTGCAGGGGTGGTGACTGGACGGGGGGCGTTGCTGGGAAGAGTCTGCAGAGGCATCATCTCGGAGGGGATCTGCACCTTCTTCAAAGGACGGTCCTTGCAGAACTGACGCTCCATACCAGGCTCGATTGCCCAGTAGTTGCCCTTACCAGGGTCATCCTTGGGACGCTCCTGCTTGATGAAAGCCTTGTTCAAGCTCAGGTTGTGACGAATGCTGTTCTGCCAGCCGGTCTCAGACGCGCGGTAGTACTTGAAGTTGTCCGAGATCCACTTGTAGATCTGGGCGAGTGTGAGGCGGCGGTTAGGTGCGCGCAGGATGGCCATGCCAATGAGGGTTGCGTAGCTGAAGGTGGGCTTGTTTCCATCGTCGTGTACTGACGGCATCTCTTCGGGCTCAGGCAGGACAAAGTCGTATTGCTCTGTGGCCTTGACTGGCTTCTTGGTGGTCTTGTCGGCGAGTGCGCGCTTGATAGGCACGGCCTTTTGTGCGGCGTAGAGGTGGTGGTCGTAGGGCATCATGTTCTCCTTGTTCAGGGTGTTCATGGCTGAGAAGAAACCCGGTTTTACGGGTGAGTCGGAGAGAAAGGCTGATTGCAGCGGAGAGGGAACCGAGATGTTGTGGAGCGAGCGTCTGCCGAAAGGGCCGTCGGGCGAGCTCGAGTGCTTTCTCGGGAGAGCAAAGCTGGACGAGTTGTGCGAAGGACTGAGCAAGAAGCCCGTTTGTCTGAAAGGTTGTTGGCCAAGGGCGCTTAGGAGGGCTGCCTCGACCGAATCCTGTGGGAGATCTTGGAAAGTCGTGGACGGCAGAACCGGCACGGGATCGTGGTAGATGTTGAGCTGGTGGTAATTCGTCCGACGCGTCGACGCCATGGACCAGGTGTGCAGAGTAGTTTCTAGGTGGAGGGAACTGCTGGAGTGCGTCCGACAGAGAGGGACGGAGCTGAGCTTTGCGTGTGTTTCGAGGTCAGACAAGCCAAAAGATGGAGAAAGTGGTCGGGCTTGGCGTGCTTTGTGCTAGTCCGTTTGGTGCGCTTCGAGTTGAACAGGCCGCTTCAGTCTTGGGGTACAGCCTTTTTTTAATCTTTCTGCAAGCCTTTCTGCAGGAAAAGGAGCTTGGTGAGCACGAAGACCGCCGGCAGGCCCTTACAGGCTTGCGACTAAGATTGCACCCGTTAAGGGCAGAAGGGGTGCCTCACGCTTGGGCGTTAAGGAAAACCGCCCTGCCTTGCTCCCAATCACGAGCTCGGGCCAGCGATCAGAACGAGATCTGAGAGTCGGACAGCGATCGACCACGCCAATTGTCAATCCGCGTCACGCCAGGAGTGCAAGCGGTGAACAATGGGAAAACTGACCGCGCTGGTGGTACACTGTGCGAGGTGCGAGAAGAAACCTGCAGACGACTACTGCCGGCAGAGGAGGGTCTTTTGTTTATGACTTTGTTGACACGGCAAGCTTTCGTCTGCCGCTCTCTCAGCTGCACCTCTTCCCCAGCGCATCCTTCCCTTCTGCCCATCTTTTCACAACCTCAGCCGTCTCTGGTCCTCTCTCTTGCACAATCTGCACGACATGCAATCCGACTCGTCAACCGGCGGGGCATGTCAAGTCTCGCTCCTTCCCGAGCGTAGCCATTGATGTCATTCTTTGGAATGCCTTGCATGTGCTTGGACGCTAGCCGCTCGTCTGTTACTTCTTGTCGGAGTCCGTCCGTCCTGTTCCTATCGATTGGCTCACAGACTGGCAAGATTGCGGCAGCACAGGCCAGACACTTTAATTATGCATTGCCCTTGAACAATTCCCTAACCGTGTCTTTTACTCCGCCTTGCTTGCATGAAGCCTCGTGAACCGCCATCGAGATTCTTTGACCCCCTCTCTGTTCCATGTGCCAACAGCGGCTCGATGCCAACATCCAAAACCCGCTCCTTGTTCCATCTTTCCTGCTACCCAACCCTACCTTGTCTGCCGAGATGTATCGAGAAGAGAGTTGTGCGAGAGGCCGAGAGTTGAATCAGGGGAAGACGTTAAGCGCCGAAGCCGTATGCTACCTCTGGTGAACTCGAGTTTGGCGTACATTCCGCGTGTACGACTATCGACCGATACAACATTTCTTTCCACACCAAGCCGGCCTCGACCTTCCAGCAAAGCCAAAGATATGTAGTTAAGGAGGTCGGCTGGTCACTACCCTCTGGGGAAAAGACCATTTTTCCTTCGTCGGCAACGCGCGCGCTTGACAGCCTCATCCCCTACGTGTCGCCGTTTTATCCCAACTTCCCACGACCAATGACCCAGACCATTTTTGAACATCATTCCCTTCTCTCGCCACTCGGTCATCTCGGGTGAATGGGCGTTGTTCTCCTTCGCTAGCCGTCCGCCAGCGTGACCTCTTGATATCGATGCGTGCTCATGCTCAACAAACTGTTAATGCTTGCCGTAGTAACTCTCGATTCTTTCCCGCCTACGTAGTAGCCGCTTGAATCATGCTGGGTCCGCGCTGAAACTACCGGCGTTAGGCATCCATAGGTTCTCAAACTTGGGGAAGCCGAAGCTCAATGATTCTTGACATGTTCAGGTTCCCTTCGAGAAGGAAAAAGCAAAGAAAGGTTCTGCATCGATATGGTATTAGCCTTCGTCGATTTCCATGTCCCCATCTGCGACTTCAGCAATTTCATCGCCCGGTGTCAGCTGGTGCTGTGACGTCGAGTCTTCCCCTGCAGGTTGCGGTGTCTGCTGGTCTCTCTCATCGGCGCGAGGAAAGCTTAGATGTTTCCAATCTTCGATCTGTACACGACTATCAATAGATGTATAATAGTGCGTTTACTGGGTCACTCACCTCCTCTATGATGCAGCGCAACCGATCGCGAATACTCTCAACAGCGAAACTACCCAATAGTAGGCGCAATGGTGGAAATGAACAATGACCTAATTGCCAGGTAAGTTCGGCGCTCTTGACAGCACTGGTGGGCTGCTTGTTGCTGAGCCATTGCACCACCCGCTTTGCGTGAGCGGCAGGAGCATTCTGGCTCTCATAAGGCTGAGACGGCGACTTGACCAGGAAATGGCCATAGGTTGGCAGGCGGCTCTTGTCAGCTGAGTCCGAACCCTTGTCATCCAGTCCCGTGGGTTCGTCGAGACGGAGATGACCTGGGGCGACGAGGGTGGCCTTGATGTTGAAAGCATCGACTTCGTAGAGCAAGCTTTCAATCAACCCTTCGACGGCATATTTGGTTGCGCAATAGGGACCGAGGCCCGGGACACCGAGTGCGCCGGATGTTGAAGAAAAAATGAGATATCGGCCTGCGTTGCGTTTCCGAAAGTAGGGAAGAGACTGCTGGACAATGTTGAGACAGCCGAAGAAGTTTGTCTCGAATTGTGCACGAAGATCGCAAACATCTTGGTCTTCACAGGCTCCAATGACGCCGTATCCAGTGCAGCTGCGGTGGCATCAACGATGAGATCGAGGATGTGTAGGAGATTCGAGGAGGTATACTGACTTGACAATGACGTCCACGGCGCCAAAATGGCGAATTGTGTTCTGAATGACAGAGTCGACTGTTTTAGATACCCTCACATCGCACAAGAGGCCGAGACAAGAGTCGTGCCAGCCTTGCATCTGATCAAGCGTGTGCTCGCCAACGCGGCCAACAGCAGTGACCTTGTCGCCATGAGAAAGACACGTCTTGACGATGGAGCGGCCCATATGGCCAGTAGCACCGAAGACCTGGAACAACGCATCAGCATGCAGCACCTAGGCAAGGAGATGCGACTTGTACGGACAATCCATGTTTTCTGAACGGGAGGGTTGTCCTCTCCGGGAGGATCACATGTTGAGGGCAAGGTCAGACCAGAGGTTGCGGTTGATGGAGACGGGTAGTCTCTTGAAGCAGCCATTCGACCTGCAATGAGATATACAAGGGAAGATAACCGGCCTCTGAGTATGAAAAACAATCTATGGTGATATGATATATTATAGAGCAGAATGAAGCATTTGTCGGACCCCCGCGTGGATTGGCCGCTGGCTGGCGTCCCGAGATGCTCTTATCGACAAGACAAAGTGCGTCATGCAATATATCTTTTCGACACGTCGAGAGTTGCATATGCGACAGAGGCTTTTGGTTGATTGAGCCAGGTCGAGGAAGCGGTAGGAACATGTCCAAGGCAAAGCAAGCGGCATACGGTAGCACTCATCCACTCGCGTTCCGCAAGGCGTCACTGACTCTGGTATAGCGGCATCGCCTGCAGCGCAGTCAGGAAGCAGTGCGTCCTTTGCTCAAGGCTTCGTTCTGGGCCAATTGACACTGGCCCTGATCCTGATATTCTTGATCAAGTTCTTCATCTTCGGCGAGCCCCCGACGGCCGACAGTCGTGCCGCAACTCGAGCAGCCCTCCGCCGCCAACGAACCCTCTCACATGCCTCGTCCTTGCGCCGTCGCTCCTTCTCCGACCTCCGTCTTCGCAAACGCAGTTCCGCTGCTGTCCTCGCTCCACGAAACGTCTCATCCGGTGGCTCCGTTCTGACGACAGATCAGATCTTGGAAAAGACCTACTACAATGTCGATGGACACCAGCCTGAGAGTCTGGACTGGTTCAATGTCTTGATTGCGCAGACAATCTCCCAGCTGCGTGCAGACGCCCTCGAAGGAGATGCCGTGCTGAATTCCCTCACAACCGCTCTCAATGGCGGCCATAGACCACACTTCATCGACGAGATCAAGGTGACCGAGATCTCGTTGGGAGAAGAGTTCCCCATCTTCAGCAACTGCAGAGTCATCCCTGTCGACGAGAATGGTCAACCCGTCAAACCGATGCCTACTAGGAAGGGCGCGAACAGAGGAGGCTTGGGCGAGAGCAGATTGCAAGCACGCATGGACGTTGATCTCTCAGACGTCGTCACCTTGGGCATCGAGACAAAACTCGTCCTGAACTATCCCAAGCCTTTCTCCGCCGTTCTACCTGTCGCTTTGGCTGTCTCTGTTGTCCGCTTCTCTGGTACTCTCTCCCTCTCCTTTACCCCCTCCCAACAACCAGATGCTCCCGTCAACGAGTCCGAGTCATCCTCCGCAAACCCATCAGCCTCGCCCACTACCCTCACTTTCACCTTCCTCGACGACTATCGATTGGATCTCTCTGTACACTCTCTGATCGGCTCCCGCGCTCGTCTGCAAGACGTACCCAAAATCGCTCAATTGGTAGAACAGCGTATTCATGCTTGGTTCGACGAACGCTGCGTGGAACCTCGTTTCCAGCAGATTGTCCTCCCCTCACTATGGCCGCGTAAGAAGAACGTCCGTGGAGGCACCGACGAGGTTCCCGAGGAAGCCATTCTATCGGACGCAGAGATGGACGCGGCGGCTTCAGCTTCTATGCCTCGCAATCGTGAGCGCAGCAGAGATCCATCCACTAGCAAACGCGAAACGCGAGCTGACAAATCGCCCGCTGCTGCTGCAAGACCAAAACCTTCGAGACAAGCTTCACGGCAGACCAAGCCGGAAGAGCTGATGACGGAGGAGGAAAGGCTGGCTGCTGCTGGCGAAGAGCTCAGAGCCGCTGAGCA
>Ga0058697_10000105_pt1 | contig 43911 bp, 30 predicted proteins | sample AgamicAsMae_FD_66619 | JGI IMG/M metagenome (GOLD analysis project Ga0058697, IMG submission 66619) | Agave microbial communities from Guanajuato, Mexico - As.Ma.e | ecosystem: Host-associated > Plants > Phyllosphere > Phylloplane/Leaf | place: Guanajuato, Mexico | collected 2012-06-04
TGTTCGTGAAGCCTATAGGCATGTATCTTGAGTTGGACGTCGGAAAACTGGAAGATTTCATTGATTTTGGACTGATTGTCAACACCAGTGACCTGAACATAAGCGACATGATTTCTGTACTGGAATCTGTCTAGAAGCTTAAGTCAGTACCTGGTCTGGAAAGAGGGACACTTCGGAGAGCGAACCGAATTGGAGCTCCTCGCCGTCATGGACTGGGCGAATGTATTCCTTGGTCAAGAAATCATGAAAGGCATCCTCGATCTGGATAAAGTGAGCATATACAACAGCCAGCATCAAAAGAGACTTACTTCAGTACGTGCGATGTACTCGCCATCATCAGCATCTTTGAGGCGTACCTCGACATGGAGCTGAGACATGCTCGCAGCTGTGGCTGTAATCGAGGAAGGCAAGGGCAGGGATAAGAAGAAAGATGGAGAAGCAGATGATGAACGCGTTTAACGACGGCAGTCGTGCCTTCCTTCTGGAGATGTTCAACTGAGGAAGTCACGAAATCACGGTGCAATCCTCTGCCTCAAACGCTTGTCCTGCTCACGACATACAGTGTTTGTATATTCCATGACTTACTCTGGCGTGAACTTCAGACCTCTTGAGCACGCGTTGTTGCATACTAACTGTCCTACTCTAACAACGTATCTGGACATCGAAGATAGAGTCACAGTGCATGTAAGCTATCAACGACCGAGCGATCCAACAGCTTGATGCTCGCAGAACAATGATGATTGATGCCACCTTGTAGTATGACGAATGCGCAACTTGTCAGGCGCGTAGATGGTTTGGTTAGGGCTCCACGATTTATTGGATCTGATAAAAGTTGGCTGCCACAGTGGGGGAAGCTTTGGCCCATGAGGAAATTTTAACCGAGGCTTTGACTGCTCTTCCGCGCGCGATGAGGAGTGGCAGCGACAGCTCAAGTATTCATCACGACTGACAGTCATCAAAGTCCGGTTTGTCCAGAGTTCCTCGTCGTACGTTGTATGAGCATGAGTACATCATGTGGACTTGCTTAAGCTGCAGACTCGAGCAGAAGAGCACGACCGGCCCCAGTCTTCGGCACCGCACAGTTGAGACACCCGCTTGTCGTTGAGATGAAGATCTCCGGATCTATCCACAGATTATTCGGCAACCATGGGAATTAATCGATCGGGACAATGACCACGTCACGGGCTGTCCTCATCAGGCACTGGCACCGCGAAGATGTGCTCCGAGATTTTTCTCATAAGTCAGCGGCCGCTTTCCTTATCAGATGAAATTGATTCTTGATCTTGTCGAATCTATCTACCTCTTCTGGAATCTCGGATGATGCATGTCTTTACCGCAGCCCGTGCGACCATCTCTCTGGTCTCTCTACTGCCGTGTCTCGTGTCAGCTCGTTCTTCGCAAGCTCTCAAATATGGCCAGATACAGAATGAACATCGCAATAAGATGTTTGCTGCTCAGCAAGAGCAGCGGCAGCATCAGCACCTCCAAAAACGTTGGGATCATGTATACTTGACCAACGCTACGACACCATTTGCTGTCAATGGCTCTTCGTTGCCCGAGATTGATTTTGACATCGGAGAGAGTTATGCTGGGTCCATGCCAATAGGCAACAGCACGACCGACAGTTTGTTCTTCTGGTTCGTACCAACCAACAATCCATCTGCTGATGATGAGATTGTGATCTGGTTGAATGGAGGCCCTGGTTGCTCGAGCTTGGACGGATTCTTCCACGAAAACGGTCCTGTCAACTGGGCCTCTGGCACATATCGTCCTGTCAGAAACACCTACTCATGGTCAAACTTGAGTAACATTGTTTGGATTGATCAGCCCATCTCGACCGGCTTCAGTACAGGGAATGCTACGGCCACTAACGAGGATACTGTAGCCTCGCAATTTATGGGATTCTGGCGTAATTTTGTGGACACCTTCGAACTTAAAGGCCGTAAGGTCTACATCACTGGCGAGTCTTATGCAGGCATGTATGCACCATACATCGCCTCGGCGATGATTCAGCAGAACAATACCGATTACTATAATGTCAGCGGCCTCATGGTGTACGATCCATCTATAGGTTACGACGGAGTCATCTCTCAAGCACCCGCACTCTCCTTTGTTGACCAGAATCGCAATTTCTTCCCGCTCAACGACACTGTGAATGTTCAGATCAAGAACATCTCACAATCTTGCGGACTCGACACTTTCATGGATAGCGCCTTGACTTTTCCTCCGAAAGGACCTCTTCCACCACCTCCATCGACATACGACGAAGTCTACGACTACGACAACTGTGACATCTACGACACTATATTTACTGCCATATTCGAGCTCAATCCTTGCTTCGACATCTACCAACTTGGCCAACAATGTCCTCTGCTGTGGGACAGCCTCGGGTTCCCATACTCTTACGATCAATTTTATCTTCCTGATGGTTATACGCAACCCTACTTCAACCGTACAGATGTCAAAAAAGCCATTCATGCACCTCTGGATGTGAACTGGCAATTCTGTCTTCCTGGTTTGGAGAACCCTTTCGTCGGTGGAGAGTCGGATACCTCGCCTCCATCCGGTTTGAACGGCGGACCCCTGCAACGTGTTATTGAACACACCAACAACGTCGTGATCGGCCACGGCACTCTTGACTTTGTCCTCTTCGCCAATGGTACACTTGCTACCCTGCAGAACCTGACCTGGAATGGCGTGCAAGGGTTCAGCGAATATCCATCGCAGCCTTTTTACGTGCCTTACCATGATCATCCCATGGATAGCATGGCTGGTGCGGGCGTCTTTGGATCCTGGACTTCTGAGCGTGGACTTACGTTCGTGCTGACAGCGTTGGCGGGGCACTTCCTGCCTCAGGGCGCACCGTCCGCCGCGTACAGACATCTTGAGTTCTTGCTTGGGAGGATTGAGAATCTGTCGGAGGTATCGCCGTACACCACACAAAAGGGCTACCAGCAACCTAGACAAGCTCTGGGCGATGGGACTGCTTGGGATAAGCGATAGCTGACCCACCATCGATCTGTAGACTGTTCTTACTTTTTGAAAGGAAACAAGAGGTTTACAGAGTCATCAAAATGGTCAAAGGCTACAGCAGCAGACAGTAGGCCAAGTCACAAGTAATCGAACACAAAGAACAAAATGGTGTTTGAATGTTTTGTATTCAAATGCCCGATCATCTAGTGATCAAAAAGGCAACTATCGGAGCAATAGCTTCTTCATGCTTTCCCATGCAGTACAGCGGACTCTTCATATCGTCTGGGGGTTTGTTTCGTTGTCGTGAAAAATAAATATTCCATCATCGTCGTGAAAGTAAAATGTGGTTGTACAAATGTCGAGGCGAGAGAGAAGCTGTTTACTTCTTCTCGGTAGCGGGTCTGCTGGGGCCATCGACGGCCTTCTCAACCTGACCGGCAATACCATCCTTGGCTGCGTCGAACTGCGAGCCAATGGCGCCGTCCTTGGAGAAAGGTCCACCGACCTGTTGTATTGCGTATTAGTTTCAATTGCGTATGTCATGTGATAGTGTGGAAGGTTGCTTACGGCCTCGCCGACCTGGCCAATGTTTCCGTCAGGGTTGAACTGCTTGCCGACGGCACCGGCGGATGAGATGACGGAAGGGTTCTTGGGGTTGGTGTCCTTTGCTTCGCCGGCAGCCTGGGTGACATCCTCGACCTTCTTGTTGGCGTAACCGCGAGTGCGGAGGGGAGTGGCCATTGAAGGCTTGAAGGTCTTGGAGACGGCGTTGCGGGTGAATGTGCGGAGCATGTTTGCGGTTTTGTTGATTTGGATTGAATTGGAAATTGGTGTATGTGATAAATGTAAGAATGGGAGATGAAAAGAGGTGAGCTTTCTGCAGGTCGAGAGGTTTATAAACAGCTCTCTGGCGGACACAGCGTTTTGGTGACGACATCTTGACGATTATATCATCATGCCCTTTGCGGTTCCTGACCTGAGCTGACAGCTGTGGTGATGTGGCTGAACGGCATCTTTGTTGCTCCGATGCATTCTGAGATTGCAGTACATGCTCATTATGTGTTTATATTGGTTGTGTTGAATAGGTAGCTCTATGCTCGTCTGCCATGCTGTCTGTCGCCCATCAAGGTTAAGCCGAGGCTTTGCGGCTCTGCTGCTCTTGCTTCTTGCCTCCGTTTCTGCTTGACACTCCAGCGAAGGACATTCAACCATAAATGTCAACGTTCGGCAACTTTTCTAACACTCTCGTTATGATCTGCAACTCATATACACGTTCAAACAGCAGTAAGCAAGAGGCAACTAGACCGACGCGAATTCAATATGTCTTCCGATGACTTTCGCCTTGCCAAGAAGACAGGGTGCAACCCTCGACCAGCACGGTTTGACATGAATGCACAATATCATGGCCAACGACCTTACTAGTGGCTATATCGTCACACCGGACCAGGTCTATACGTCTTAAGATCATGTTGTATGAATCTCAGATCAAATGACAGAGTCTGGATGGAATTATACAGCTTTTTCGATTTGAACATCTCCAATTCGGAAGAGCGCACACTAAACTGCGCTGGGGACACAGCATCTTCTTGCCCGGAACAACAAACGCACCACCGTCACTCCCATATGAAGTTTCTCTCCATATATACTCTTGAATAACGATACGATCGACTGACATATCCGGTATACCACTTTCGTAAAGAAGAAGCAACGCAGCTCAGCATCGAAACAAGAACACTCCCACACAAGCGAGACCGAAGCATCCTCGGCACAAGGAACCATTGAGTAAAAAACACTGAAGCCCCACAGACTTGGCTCACAAAACTAAAAAAAAAGCCGTCCGAAAACACGAACAACACAACCTGGCATCATTGACGGCGTTAAACCATAGCATTCCATCCCTCTTGTCTGTCCTGCTCGTTCTGGACGAGGTATATATTCGTTGAGGTTTAGCAGCCTGTCATCCAATCCAGGCCACAGAAAGCACAGCTTTCACATCTTCCGTGGCGCAATTGGCTAGCGCGTTCGACTGTTAGATTTGGCTACTGGCATTTCAGCTATCGAGAGGTTGACAGTTCAAGCCTGTCCGGGAGAGCTTTCATTTTTGGTACCAGTTGTGTGTTTCATGAAAAGCACAGGGAGACTAGGAATCTTTTGGGCAGAGTGGGGTGAGAGCTTGCAAATGTGCTGGGAATCGCGGGCTTAGCGAGTTGTGTATTGGTTTTGCTATGCTACGGCTTTGATGCCTGAGATTGACAATCGACAGAATGTTTCTTGGGTGAAAAGATGAGTGATATGTAGCCATGCATATGGATAGTTGTGATCAGACAAGAGCCCATGTCAAGAGAGCATGATGTTCGGTGACTTTTGGACGTTGCTCTGTTCCCGTAAAATGTTGTAAATTTATGCAGCATAGCCTTCGTATCACAGAGGGCAGAGGACCGAGCAAACTCAAGATGGAAAGACGAAAAGGAAAAGTAAAATGTATTCTTGTTATCATAAAAAGTACCATCCATCAGATGACAGCAAAAGCGCTAGCATAACTGACACTACTGTCCTCGACCGTAGCACACTCACTACTGCGTTCATAGCGGACAAACTTGAACCTAGCAGAACTGTCCACCACCTCCATGGCAGCCATTATAATACCAATCGGATGCCTTCCACAAACCGTATTGCCAGTCTCAGCCAAAGCACCCAACCAAGCATCATGACTACCCGTCTCGCAAGCATCCATGCATTCAAAATCAACTTTCTTGATGCTTTCGTGGATAGGCGGATCTCTAGGTGCTTTTGAGCGTGCAGACAGATCCTTGGCATCACCAGAAGAGGGTTGGTAGTAAGTGTAGCGGAAACGCAAGCCCCAGTGTGCAAAGTCCGAACTGATGACAAAGACATTGGCAGGATCTTGGAGATACGGTGCGAGGAGCTGACCGAATTGCTTTTCAGTAGCTGGATTCGTGTTGCCCACCATGATGGGGACAAGTTTTGGGAATGATGACTCGGAGGAAAAGGATCTGGATAGGATCTTGTAGATGTAGGGTAGGTGCATCTCCAGACTGTGCTCATCCTCATCTACACTCTTGCTCATCCATTGAAATTTGCCGGTCTCGTAGAGTTGTTTTGTTGTTTCTCTGTCGACTGTCAGGTGTCCTAGTGGAGTGGCGTACTTGTCGCATTGACTCAGAGCACATTTGGATAGATAGAAGTGGTGTGAAGGACCCAGAAGGAAGACACGTTTTGCTTTTGAGACATCCCATGAGCGATAGGCCCATGCAGCTGCAGGTCCCGAGTATGAGTATCCGGCGTGTCTGATAGATAGGTAGTCAAGTCAGTAAACAGTATAAGTAGGTATGCGATGTGGAGTATATTACGGAGCAATGATGACTCTGGCACCGGGAGCAGGCAAAGAGCTCAAAGATTCTTGAGACGAGACTTGGCCGATGGGCTGAACGGGAGTGTTGACCTTGTCCAACCAACCATCGAGTTGAGTCGAGAGTTGTGATTTGGAAGAGCTATACCAGCTTCCAGCATGACTAGGTTCGCGGGTTGACATTATAAGATCAGCTCAACGATGGACTTCGTGATCAAGTAAAGAGTTCTTTTGACTTTGTATATCAAGTTGTCAAGACGAGATCAAACGTGCATCAAGGTGAGGAGAAGCTCCGAGTAGATTGGCATGTGAAAGTGCTGACGCAATTCGGCAGTCACGACTCGCGTGCTCCTTCCCCGACGCGTCCAATTTCTCTGACGCGACCACTCGACGAGAAGACGAATCTGGCAATTGCATCGACAAGAACATCTACTCAGCCCGTCAGTCGCCAGCAAGACTCCTCGAACCCATAGAATCGCAGCCATGTCGATGAAACGCAAACGCTCAACCGGCTCTCTCTTTCAAACTGCCACCCTCGAAGCCTCCTCGCCAACACCCTTTGCCAGCTCGCCAATCCGCCTACCAAACTTCTTCGTCCAGAGCAAAACCTACGAGCCGCAACCCTCTCCATTCACGCCAAAGCCATACCACCATGACTCTTCACAACACGAGGAAAACACACCACATACCTTGAACAGTCGAACACGGAAACGCTACCGCGATGCTCGACCAGATGAATCGCAAATCCATGGTACGAATGCGCCTCTCTCCCTTACGCTGTACCTCGAAAATATGCTAACATCACACAAACAGCATCAACAGTAGAAAAGCTCTTCCACGCACAAAAAGCCCACCCACACGCCTCACCGCAACCCTCGCAGCAACCACAAGCACAACTCCAATCGCAATACCCACTACAATTTCCGCCGCAAGGCGTACCCCCACAACGATCGACGTTACATTCTTTTTGGCATCTACCACAACCGTCACATATACCGCAACAACACACGGATTCAAGCATATCGCAGCAGGAATTGCTTGTGTGCGAGGGGTGTGATGGGAGGCTAGTACCTGAGTACCCATACGGTATGGATACTTTGGACGCTGATACTATGTGTACGGCATGTGGTAAACATGTCTGTAATACTTGCGCTATCACGGCTGAGACGAGATTGTGTTTGGACTGTGCTATGCAGGCGTAGCGTAACATTCCTTCCTTCTCGGCGCATGTGACGAGATTACATGACAAGCAAAATATCAATCAATTACCATTCGAACCCTTCTAGTATTACCGTGTACCATCATTTTCCGAACCGAGCGCGACGCTGTAGTTACCTGTCACTTTTAGTCTACTCTCTACGCTTCTTGCCCTCCTCCATGTATCCAAGTCTAGCATCACTCTTACCACGACCGTGCTTGGAAACCATTGATCCAAGCAGAGGATCCCTGCTCACACGCTCCAGAGTCTCTTGATAACTCTCAAGAGCATGTGCTGGTGTGTTGAGCTTCGGCCAATTGACCTGTTAACTGGTCAGCATATCTCATCACAACTATTATGGAACAGCGCGATAACTTACGTAAAGACCTCCATGCGAGGTGATAAATCTGGCAGACCATGCGGCACCAACCACACAGATGAGAACAAAGATTCTCAATGGCCACACTGTGGCATCCGGCAGACGGCGTGTGAAAAGCGAAATGAAAATGAAGAACACGCAGGCAGCCAAGATATAAGGCAAAGACTGGATGAGCACCGGTCTATTGTCTGCAAACTGATGTGCCGATCCCAAGCCTGAAGGGTCCGGTGCGTAAGTACCAAGGAACAGATCAAAGGCATCTTGTCTGGGTCCATCGAGGAAGTTGTTGCAGACATAGCGGGTGATTGAATTGTTCAGATCCTGCAATGCACCAGCACGCGTTCTTTCTCCAGTACGAGTGAAGTCTGTCTTGAGAGCGCCAGTGCCAGAGTAAGACTTACTGACAACATCTGCGTTGTCTGCCCAAACGTTGCGGAACAAATGTTCGAATGCAGCGTCTTCCTGCGCGTTTTCTCCAGCCTTCAAGATACCAACGTCTGTCAGCATACGAGTAAGGGTGAAACGACCAAGCATGGACTGAACGACGTTTGTACGATCCAAGCAGTCCATACAGTTGGTACGGACAACAGCGGTCTGTCTGCTCAAGACCTGTACACCACCACTTGGCTTGTCGACACCACGGAAGTATTCTCCCTTGACCAAACCATCCTTGAGTTGGTCGAGAAGAAGCTGGGCACGATGCCACTTCAATCCCTTGGTCTCGTTGTGGAAGTCGAAGTAGACGTAGTGCAGCTTGTCGAACTCATGACGGCCGCCTTGGGGTTCAAGAATGTGAAATTTCTCTCTCGTTGTGCGATCGGCCTCGGTATCCTCTGCAGGGTTCGAGACAAGCAGCTTGACCATGTCTTCGTAGGCCTCCTTGACTTTCTGCTCACGACCTTTTTGGTTGACTAGGTTGACCAGGTAGTTTTCTCCGTAAAGCTTGATCTGCTCATCAAAGTGAAGCTTTGCTGCATGTACGGCAGATTGAACACCTCTGATCTGGAGCTTGGGAGTGTACTTCAGGGTGTTGACTTCAGCCCAGTAGACAGGAACACTACCTCTGGTTTGAACATAGGACAAAACCTGTGTCTCTCCGCCAGGGAGCTTGTTGTTGGAGAAACCACCGTCGCCAGCGAAGGTTGTCATTCCACTAGAAGCATCATCGTTCAAGATGACAATCTGTTCAGTCTCGTTGAAGTTGGAAGCATGTCCTTGCTCGTCCAGTCCACGAGAAAAGTAGCGAGTACCAGCGCGGTGTCTTGAACGGCGGGTGATGAGAATGAAAGTCATGGGCGCACTCTTGACAGAGGTGTTTGTGATTCTAAGCATGCCGTACATGACGGGCAGGATATAGGGATCCATTGCAGGCTGGGGACCGACATTTTGACGACGAGCTCCTTGGCCTTGACGGAAGTTGATGAGATCAGTCTGAATAAATTTGTTCCAGAAAAAGCGGTCATCGGCTCTTGCCCAGAGGGGAGAGGATTGGTCGATTTCAGCCTGTCTTTGGAAAGAGTTTGTGAGATCGAAAGTGTAAGAGAAGAACAAAGGGCTGGTCTTGAGCAGAGTGTTGACCAAACCAAGATAAATGTCCTCATCAGGATCGCGGACCTGTCTCTCGCGGAGAGGCAGCAATTCAGTAGCGACAACTCTGTAAATTTGGTGACCCTTTATCCTGCCCATAGGCTGAGCCTTTGTGATTACAACAATGTACTTGTCTGGAGAACATGAGTAATTAGAGTGGTCGAGTGGAAACAAAGAACAAACCGAGGCGAAGACTAATGATTCCGAGGATTCCCTGGATGCTTGTGACTCTTTGACCCCCAAGAAGTTTGCCATCGTGGAGACGAATATCGCCAGATGGGCGCTCTACGACCAGGGTAGGGGCGGATGGCGAGGAAGGAGACGAGAAAGCATAGTGGTTGGAAGAAGCGTGGACATTAATGTCGCGAAAGGGAAGAAGAGCACTCATGTTGGCTGACAGATGTTGAAATGCGATAACAAGACAGGAACTAGACAAAGAGTTGTGTGACAGGCCAAATGAGCATGACGTTGAATTGGAGAAAGCGCGAGAGGCCAGGTCCCCTTTGGGAACTGCTTGTGATGAAAGGCTTGGCACGGCCCAAGGTTTGAGCAGCTGCGCAAGATTGTCGGGCAGGCAGCTGCTCTCTCACCGAGCCACAGCCGTCGTCATCTGCCAACAGCCAACAGCCAACACCCACCTCGCCAGTCCAGACGCTTGTCGTGTTTCGGCTTCGAATCCACAACTTCCATACCGCCTATCACACCTCCCGCGCCATCCACTCTCTTCCGCCTCTACCGCAGTCGCCCACATCAGCCTCACACTCTACACACAAATACCGCACAACATGTCCGCCCGCCAGCAGCAAATGGGCCGACCAGGCGGTGCTCGCTTTGCTCAGTTCAAGCTCGTCCTCTTGGGTATGCCTGATCTCCTCTCCGACGCGCCTCGAATCTGTATGCTGACCATGTTATCACAGGCGAATCCGCCGTCGGAAAGGTGCGCAACCACTTATCAAACTTCTCCCCGAACAAGACGTCTAACCAATAGCAGAGTTCGCTCGTCCTCCGCTTCGTCAAGGATCAGTTCGACGACTACCGGGAATCCACCATCGGCGCTGCTTTCCTCACCCAAACGATCGCTCTTGATGACACAACCACTGTCAAGTTCGAGATCTGGGATACCGCAGGTCAAGAACGCTACAAGTCCCTGGCTCCCATGTACTACCGCAACGCAAACTGCGCTGTCGTAGTTTACGACATCACCCAAGCAGTATGCTCAGTCCCGACTATCCACCCGAGACTCCCTGCTAACACAACCCGCACAGGCTTCCCTCGACAAGGCAAAGGCTTGGGTCAAGGAGCTGCAACGTCAAGCCAACGAGAACATCATCATTGCTCTCGCCGGAAACAAGCTCGATCTCGTCACCGAAGAACCCGACAAGCGCGCCGTCTCGACCGCCGATGCCGAACAGTACGCCCAAGAAGCCGGTCTGCTCTTCTTCGAGACCTCGGCAAAGACGGCCGAGAATGTCAAGGAACTCTTCACCGCCATCGCAAAGAAGCTCCCCATCGAGCAGGCCACCCAGAGAGGCATGCGCGGTGCCCCTAGACCTGGTGTCGATCTCCGACCCGAAGCTTCCGGCACACAGGCTGGACAGGGTTGCCAATGTTAGACGACTCTTTCCCGACTTTGACCTTTTTACAGCGCATGTTTTCAGTTTTTGTCTCTCAGATTCTCCCAGCGAAGACGTTACGGATGCGAAGTGTGCCATGTACACACATACAACAAGACAGGTCATGGTGGATACTGCCTCTTTTCCTCGACATGAATATGAGAGGGCGTTTGGTGCATATCTGGGCTTGGGGTCTCCTTTCATCTTTATTTTCCTCTGCATCTAGTTTGTAATACCGTTCTTCGACTGATACCCCTGACTTTTCAACCTGAGAATCTTGCCTCGTCCGTACGTTTCGGTGGAATGTTGACAGTAGAGTTGTGAGTGTACATGCTGCAAACTCAAGTCATTGACCTAGAACGTCAGAACATCAACATGTCCTTTTCTAAGAAGGTGCGACTTCACTCGCAAGCCGAGTCCTTGCCCTCGTGGGTCCTTTTGCTCATCTGCAAATCAGCATCCTTCAACAAGAATAACTCTGAGCATTTTTACCCATCAGGAATCGAAAATGATTACCATGCCCATCGCGCACCGAGTCTTTCCGAGCGCAGCTGTGCGGCTTCGATATGCAAGCCTCGATCTGCCACACCAGAGTCAAACCCGTTGTATTCGCCATCTTATCTGGCCGACCACCTCCTGCTATTATCACCAAGCTGCCAGATCTGTCAGTGTCAATCTTGATCAACTCGATGTTGTTGCTGATGTGTCTGAACAACAGTCTTACCCTGCTGGCTTGCCTAGACGCCGGTCGAGCGGTTCGCGCAAACAAGCCGAGTCTGAAGCCACCATCAAAGATCTCATCATCAAGATCTTACAACAACAACATGCTATCTCCAAAACTCAGGCCGAGATACTGCAGAGTCAGCACAGCAACTACCACGCTCTGCTAGAGATAACCGAGAACATGCAACACACTATCAGCCGCATCGAAATGGTCAAGGAAGATGTACAAGTCAGTGACAAGATTGCCTTTGCTGCTGGCTTTGGCTGTGGGCTTCTTGTCTTGCTGGGCATCTGGCTGTCTCCCTTTGGCGGTAAAGACAAGGACGATGATGCTGAGAGGTGATATCCCGATCTCGAGTCCAGAGAAGTCCTAAGTTAAACTTGAGTAGGTTGGTACAGTATCGACCGAGCTGATCACCAACACAGAACGTTTGTCATAAAATGTGTACGAGTATACTACTGTATGCCACAGTGTCCCTTTCTCAGAGCCATCTTTCAGTACAGTTATATGATTTGCCTCACGATGCTATTCATCCCTACGGAGATCTGTAACTTGGTATAGTTTCATGATCACAATCAGGGAGGTCATAGCATGATGATGCCGAGCATTGACCATACCGTACGGCAATGATGTAATTCGTACTGATAGTCACTCACAGCGGTTCACTTGTACATCGCCATCCTGTCGGTCGCTCAGATACTGATTGGTCGACAGTGGCTGCCTAGCGATATCTCATTGACGATAGCAGCCTCACAATAGCAGCCTCACAATAGCAGCCTCACAATAGCAGCTTCACAATAGCAGCTTCACAATAGCAGCTTCACAATAGCGCTTCACACCGGCTGCCTCAATATAAGTATCTCAAACACCTGCCACCCTTCCATAATCGTTCTCTTCATTCCCTGGAGCTTTGTACCAGGACTCGTCTCTACCTACCTCTGGGTCCTCGATTCACATCGGTACTTTTATCATTCAGCCTCTGGCTGAGCGACGCATCTTCTCGGACGTCCCATCGTCTTGACGACAACGACAACGGCTGCTGCCTGCCGAGTGCGAATTTTCCTGGTCGCGACCCCTTCTTACTCGACCTTCTCCTTCGATCTACTCCCCTAACCATCTCACCCAACATTCTCGTTCAAGTATCTCACCACCAGTATCATCTACGCACACAGTCACAGTCATTCACAATGGCCGAACCTACCTTGCGAACTCGATACTATGGAGCCAGCAATGATTCTTGGATCCCTCTACACGACCAACTCCAGTCCAAAAGCCTACTCCACCAGCAGTTACTTGAGACGGCGGACGAGTTTTCGATCAGCTCATTCGACGCCCATACCTTGGAAGTCTATATCAACGTTAGCGACGAGAACACTGGTGAATCCGATCTCAAGGCTTTCGACTTCGACTTCTATCCGAACCGTGAGCACAACATTACTCTGTTCGGCCGCTTTCACGAAGGACAAGCTCAAGTCTTGACTGACAGATGGACACCCTTGATCGATTACCTCGAGCGAGTGAGCAAGAACAACATCTTGAACCCCAACCAGTCTACTCCGTTCTGCCGGGTCACGGGCATTCAGAAGCAGAACGAATGGTGGAACTCAAGGCGCAACGCAAAGATCAAGGGATTCCCCTTCCTCGAGTTGCCTGCTGAGCTGAGACGTGAGATCTACCGCTTCGCTGCTCCACAAGATGCGATCGAGCCATATCCTTCTCACGATCTGCGCGGTGGCTATCGCAAGAATGCCATGCCACGCGTCAGAGAAGGCAACTACAACTGGGCCAGGGGTCTGCTGAGAGTCAACAAACTTGTTCATCAAGAGATGAGCGATTACCTATTCGACAATGTCCCCGTACTCTTCAACCACCGCAGACTGCTCGAGGAGACTCTCCCCAGCAACACCTTGTTCCTCTGCGAGCGTCTCACTCAGCTCACACTGGCCTTGCCCACTGCTCGAGAGTTTGTCAAACTCTTTGGTCTGAGCGGCAGAAACCTCATCGCCGATGAAGACTTCATCTTCGAACCGAAGGAAGAGACAATCTCCTGTTTGGACCGCGAGCACTTGCCCTTGATCAAGAAATTCGAAATCGTCATTCCACCTCGCGAGCAGTTCGACAACAAGCTCAAGAGCTACTGCCAGACTCACATAGCCACCATGATTCTCGAAATCATGTGGCCCACCATCTACGGCCATCCTCTCGTCGTCAGCGGCGAGGTGAAGAGATGGCAAAAGAAGCTCTGGGAGAGAAAGGCCGCTCGTGCTCACAAGGAGTATGAGGAAATTCACGCTGACACCGAAGACGGCGGTGTCCGTGTGACTCAGGAAGATATCGACAGATACGAAGGCAAAGCTGACGGCAACGACTACGACAAGGATGGCAACTGCTGTGACTGTGCCATGTCTTTCTGTTTGCTTCACGACGACGACGAATCAGATGACCATTACGAGTATCTTTTCCCGTTCCTCTGCAACTGCCACGATACTTGCTCGTACGACTACTGGACCGATTCGGATCTCCCCAAGGACTTGGAAGATGAAGAGGAAGAGGATTGAATGAAGCGCATCGCCATTCAAAACATCACATCCCCAATTGAACATTGCATTACTATCACTATCCGACAACTCACCGCTACTCGAACATCACCTCATCACATCATCACTCAATAACCCATCGAGGACCAACTTATGAACCCTCAACAACCGGAAAGAACACGATCAACGAATTCATATTGCATTCTTTTTGTTTTTGAAAAAGAGGCACACATCTGGAAAACAACATCCGGCACCTTTTGCATCAACAAATTACCAAGACCACTCAAGATGGCATAATAAACGATCAAATGAAACGACGAAACGCCTACGACGAAGGAGCAGAGGAGGAAATAAATTGCAACATTGCGAGAATGCCAGAGGAGGCAGTTCATGATTTCCTTCTTTCGTTTTACCTTTGTCACCCTTTTTCTCTTTTTGGTTATCGACATGCGACATTTCGACTTTCTTGGAGAAGCACAAAAAAACACGCAGCAAAATTTGGAAAACACAAAAACAAGGATACGAGCAAAGAAGAGCAGAGCAGCGAAGCAGAAGAAGATTGGAAAACACGTTCATTAATGCAAAGACAACAGCGAGACGAGGTTGCAAGACAACCGGTAATGGCACAATAGCGAGAGAGGAGGAACTAGCAATTGAGGCGTGTTATTGCCTAATCAGTTATCAAATCTCAAATCATGATCAACAAAACTTCTCTACTTTGGCATTGTGAGATGGTCATCTGTCTCCTTTCTTTCCTTCTCCGTCCTTCCTTCTTCATCTTTTCTTCCTTTAACTGTGGTATCAAGACGTGTGTATCGATGATCGTGGAGAGTAAACGCATGAAAGTTCCAAGAATAACCATGGATGATTGCGAGGGGTAAACGTGAAATATCAATTTGACGATAGAACATAGCCCCGAAAATCGACGCCAGAGTTGGAGCTAGTAGATGAAGAGCGTGTGATACTGATGTTTGGAATAAACGGGTATGTTTCTGATTATCATATATACGAAGAAGAGAAAATTGGTATCTCTCGAGAACAAGTGTGTGTCTACAAAGAAGGCATGTGTCAAGAATATGGTACAAAAGAAAACATGGGTCGCAACGAAAGGAAAGAAGGACCAAAGTAACTACCGTGCATGCGGTACCTTCCCATCATCAAAACTCGACACCCGCGATGTACTGTCATCACTGCAAGTATCAACAGCAGCAGACGTCACAAGCGCCTCTGACCCAACCTTCTCACCTCCCACACCCAAATGCCTGCCACTGAAAATCGGATCCAAGCTTCCAGTAGGTGAATGTCCGTTCCTCTCGCCTCCAAAGCTTTTCTTGTAGTGATGATTGGTTTGGTGTCTGCCCCGTTGATCTTCATCGATTGTGTCGAGAGCGTAGACTTGATTTGCACTGATGGTTACAGTACGTGTTTGGAGGATGGAGTTGTTTTGAGCAGAGATGCTGGAGGGATTGTCTTTGGAGGAAGATTTTGGATTGGAGCGGTTGCGGCGATTCGAGTCTCCGCCGTTGATGAGGGCTTTGCGGGTGAGTGTGTAGAGGAGTGTGTCTACCCAGCCGCAACTAGCGAGTAAAGCGCCGGCCATGCATTGGTAGGCATCGGGTAGATTCTTTTCGTGGTGGGCCATTGACCACATTCGTCCTGCGGAAAGCGGTAGGGTGAGGACGATATAAGCCAGAGGGTAGAGCACCATCATCTTTGCCGCACGGTCGACTTTGGCGTAGCTGGTCGATTGGACTCGGACGGAGGGGACTACGGCTGCCACGGCTGCTCGCAGTCGAATGAGCACAAAGAGGTAGATGATGACGGTTCCGAATTGTACGATAAACACCCACAAGTAATGCAGAGCAAGACGATCGGTTTGGTATTGCTCGCCGGCCCAGCACCATGCTCCAGCGCGAACAAAGTATTTGTCCTTGTATTGAATGGGACCGATGATGCTGAGGATCAGGGCGAATGTCCAGACAGAAATTACTGATGCGATGAAGCCAACGTGACCGATGCGACGGCCCTTGACCGCGGTATAGAAAGTATGGAAGGCGATGGCCATGACGAAGAAACCAGACGTCAAGTCGCCAATGTTAAGTAGGAAGCCTTGGGCAAAGCAAGCAGAGGAAGGCGCAAAGATTCCATCCCTCTTGACCCAATGGAAGGAGAATAGAAATGATGCGGCTTGGAGGAAGTCGGCGATTAACCTGAAAAGCAAAGGAAAGTACGATCAGCCAAGGCTTATGAGTGTGAGTGCCAATTCCGTCATTGACTTACAGGTTCATGCATAGTACGACATATTGATTGTAGCCGACATATGTTCTGTAATGCTGCCGCCAGGTGGTGAATCGATATATAAGAAAGCTTAGAAGACCGAGCGTAGTGACGACTGATAGTAGTCCTAGTAGTCCAGGTGCCAGAAGACCCTTCTTCAGTACTGGTCCGAGAGGCGATAGACTGTACGGAGCAGGGTAGTGCCCTGTCGCGGGGTCGACAACTATTTCTCTAACCATGGCTGATATGTTGTCTTGATGGCTGTATAGTTCCCTCGAAGTGGCTCTGGAGGAGGGATGGAAAGCGGGAGGCCAACAGGCCAATCGATCAGAAAGTCCACCCAAAACTAGAACCAGATGTATAGAACAGCGGCGAGTACGTCAGATGTCTGGCACTTGTGAGATATCTCAACCAGGGGAGCAATCCATGCACATTTCCAAACAGTAGGGCGAAAAATCTGGCCGGCAAGAGGGATGGGGTGGACCTCTGATGCATATACTTTCTACTTTATTTGCCGCTGGGGTAGGTCATCACCAGGGACGAAGGATCTAGCTCACAAGGTATTGGCCGTGTGCACACACCTGGAACATCACCCTTGAACGGATCAACCTTGATCTGCGGAACCCGTCAACCTAGCAAAAGTTCGCTCGAGCCGAACATGCATTCGTGAGGCTTAAGGTTGGTACCTTGCCGAAGCAACGACCACGTTCGCGACCTGCATGCCTTTGTCCGGCTATCAGAAAATTTCATCAACCACAGACAAGGCCCCCCCACTGAAGGTTTAGCTTCGACACCAACCCCTGGCTAGAAGTCGTTCGGTCATGCGGAGCTTCGAGAGTCAGTAAGCTTCTGTGGCGTGGCTTGAGCTGTGAATTGCGACTGTTCACGCGGCTAGAGTCTGTGCTATATTACTGTATTGATTGAGTATGGAGCTCGCTTGGGAGGGGAAACACATGGGGTAGAAGAGGGGTCGGGACGGCGAGCCAATATTCGGCAAAGGCTTGTTATACACCTCCAGTCTTGGGCATCTAGAGCTTGAAACTCTGTTCACGAAACAGAAGGTTATAGCATTTTCTGCGCGACGTTGATATAACAAAATCTGCAATGAATCGTGCAGTTCACAATTTCATGCGTGCGCACGTAGCTGTGGTCTTTTGCCCGAAATATTGGACAAGAGGCAACTGGGAATGCAGATCTGCAGGTCATGAGTAGCGATGAAAATCATCAAACATGGTGTGAAGAGGCGTGTTTCGAAAGAGCAACTCGTACGGCACAGCCAGCCCGCATATCCTGATGGCGGTGTCCCCTCATTCAATAGACAGACGACTCGGCCGAGTTGGATAGGCAGTTGAGTGTAGGGACTCAAAACCAGAGCGAGCTGGCGAGGAATTCTCTTGTCGTGTGTGCTCGAGGAAGCGGTGATGCAGAACGAAGTTGAAGGCGTCTGCAGGTTACTTACGTGTACACCAATCGGACCTTGCGTGGCTTCTCTTGTTCAGCCGCGTTGATGCAGCCGAGGAAAACAATGTCCCGGGCCTTGAAAGACTCGAGAGGCCTTGTGCAATTCTCGAACAGATGCCCTGTCTTCTGCCCTAGGTTTTGAATCATGTCCTGCGTCTTGCAAAATCCTCCGGGAATACCAATGCTTGAAGGAATAGGGTCACAGCTTTGTGCGCTTCCCGGCGGCATAGGACCTCGCACGTCGCATTGGGGTCGAGACAATCATCATCGAATTCTAAATGAGCTGTCTTGAGGAAGCAAAAAGCTGTCAACGTTGCTCAACACGACAGCAGTTCGAGCTTCGTGAGCGTCAAAGTGCCGACAGCCGCCAGCACGGAAGCAGCGTTCGCTCTGCACCTCGAGTCGTGGAGTAGTCTCGTGGCTCGTGCAGTTAGGTTGTTCCTTCGAAGATCTTGTCCTCTCGTGATCTTAGCAGTGTTGATGACTTGATTGTGGAGATTACTATATTCCTCAAGATTCGAACAGGTTGGCCTTGTTGATAATAGCTTTCCAAGCCAGTAGAACGCATTGGTTTACAGTGACTACTCGAGCCCCGAGCAGGGTGACACTTAGCACCGCCACAGCGACTCTTCAGCCACATTATCAGCTGCTTGCCATCATCTTAAAGTCCATCTGTAAGCTTCTATCCCTGTAGCTTCGATCATGCTTCATGGTATAGACTCGGTCTCTGAAGATATGTAGACTGACGGCTTAGGACTTCCTCGGTCAAGTGGGAGTTTCGGTCGAATGATAACCGCGAGCCCCTCTTTCCGAACGGTCCGGACCCATGATGCTACAACATGCTGTCAGCTTACCTGATCTCGAGAGCTTCTATATCAGAAGACAGGGTAGCTGCCATCCACTTCTCTTCTCTTTTCTTCCCGCGACACCGTGAACTCATCTTTTCCATTACACCTTCACAAACGAAACATTACTAGATCAAAAGCCTCAATCATGGCCCAAAGAGCAACCGCAACCTGCTTCTGCGGCGCCGTCCAACTCGAGCTAGTTCGTCACCACCACCCACCCTTTCCTTCTGGAGCTTCCATACTAACAACCCACCCAACAGCCAGTCGAAGGCGACGACCTGACCCAAGTCTTCGTCTGCAACTGCAAGGACTGCCGCAAACTCACCGCCTCGGTCATGACCACCGCCTTCGTAGTCAAAGACTCGGCCATGACCCACGTCCGCGGCGAAGACAAACTAACCCAATACGCAACCTCTGCAACCATCGCCTCGGGCAACACAATGACAAACTTTTTCTGCAAGGTTTGTGGTACTTTGATGTATAGACGCAGCTCGGGCTTCCCTGGATTGTCGCTCCCAAGAGTGGGCACGGTGGATGATTTGAGCTTGCACAATACGAAACTCAAGCCCAGAGTGGAGGTTTGGTGCAAGGATAGGGTTGCGTGGTTTGGTGGGGTCGAGGGGATCAAGCAGTCGCAGGACCAAGCTGCTCTCTAGGATTGGCAGATTGATGGAGCTTTTTGGAAGATACAGCAGAGATCAGAGACAGCTTTTGGGATCAGGATATCCTGAATTGGAATGACAATAATTGAACACATGAAACAGATATCGATGCTAGATGTACAAGGTGTATCGTTGGTAGCATCTTAGCTGTCGAATGGATACCCGATGCTCACGTGATTGGTACCAGATACTGAGTACAACCGTCAACCAGACTCAAATACTGGAACAGTGAGAACGATCATGATGAATCACAACATTCACAAAGTGAGGCATGCAAGAAGAGTGATTAGTTGAACGTAAAAAGAGACATTTTCATTTCTAAGCTCCAGCACAGGAATAAGCACCAAATGCAACGAAAGCTATAGCTCGCAGACAACAAGGTAGAAAAGTGAATGCTTGTTTTGGTCATAACCCGGAACATCCTCCATGCGATTAGCATGATCGAACACCGGGAGCGCTTGTTTGTCTGCTCCTTTCCCCTAAAAACTTCATCCTAGATCAAGTCTACCCAGCCGCGTCCTAAATCGTGAAAGGGCATGCTCGAACATACTCTTGAGATGCTCATGCGGGTATCGGAAAGGCTTCCCATCACTCGTTGATGGAAACCGCTTAGAGCTTGTCGTAGTAGTTCTCGTAGCCGGGAACCTCGGGCTTGAGACCCTTGCGCTTGCGCATCTCCTCGGTGACTTGACCGGGCATGGTGGCCTTGTCGAGAGGAGAACCACCGGGGAGGACCTGCCAATGGTCGAAGACCAACTGGGGGAAGGCCTGACCGGAGGTGGCGGCACGGAGATCGGCGTTGAAACCGAAGGACTCCTTGACGGGAAGGTAGGCCTTGATGTTGAACAGGGGAGTTCCGGGACGCTGGGCCTCCTCGAAGACGTGACCACGACGGCGGGTAAGGACGGAGTAGATACCACCCATGGCCTGCTCGGGGACCTGGATCTCGACCAAGAAGACGGGCTCGAGAAGAGCGGGCTCGGAAAGAAGGACCGAGGCGTACAGGACACGACGAGCGGTGGGGATGACCTGACCACCACCTCTGTGGATGGCATCGGCGTGGAGGGTAACATCCTGGATGTTGAAGCGGACGGAGCGCATGGGCTCCTCGGCAACGGGACCTTCCTTGGTGGCCCACTGGAAACCGGAGACAACGGAATCCTTGATTTCGTTGAGGTACTGGACGGCCTTGGTCTGGTCAACCAACAAGTTGGCACCGTTGGTGTCGGGACCGAAGCACCAAATCTTACGGGCATCAGTGACATCCCAACCGTGGTCGTCGGCGAGGATACGGGCACGAGCCTTGAAGTCGTCACGGGGGGCGATCTTGCCGGCCTCAATGGCCTGCGAGACCTCCTCGGACAGGGGCTGGGCGGTCATGTAGATACGGTTGTGCTTGTTGGGCGACTTGGACAGGGCAGTCATGGAAGAGTCACCGGCAACGGTCTCACGGTACTGGACGACGGGGTCCGAGATACGGAGAGGAACACCAGCGTGGTCCTCCTCGAGATCCTTAAGACAGATCTCGAGATGGAGCTCACCGGCACCAGCAACGACGTGCTCACCGGAGGGGGTGATGTAGGTCAGGACACAAGGGTCGGACTTGGACAGACGCTTAAGACCCTCGACAAGCTTGGGCAGATCGTTGGCGTTCTTGACCTCGACGGAGCGCTGAACGACGGGGGAGACGGAGAACTTCATGACCTTCATGTTGTGGGCAGTCTCGGAGGTGGTGAGGGTACCAGACTTGAGCAAGAACTGATCGATACCGACAAGACCAAGGATGTTACCGGCGGGAACATCATCGATGGGCTCGGTGTAACGACCCATCATGAGAATGGTACGCTGGACGGACTTGACGAACAGGTCCTCCTTCTTGCCAGGGGTGTAGTTGGGGCCCTGGATGCGGACCTTAAGACCGGAGCGGACGGTACCGGCGAAGACACGACCGAAGGCGTAGAAACGACCCTTGTCGGAGGTGGGGACCATCTTGGAGACGTAAAGCATCAGAACACCCTTGGGGTCACAGTCGCGGATGGCAATAGCGGCCTCATCATCAGGGGGACCCTCGTAGAGAGTCTCCATACGGTACTTCTGGGCGGTGGCGGGCGAGGGAAGGTGGAGAACCATCATCTCAAGAAGAGCGTCGGCGGCAGGAAGGAACTTGCGCATGACGGTCTTGAGGAGCTGCTTCTGCTGGAGCTCCTTCTCCTCACCAGTGAGCTTGATGTCGAGCTTCTCGCAAAGCTTGAAGACCTCCTCGTTCTTGGCGTTCATGACGGAAGAGAAGATGCGGAAGATGGGGTCAAGGACGAACTGGTTGAAGGCACGCTCGGAGTCGTCACCAGCAACCTTGGTCCACTTCTTGGTCTTTGCGTTGAAGAAGTTGTCGCCCCACAGACGGTCCATCATCTTGTTCTTGTCGACACCGAACTTCTTGGCGTAACGACCGGCGAACTGACGGATGGTGAAGGCCCAACCGTGGAGACCGGAACCGAAGGCAACGGTACCCTTCTCGGGGTAGACCTGGACATCACCGAGGACTTTGTCGAAGTAGGTCGAGATGACGACGTTGACGGACTCGATGACACGGGAGAAGTTCTGGTACAGATCCTCCTTGGAGAGCTGGAGCTCGAGAAGAGCGCGGTCGACCTTGTTGATGATGACAACGGGCTTGATACGCTCACCAAGAGCCTGACGAAGAACGGTCTCGGTCTGGACACAGACACCTTCGATGGTGTCGACGACGACGAGAGCACCGTCGGTGACACGGAGAGCAGCGGTAACCTCAGATGAGAAATCAACGTGACCAGGCGAGTCGATCAAGTTGATCAAGAACTCGTTCTTCTCGGTGGGGATGGGGATGTCCTTGAGATCCTCAGGGTCCTCGAGCTGGGCGAAGAGGGAGATGGCGGTGGACTTGATGGTGACACCACGCTCCTGCTCGTCGGGACGAGTGTCGGTGAAACGCTGCTCACCAGCCTTGGCCGATGAGATGATACCGGCACGCTGAACGAGAGAGTCGGTCAGGGTAGACTTGCCGTGATCGACTGCAGACCTTGTCAGTGTGCTGTTCGGAAGTGTTTTGTGTGTGGCCGAGGAGCTTACCGTGAGCAATAACGGACATGTTACGGATGTTCTTGGGACTGCGCGCGCGTGTCAGTAGACTGTTCCATCGCAGCTCTCATCACAAAGAATGCGCTTACGTGTCCATGAGACCACGGATCTCCTCGACGGTGAACTTAACCATGATGGCGGTATTGTATGGGTATCTCTGTTGAAAAGTTTTACTTGGAGGGCCCCGCTCTCAGTGTAGTGCGTCAAGCACTGTAGATATGAGAATTGAAAGAGAGCCTGCTGGGAGAAAATATGTGAGCGACAGGTTCAAGCAAATCGACGGCGAGGGTGATGGGGCTGACCTGAGACGAGGGAACTCGATGGGGAGGGGAAAGAGAGAGGGAAGGAGCTGGCTTTGTGAAGCGTGAGGAGTCGCTCTTTTTTCGACGGTGGGGTCAGGTCGCTAGCGTGGCGATTGGTGAGAATTTGCTCGCACGGACTCAGCTACCATCTATGCCTGATGGTGGCCATGACCATTGCGGTGACTACATAGAGACGACTATCTGAAACTCTGTACTATCCATCTCCATCTCATGTATTGTGTAGCAACATCGGTGGTGCTGATAGCTCGAAAAAGCTAGACAAGCTCTTGCCTCGATAGCTCCTTCTGTCTGCAAAAGGCACCTCAGCTACAAGCAATATCCAAAGTCTACTTCTGCCGAGCTCACCGAGCTTCTTCCAGGACACCGCATCTCGTCCATGTGGCAAATCTTAGCTTCTTGCTCGCTGTCTCGATCAAGTCACCCTTTCTCTCTCTATTACGATGTTCTTCGTCTTGTGAGTTGGATCGAGTCCAGCCTTGTGAGCTTGCCGAGCTTTGCTGCCCAACGGAAGATCGGCTGGGCCCGTTGTGAGGCCAGCCGCTGTTCGCCACTCCATCATTTTGCTGTGGTAACGGATAGCGATATGTCTTTATGCTTGCAATATTTTGTTCATAGGCATCTTGAGCTCTCAAGCTATCATAGCAATTAGAGAGTCTGTTAGGGAATAGTTCAAGTTACTAGATACTGCCAGTGCTTGCATCATGATCAAGCTGGTAAACGATTCTTCAATCTGGGTCGAGCTCACATATCCTCCCCGAATGCTAAACTTTGTAACTTCAGTCCCCTATGCTTCTCTCTCCTATCAAGGTGTAGAACACAATGCTCGCTATCATAAGGCACAGTGATCTCTAGATTCAAAATGGATCCAAAGAGAGCATTAGAGAACACTGTATCTCGATGGATTTGATCCAGTTCTTGAAAACACTGTGCATTTCGATAGGTAGCAGCGTTACAAACCTTTGCACACGGGGAGGATAGACTTGGCAGTCACTTCGGTTGCAAAGCTCTGTATACCGTTACTTCTCGTAATAACTTCAGCTTCTCGATAAAGCGACAAGTCTAGGTCACAGTCAACGGTAACAGGCATTGAACATTAGACATCTAGATCGTCATGAAACATGCTCGGGGTCAACAACACAAACTCCCATCCATGCCATCCTCTCTCTTCATCAGCTCCAACACAGCCTCAAACCCATCGAAGACACAATAACACTTCCTCAAATCATCAAGCTGGTCAAGCCTCTTCACAATTTCTGTTCCACTACCACCAGCCCACAGCGTCCTTCGATCATCCTCTGTGAAACTATGCGCTACCTTGACAATCGCATCCACGAATATCTTGTCTGAGCCCAACACTGCTTTCACTCTGTCTCCCACTACACCAGTGGCTAGACAGACGCTTCTGCCAATCTTGCGCAGGGCTTCCAGGGCGTTCTTCTTGGTAGCAAGGGAGCTTTGCCTGTGTACTTGGGAAGCCACAGTGCTTATATCGTTTGCTACTTTCTGCACTGCTCTGTCGGCGTGTTGGTCCTCTTTGTCTGGGTCAGAGTATTGTTTGGCGTTCAGAGTGTGCCAAACACTGTTGCTGTAGTGGACAAAATTTACTGATTTGCTCGCTCTGAAAGACGATTGCTGTGCATGTTCTAATGTCAAGTCAGAGGCAAGAGAAGGATATTTCTGTACAGCCAAGCGAAGGAGCTGGCGTAACTCCGCTGCTGAGAGGGACTCTAGAGCAGCATCCAGAGAAGCATCGGAGTGGGTTGCTGGAGGGACTTCGCTCGTGGGTGTGTCTACTCTCAATGATGTATGCAATCCACTCTGGTAGTGGTGAGGTGGCGGCGGCAAATCCATAGTCACCGTAAGCCTGATGGGTCCATATCCTGGAATTGCTGGAAGTGTTGTGGTCGTTTGCATAGCCGTATTGGCAGCGATGAAAGATGCCTGCGGAATATCTGGCAATGGTCTGCGGAAGCTCGCTCTACTTGAGCTTGACAGTACGGAGCATGGGGGTGTCTGTGGCACTGAACCGTCTTCCAGAGTGATGCCAGAGCTTGTCTGGAAACTCGAGCTTGCTGTCGACCATGAAATACCAGAAGACTCGGTCAGACCTGGTGGCTCGCTAGAGATATGACTGCTGTTAAACTCGGAAGATGCGAATGTCATCGAGGTCTGACCTGGGTCGTACAGTCGAGGCAGTGAATCTGGCTTGTTCCATATCACGCTGCCCCCAAACTTCGATTGAGACGTCGACCTCGAGCCAATGGAGCTGATTGATGACCGTTGACGGGCGTGTTTATGAGGCGGAGGTGTCGGTGCAAAGGAAAGATCCGATATATCAAAATTGTCGCCGAAGCTTTTGATTCGGCCATGCTTTGCTGAATGTGATACTGATGACATGTCTGTATGTTGGAGAGTGGTGGAGAGGATGAGAAGAAAAGCACATTGTGAACGACAAACTGAGAGATGTGGTAGGCCTCTTTTTCTTTCTATGGTACGCTTTGGACTGAGAAACCACACTTACTCGCCATGTCTATAGCAACCACCAAATTGGCGCCGGGAGGCAGGCGTCAATGCTGAACACGGACTCTGGATGCCCTCATGGTGTCGAGAGCGCCCGCTTCTCTCGGAGGTCATGTCAAGCCAACTTTTTTTAATTGCATACCCATCGATATTACTAGAACGGCTTTTTCATTATATCTTTGTTCAAAGTGCACACATTCATTCTCGTTTCAAGGGCCGTGATAGAAGAAGGCAAGCTTGAAGCAACAACAAAAACATGGAAGCTTGATCGTTTGGGCAGAGCATGGACCGCGCTGAGCACCCAGATGTGTTCGCCAAGGCATCAAACACATTGTCGGTGTATGAACCTTCCTTCTTAACCTCCACTTACCAGCCTCCAGTATAGGTACATGTGCGAACTGGCCGCAGCTATGGACACATCACACGTCTCTCATTAGCAGAGAATCTTGTACTGGACTGCGTTCTGGAACACTCTATTCTATCTTCTTACGCGAGAGCCGACAACAGTCCGTTTACAGCACCGTATTGTTCTGGCTATGGGTTGCTATACTCATGCGTACGCGCTCTTGGATGAGGCTCGCAAGCAGCGATCTGTTGGTTTTGCGTCAATGATCATCAGTGCTGTTGCTATGGGTTATATGGTATGGATGTATCGACAGAGAAGACACACGCAATAGTAGAAAGATTGGACAGATATGGTGCACCAAAAACCGAGTTCATGAATGCCGTATACTTCGTTTGTCGGTGGTGTTGCTATGATGCAACATTCTTCCTTGTGACACGTCTGGACTTGGAAGTGGCCACTTTTGTTGTCGTTTTAGTCTCGGCCATTGCAGCGATGCCACTCAACATCTGGTCGAGATCAACGTCAGAATCGTCATTGAAGAAGATCCTTTTAAAAGCTTTGGATGCCTTCTCAGTCGTTGGTGCCGGAGCTACTGCCTCGAACAAGCTCGGATGAATATCGTCTGGCACCTGGGGCACATCTGTATCGACCACATCCACTGATCTATTATCGGCCGTGGGATTCGCTCGTTTGGTGGATACCTTGGGGACTCGGACTCTCCTGACCACCTTTTTCTTCTTTGGTGGCTGGCCTGGCTGCTCTTCGACGTGAGTCGCAACAGCATCGTGGTGAGACTCTCGCTCCAAGGTGTTTTCTGCGAGCCTGTTGTCTTTCTTATCCTCGTCGGAATGGCGGATGAATTGTGCCTTCAGGGGAAGAGTGGATTTCGTCTTAGTATGTGGTGAGGGATTGCTCGGCTCTTGTTCCTGTTCATGTACTGATAGAGGTGCATCGGGCGTGTCTGCTACTTTCGGCTTTCGCTTGGCCACGCGGGCCTTGGATTTCGTCCTCTTCTTGGCCGGTGGAGGTACTTCTGTCACGGCTTCTGACAAGGGTGTCGGCTCCTTTCGTGGAGGCTCAGGCTGTGGTTCGATGGGAGCTTTCTTGCGTGGTCTCGGAACCAGAACACGCTTTCGTACTTTTCGCTTGACCGGTTTCTGCTCAATTGGAGGCTCTTGATGTGACTCTTGATGTGTATCGTCGTGGGCAACTTCAGTTGTCGCAGCGGGCAGGACATGCTCAGTGTGCTCTTGTTTGGTCGGCTTCTTTGTCCGTTTCTGAAACCAGGCTTGATCGTCGTCTTCCTCCCTAACAAGTCTCTTTCTCTTGGTCGCTGGCGCGTGTGCTGAGGACGAGGGTGAAGGCACGTGGTGGGGATCTGTTTGAGCAATGGCAATTGTTGATGTGTTTACGGGTACTGGTGACTCGGTGGTGGTGGTGTCGGCAACTTGGATAGGACCAGCCTGGAAAACGAAGCCAAAGTTTGTAGGAATAGACCGAGCACTAAGCAGGCGTGTGAGCGATTGGAAGAGGTGACACTGGAAGGAGATTCAGCATACCCAGCTCCTCTCTGGCGCATCATGTGGCGCTCATGGCGGCCGTCTGCCAGACAATCAGCATGTAAAGACGAGTCGTAAGACGTCCAGACTTGCCGATTGCAGTCATTTTGTATGCATATAAGTTTGGTATAATATATTGAGTCAATGTGGTCGTCGAGGATTGTTGATTTGGAGTTGTCGGAGATAAATGTCAGGCTCGGCTGCAGCGAATGACGCGCGAAGACCCGATTTCTGTCGCGTCAATCCTCGTCCTCCGAGTCACTCAATCATGCGACAGGCTGCTCTCTGCCGTGCCAGGCCACTGCAGCTACCAAGTTTATACGCCTGCAGAGAGTCTGTCTCGCGGTCGACACACCGTCACATCTCGCAAACTGCTGCCGCGAGAAACAGCCCTTCCTCCACATCATGGCATGAACAGGCCGAGAGCATACGTGCTGGCCACAAGAAGAGCTTGTTGACCATACTGGAAGAGCGTGGTTATGTCAAGGACCTGGCTGGCGACCGCAATGCTCTCGACAAATTGCTCACCGACAAACAAATCGGTGCCTATTCTGGTATCGATCCCACAGCTCCCTCGCTTCACCTAGGACATCTGTTGCCCATGATGGTCCTGTTCTGGATGTATATCCATGGTCACAAGGCCGTTTCCATCATCGGAGGTGCTACTGCAAAGGTTGGCGACCCCACTGGACGGTTGACCAGCCGACAAGAGATGGACAGAAACACAAGAACTTCAAACCTGGTCTCGTTACATAATTGTGTGCGAGCCATGTGGAAAAGTGTTGACGTATATGCTGAGAGACATGGTTACAAAAAGGATGACACTTGGTCCAAGAGTATACAAAACAACTCGGTCTGGTTGAGCAAGCTGAGTATCATTGACTTCTTGTCTGATGCTGGCACCGTCGCTAGAATGGGTGCCATGCTGGGTAGAGATACGTGAGTCCTAGTCGTTCCCCATCTGTTGTTCTGACAGCATGCTGACTTCGGCAGTGTCAAGAACAAGATGGCTCAAGGTGACGGTATGTCCTATGCTGAATTCACCTACCCCCTCCTGCAGGCCTACGATTGGTGGCATCTATATCAATCTGGTGTTCAGGTCCAGATTGGTGGCTCCGATCAGTACGGCAATATTGTCGCTGGAAGCGATCTCATCAAACACCTGACCCCTAGATCGTCCACCTCGCCAGAAACCAAGCAGCTGTCGGGTCCTTTTGGTCTCACAGTACCTCTGTTGACCACAGCGGCCGGTGCCAAATTCGGCAAGAGTGCTGGAAACGCTATTTGGCTCAACAAGTCCATGACTAGCCCCTTTGAGTTGTACGGTTTCCTCGTCGGCTCTGCTGACGCTGATGTCGAGCGCTATCTGAAACTCTTCACCTTCCTTCCTCTAGATCAAATCTCGGCTGTCATGGCAGAGCATGAAGCAGATCCGGGTCAACGCAAAGCTCAGCACCTTCTAGCACGCGAAGTCGTCGACCTTGTCCATGGTTCTGAGGAAGCTGAAAACACACAGAACCAACATAAGCTCTCTCGTCGACCGAATCTGCAATCTTTGCAAGCCAAGGCAGAGGGTAGCAAAGAAGGACTCAACCGCATCTACCTACCCCAGAGTTTGGTGCACAACAAGCCACCAGCGCGTATTTTGTATCATGCTGGCCTGGCTAAGAGCAACAGTGACGGCACTCGCATGGTCAACTCTGGTGGCGCCTACATCGGCAGTCAGTCTGAGGAGAACGAGTCTGAGGGCGAACTCGAGTTCCGTTCGTTGAAGGGCGTCACGGCTTCAGCGGTTGCGGAGATGGTTGAAAAGAGCAACGTGCTTGTCCTTCGAACAGGCAAGTGGAACGTCAAGCTCATTGAAGTCATCAGCGATGTCGAGTACGAGCAGAAGGGTCTCAGTGCCCCAGGCTGGGAAGAGATTGTGGCGGCTAGAGATCAAACATCGCCGTAGAGTAACCATCTCTCCCATCACAGTGTACAATTATGTAAGATCATAGAAAGCAAGTTTTCTTTCAACGCTTGTAGGTACACTTCCATTGTTGTTGTTTTCTCTCAAGGCGGTGGTAGAAGTGCATTGCTGCGCGCGCACATCGATCAACTCTGAGCTATCTATGCAAAACAACAAACATTTCTCATCTTCTCATCAAACCAGCAAAAAGCCAGAGCCGAAGCTCTTTGGGAAAACTCTCATTCTCTTTCCCTTGATCTGAGCCACCAGACTAGCGGTCATCTGGCTGTAACATCTTTAAGGCGTACATGGCGGGATTCGAATGGTGGTTTTATTACCAACTTTGTAATACGAGCGTGAGTGTGTCTAGACCGCTACACCACTCAGCCGATTACAGAAACAAAGGGGATTTGACTTGAATAAGTACACTAGATGGCAGGTACAGGGTTCGATTCAGGGAGGTGGGCGGTGTTTCTTTTTGCACTGCGCTCTTTGTGGCATCTAAGGCTGACATGCCATAGTATGCAGGTCACCACGTCGTTCATAAGATTTCCTCGATTGCTCTGCTATGTTTGGGCAGCAAATGTCTCCAACTACAAGGAAAAGGTTCTTTGGGAGCCTGATGATGTAACAAGAACGATGGAAAAGAGTATCAGAGGATGAACATTGGCCCCTTCCACCTCGAGTTGTCGAGCAAAACACAAAGTCAGCGGATTTGGAAGGTGCACGACGGACCTCCTGACACAAGACTATTCGGCTTGCTGCATGATTCTGGAAGGTGCCTTGTTCATGTCTCTCTAGACGAAAGTTCGTCTCAATCACGCGCAACACTGTCAACTCCATCCAAGATCTGCGATTATCATCTTCTGCAACAATTCTCTCCTTCTTCCATCCTTAGTTGACCCAACGAGACTTGCAGGTAGACCGGACTCGATCTGCACTTTGCAAGCTGACCCATTCGACATGGCGCAAGTCAAGATATTGAAGAGATCTCAGAACGCAGTGCAATGTTCCAGCTGCAAACAACGCCATGACACGATCGAGTTGTTGGACGAGCACCTGGAAACATCGTCAACGGGACGCCGCATCTGTCCAAAGACCAAAGCTCCGGCACTGATTGTTTGCATCGGCTGCGAACGCGACTTCCCTAGTGTCAAAGAGCTTGAGCTGCACGTCCAAAACTCCTTCCTCCACAACCCAGAGCTCTCCCAACCCACTGGTCGAGTTGTCTACGTTGGCCGACTTCCTGCCAACGTCAGAGAGCAAGACATTGTTAACATATTGTTCCATGACTTTGTTGTGTTAGTTCTTCTTCTTCCCTTCCTCCTCTATCGACAGACCAGTACTGACCAAACCACGCAGCGAGACTACTTCTATGCGCACCCATTGTCCACACTTTGACAACTTCACTTTCATCACGTTAACGACAGCTGCCGAAGCCAACCGTGCTGTCAAGGAACTCCACAACCAGCGCTTTCTCAATCAGAGAGTGATCGTGTCGTTGCAGCGCTCTAGCCAAGCTTCTCCAAATCAGACCACTGAAAGTAAACCACGCTCGCGCATCACCAGCATGGCTCCCAGCAGCGCACCCCGACGCAGCAACCCTCCTGTCTATACACGATTCACGCCTCCACCATTCAATCTTTCAGCACCAGCTCTCTTCTACAACCCATACCCAAACCCTCCTGTCACCTACCAACAGCATTACCCGACTATGCCCATTCACCCACCGCCTCCTGGCAACTACAGACAGTTCAACCCAACCATTCCAAACGATTCTGCTCCTACCAATCACAAGCTCGCCTATCCGTTTCCGCCTGCCTTCGTTCCCGGTGGCGTGTCTCCAGCAACTCAACAATCCACAACGAGTTCCTCAGAAAAGCCTCCACGTGGTAATCGTGGCCGACGTAAGCAGTTTCCACCTCAACATGACGGACCATCAGACGACCTACCCTCTGCATCGCTACCTACTGGCATCAACCCCGTCGCTCTAAAGCTCTCTTATGATACCACAAGCAACCACGACTCTACTGTTCAGGACTCTACATTCTCTTCCGTTTCAACCCCTCCTCCGCCCTCGAGTTCTGTTCCTCAATACTACTGCATCGACCAGACTCGGCCTCCCCTCTTCTCATCTGACCTCGTTCCAGAACGCAGAGTCTGGTCGTCGTTTCATGCCGATGACTACGATGAGACGTTCCAGATCCTGAAAGATCACCGCCACGGTGCTGATGACTTGGTTACGGCTGGTTTCAATATCAAGATACCCATTATGCCACCCCTTGCTGATCTCAAAGCCAAGGCCAAGTGTAGATTCTGCCGCAGTTCTCGTCAAAGACTGGACCGTTCGATCGCCGAAGAAGGTATCAAGGGATGTCCGGTCGCTAAAGACGGCATGCACATCTTCGGTGGCATCGCTCATCTTACTTCACGCTACGAGAACTTTGAGCGTCCACCTGCAGTTTGTACCTCTTCACTCACTAGCAAACGCCGCGCCATTGCTCTGGACTGTGAGATGGCTGGTGGTAGGATGGGCGGCAGTCTCGTTGATCAATTGATTCAGCTGACTGCCATTGACTACATTACCGGTGAAGTCTTGATCTCGGCTCTTGTCAACCCCACCTTGGAGATTCGACAGTGGCGCACCAACATTCATGGTGTGACTCACGGTATGATCTTGCAGGCTACTCGCGACGGTACTGCTCTACGAGACGTGTTCCACGCTCGCGAACTCTTGTTCTCCCTCATGAACAGGGACACTATCCTCGTCGGCCATGCTCTCCACCACGATCTCAACGTCCTGAAGATTGCTCATGACCGCTGTGTCGACTCAGAGATGTTGGCCAAGGCTGCCATCAACAGAGGTCAGAGCAGTAGCACTGGTCTCAAGAAACTGTGCGAAAGCCTGATGGGATTAGGTGTGCAGAGAATGGCAAATCACTCATGTCTCGAAGACTCGTTTGCAGCCAGAGAGGCTGTCATCTACATGACCTCGCACCCTGCAGAGCTGGCTAGCTGGGCCGAAGCCAAGCAGAAAGTTATCGATGAAGAAGCCGCCAAAAGACTCGCTGCAAAGCAGGCAAAAGAAGAAGCTGCCAAACAGGCTGCTATCGTTGCAGCCGAAGAGAAGGCTGCTGCTGCCAAACAAAAAGCTGCTGCTGCCGCCGATGAGCGGGTCCAGGCTATCCTTGCTATGGCCACACCAGCACTGGTTCCTACTCCTGCCAACGAGATCGCAGATGAGTTGCAAATGAAGAGAGGTCCTCGTGCTGGTAAGAAGCGCAAGGGAGGCGCATGGAAGGCGATCAACGATGAGGATGACAGAGTCCGTAAGAGATCTTGAGATTCGGGCATTGCGAGGAATTGGGCATGAATAATGACGGAGCATACAAGATGATAAGCTGTACCTACCTTTAGCTTAACTTACCACCCATTAGCTGTATACGGAACTCCATACAAATGACAAAAAGATTGCTTTTCTTTGCTTGAAAAGAAAAAATGACATGTCATCTTCACGAAACAGGACAGTGGTGATGAATTTTAAACCCGATTTTTGAGAAAACAAGACGGGAGACGAAGGAGCAAAGAACAAGGGCAAGAGGACGAAGAGGAAGAAGAAGAAAACGAGGAACAAGGGACAAAGCACATTCTGCATTTTGTAAAAAAGAAAAAAGTTCCATCAAAGCACGGTAACTGTAAGAGAGAAGACATCCCCACCAAAACAAAAAAGGTCTCAATGAAAAAGCACATCCATCGCAACCAAAAAAGCCCAAGAACAAGAAAGCCAACAGATATACAATCCCGAGTCATGGCCAGACCAAACCAAACCAACCGAGCAACAGACTTATCAGGAGAGAATATGTACGAACCAAAAAGCATAGGAAGGGAAAAAACAAAAAATTCGGAGATCTAATCCACGACGTCGTTTCTCGAAGGTTGTGAATCAACCAAGCCTGTGGTGCTCTTGATCCTCACTGCCAACCTCACTACCCACATCCGTCCAACTGCCCGGTGTTAAAACACCATCAGGTTCGCTCTCATCACCGCTATCCACACTCTCCACCTCTCCAAAGTCAATCAGACTCATCTCGCTAGCTGCCACGCTAGCGGGTACAGAGGCAAAGTCATCAGTGGTAGAGGACGCAGAGGAGAGGGAAATGGCGTCACGTTCGAATTCGGGAGATGAGAATGTAGCGGTTGTGGGTGTGTGTGCAGGAAGTGGTGTTTGTGGGTGCAGAGTGGTAGCGGCGGCGGCTTCGTGGACGGGATCGTAGGCTGCTGGCATGACCATGGATCCGAGCGCGACTGGGATGACACGGCGGGGTTGGGGGCGAGGCGAGACGGTGTACAGTTCGTCGTCGGTGAGTTCGGAGGTGATAGGGACAGAGACGGGAGGGTCGGGTGTCAAGTTGATGAGTTGCTCGTTATGCTGCTGCTGCTGCTGCTGCTGCTGCTCCTTTTGCCTCGTTGTCTCCACATCGGCTAGACTGGCGGCGACGGCGGCGGCAAAGTCTTTGTCGCGTTGTTCTTGCTCCAAGACACGGGTGCGACGGGCAGCTTCTTCGCTTTCAGCCAGGCTGATGGACATGGCGCGAACAAGCTGTTCTTCGTAGCTAAGGTTGGCAGGTATGGCTTCATCGTGATCCAAGATTGGGATTCGCCTGATCGGAGGTTCCTCCTCGGACAGTCCGCAAAGGGTGTGGGTATCGTCGATGGCGATCTTAGGTGGTACGGGAGGCTTTGGTGTTGGTGAGCGTGAGTCTAGTGTGCCTGATAGTTCAAACTCGTCGCCGAACGGATTTGCGTAGCGAGATGCGTTGAAGGCCGTGGCCAGGAGGGCGACTTCCTTTCCAAGGGACTTGGGCTCGTCCGTCGGTACTGACGGGAGGTCAAGCGTCTTTTCGTTGAAATATCCACTTTCTTCTAGTGTATCCTTCTTGTCTGGTTTCAAGGAGCCGTCGACATTCACCATCTGGTCGAAGGTCGGTGAAGGGGGCGTCTTTTGCGACAGTTCCGATGTGCTCCTCCTCATCTTCTGCTTCTCTCTTAAGTCCAGCATCTCTTGATTCCTCTTGGCCAGATACTCTCTTCCCAACCGCCTTCTCTCCTCAGCCTCATCAGGACTTTGGGGTGTCTGGCTTATCGTGTTGCGTCTGGTGATCGAGTCGTCCGTCGTCTCTCTTCCAGTAGCTCTTGCAACAGCGTTCGCCATTGCTGCAGCTTCATCACGACTTGGAGTGGGCAAACGTCCTTCGTACGCGAATGCTTCTGCCTGTCGTCGTGATTGCGGGTCGAGTTGATCTCCAAAGGTGCCGAGAAACTCGATGATCTTGCGTCGTTGTTCTTCCACCCATTCTTTGACTTGGGGGTTCTCGTATACTGCTATCCCAACGGCAGCGAGTATGGAGAGGGAAATCAAGATTCCTATGCTTCGTGTCAGATGTGTCGCGTTGGTTGACGGAAGTATGAGACTGCTTTATCGGGTGATCATCGTGAGACGATATGTGCAGTTGAAGACAACATATTCGCAGTAGGAGACAGTACATGAGACAGAACACGATGAAAAGAATGGTAGAGATAGGTAACATACCCTTGGCTAGCGGTGCGGGCATGATGGCTGATGGCCGATGTATGGGTCAAAGTGGCGAGTTGCGACTGGCTCGAGTTCTGCTCAAGAATCTGCAAAATCCACGAATCCGAGCACCTGGGACAAAGAAGGCACGAAATCACAGGTCGACTATTAGAATGTCGAGAGAAATAGAATGAGAGGACGAAGTCTATGGCAAATACCTAGGCAGCTACATACTGAGTCGAGCTGCGCGCCACACCTTCGCTCGGACGCGGGGGGGGCAAACTCAAATTACTCAGGTCGTTCGTTACATGTGACGGTCATGTGGCTGTGCAAATCGTCCATTCAAGTCCATTCGAGTCCATTCGAGTCAAAGAGATCTATTGTAAGTCGCACTACATATCTGAAGATGGTAGTAAAATGGTTATGAAATTGCCAGGCTCAAAAAAAGCTGATACGAGGCACGACTAGGGCGAGTGATCCTCGTAGAGCTTCCTTTGTGCCTTCTTCTCTTGTGTATCGCATCGCACACACCACAGACTCCACGCGATGCCCATGAAACTTGCAACAAGCGTGATGACATAGGCCTGCGAGTAGCATGACTTGCCATCGTTGCAGATACGATGGTGTCCATCCGCCGATCCAGAATGGCTGTCCAAAATGGCACCATACGCTATGTTGAAGATATTGCCTGAGATGACCGGCGACATTGTCATAGCACCCCAGTTGATACCGAGTCCTGCGGCGCCAAAGGCGTCTGCGACAAGAGCAGGGTACACTCCAAACAGTGCACCGTATCCAAGCCCGGTGACGCTTGATAGTAGGTAGAGATGAGTGGGGTTCTCGATCGTAAGTCCAAAGACTTGGGCAATGGTAAAAATCAATGATGAGGCGACAAGTGACCAGTAACGAGACGAGTGCAGGCGCTTGACCACAAAATCTGAGCCAATGCCAGAAGACAGTCTGCCGACGAAGGAACCAATCGAAAGGATGCCTACATGCATCAACTGACGGGACTGGATGAAGTCGTGACTCGCGTTCTCATCGTAATGATGCCAAAGTGTTTTGGCCTAGATATTGTGTCAGTCTGTGTTCGAGAAATTCGAGTCAAGCATGGTCTTACGTTGTTTCCAATATTGCTTCAAAAAGGTCAGCTACAGCATTCAAAATCAAGATAGCAAGGTACTTACTTGATAGTCATCAGACCAACTCCACATAGCAAGCCAAGCAGAATGAAGAGATTCCAAAACGAGGGACTCTTTGCGAGCGCCCAGCCTGTAATATCTTTCTTGTGTGAGCCTTGGGTCTGGGATATCTGGGACTCATCCACCGGGGGTTCTCCATCGCGGGAGACAAGAGGTGAAGTCTCATCTGATGGGGCAGTTTGAGTGCCTGGAGAGATGAGCTGGGTGCCATCTCACAGATGTCGCGCAAGATTCAAGCAGGAGATAGAAGTGGGCTGGGAGATGAGAAATATTGCAACTTACTGGGTTCACCAGAGAGACTCGATCTGCTTCCGTCTCTACTGTGGCGTGCTGATTGAAGGTCATGCGAGTTCTTCCTGATACGGGGAGGTCTAGTCTCATCTTCAGTAGGAACAGCTTGGTATGGAGAAGATGGAGGCATCAATCTCATGAAGAAGCTTCCGACAAAGACCATGACAAAGGTGCCGATGGCCAGCATCAGCAGATAGTCTCCAGTGTCATTGGGAAAGGCGAAACTCCCGATAAGCGTAAAGACGAATGCGCTCAGTCCGAAGCCACTCAGGGGGAATGCGGTGGCAGTTCCCCTGTGATGGGGCCAATTTGTTGCCGAAACCTTGATGGAACCAGCAAAGGCACAGCAACTTCCCATACCAGTCAGGAAGCCAAAGAAGCAGAGAGCTGGGAAGCTCATGGATCCAGCTCCCTTCTGGTAGGCCGAGTATAGGGGGAAATAACCGCATGCCAGGGAGAAAGCACCGATGAGAATGGCCCACCTAGGGCCTTTTGTGTCGATCAAGATTCCAAAGGGTATACCCGAGGCGTACATGCCAATGTTTCCAGCGCTACCCTGTTATTGCTCAATTGCAGCTCTTGCTTTGACTCGGGATTGGTTGCTCACGATAAGGTTGCTTTGGGTAGCGGATAGTTTCATGCGCTCGGCGTATTGGGGAGCCCATGCTGAATATGCGTACTGGTCGATGGGTCAGGATAAGAAGAGAGGGTTCGAGGTGGGGCACCAACATTTGTTCCACTGTCGAAGGTCAGATAACAGTACTCATTGTGATGTGATTGTAACAAACATACCAAGCGAGGGCTATACCGGTGGCAGCAATAACGGAGATGATGCGCGACTTGTGGTGCGCATTCTCATCGCGATCTTGCATGGCGTAGAACGAGGAGAGGAACAGTAGAAGGCCAATTGGATAGTCGTGCTATTGAACCATATACCGAGGGCTGAGGGGGAGATAAGACTGGGGTTCGGGTCGGGGTCGAGTTGATGACAGAATGGACAAATTGATGAGCGGAATAATGAGGGTCGGAACACAAGAGACAGAAGAGATGAAAGACGACAGAGTCGAGGGCGAGCACGACAACAGCAGGACCAGGGATGTAACAAGAGCGTGGCCTATCGCGGGCACCCAAAGAGGAAAGAGTGATCGCCCGCGTCATTTGCATCTGGGACCCGCGCGGGCAGCAGCAGCCAGCCGTTGCACTTTCCCCCGGACCGCCGTCGCGAAACACGACCAAGGTGGACCCACTTTCCTCCAAACCACACTCCAGTATTCGTACAAGGCGAAGACTGGTCGCTTCAATCACATCTCCAATACTGAAAGAGTCGCCATGGGAGCCCTCTTGTCGCTGCCACTCTTGGCCGTCCCCTCGGTGGGTTCGGTAAGGCTCTCCCCAATCGTCAACTCTTGCGCCACTCTCAAGGCTGACATGGTATACAGCTCATGACATTCGCTGCCAGCTGCTGCGGAGCCGCCACATGCTCTGCCGTCTGCAGCGCTGCCGGCAAGTGCAACAACAGCATGGCCACCCGTATCGCCTACGCCGTCATCCTGCTCCTCAACTCGCTCCTGTCCTGGATCATGCTCACCGACTGGGCCGTCAAGAAACTCCAACACGTCCTGCTCGACTTCGCCACCATCTCCTGCAACGGCAAGGCCTGCTATGGCTTCACTGCTGTTCACCGCATCAACTTTGCTCTCGGATTTTTCCACGCCATCATGGCCCTGTTGCTCATTGGCGTCAAGAACACACGCGACAAGAGATCGGCTGTCCAGAACGGCTTCTGGGGTCCCAAGATAATTGCCTGGATCGCTCTGATCATCATCTCCTTCTTGATTCCTGACGGCTTCTTCATTGTCTGGGGCAACTATGTCGCTCTGGTCGGCGCTGTGCTGTTCCTGCTTCTCGGCCTCATTCTCCTGGTAGACCTAGCTCATAGTTGGGCTGAGTACTGTCTGGAGAAGGTCGAGAGCACAGACTCTCAGTTCTGGAAATCGCTCTTGATCGGCTCTACTCTGACCATGTACCTTGGATCCATTGTCATGACAATCATCATGTACATCTTCTTCGCCGGCTCCGGATGCTCCATGAACCAGGCTGCCATCACCGTCAACCTGATTCTCCTGTTGATCATCTCCGTCATCAGCGTTCACCCCATGATCCAGGATTCTAACCCTCGTGCTGGTCTGGCCCAAGCTGCTCTGGTTTGTGTCTACTGCACCTATTTGACTTTGTCTGCTGTCGCCATGGAGCCTGATGACCACCAATGCAACCCTCTGGTTCGCGCTCGTGGCGCTCGTAGAACGACCGTTATCATGGGTGCCATCCTCACCTTCCTGACAGTAGCCTACACCACTACCCGCGCTGCAACCTACGGCCTGGCTTTGGGCACCGGCAAGCCGGGCGGCTACCACCAAGTCGGCGAGGGCGATCACGAGCATGGTCTGGTCGCCACCCAACCCTCATCTCGCCGCGAGTTGCGCGCCGAAGCTCTCCGCGCAGCCGTAGAATCCGGCTCTCTGCCCGCCTCGGCCTTGGATGACTCCGACTCGGACAGCGATGACGACGAGTACCCCGGTGCTCACCCCCGCGACGACGAGAAGAACGCCACCCAGTACAACTACTCTCTGTTCCACATCATCTTCTTGCTGTCCACCGCATGGGTTGCAACACTGCTGACCCAAAACGTCGGCGGCGATTCACTGATCGAAAAGGGCGATTTCGTGCCCGTGGGTCGCACGTACTGGGCTTCGTGGGTCAAGATTGTCAGCTCGTGGGTGTGCTACGGCATGTTTGGTTGGACGCTTGTGGCGCCTGTTGTGCTTCCCGAGCGATTCGACTACTAAGATTGGAAGTTGAAAAGTGTTGGTTGTAAAGAAAAAAACTGAGATTTTGAAAGATACCCCTTCCCAACACCTCTTTCTACCCTTTCCTATGTTTGTGTAGATTAGTTGGTGGTTCGTGTAACACAAGTTTTTGTAATATCTTCTTTCTTCATTTCTTCATTTTAGAGTGATCGGCTTCATTGCTTGAGACGTTCAAATGTATAACGATGGTTTTGCTGTCATGACCCTGTCTTCGTGGAACACTACCATCTATTGTTGCCTGACGATAATTCGAAAGCACATGGAATGTTAAAAGCGAGTTCAGATTTATGCTAGACTCAAATACACGCTAATTTATCTCATGTGGAAGTCTTGGACAGACACGGATGCATCTCGAGGATGTGCGCATAATTTACTCGTCGTCGGCCTCCTCGACACTAGCAGCCATGATACGCTGCTTGGCCTGACCTCCACCGACCTGTGCTCCCGTCGCGCCCTCAGCAGCAGGCTGCATGATAGGAGCTGAGATGTCTTCCTTGTGCACATGTCCGTCGTGACTGTGTCCATGATGACCATGTCCATCATCCAAGATCTCCTGCACTCTATTGCCCACATCTGCAAGTTTTTCACCACCGAGTTTCGCCAGACGCTTGGATTCTCTCTTTGCCTTTTTCTGCTCCTTCTTTGCCTTCTTGTCGTCTGCGGTTTCTTGCCAGCCCCACACTGGGCGGAACGAGTCGAAGAAACCTACGTCTTCGAAGAGGTTGGGGTAGAGCCAGAGACCGGGGGGTACGGTGAACATTGTGACGAGGAAGAGAATGAGTCTGAAGATTGCCATTGCGAAGAAGAGACCCAGGAGGCCTAGACATGCCATGGAAAGATACCAGACTCCAATGCGCAGCTTGTAGGGCCAGACGGGGAAGAAGACAACAGCGAGGATCAGGGCGAGGGCACCAACAGCATAGAGCTTGGTCTTCCATTGGGGTCCCTCGTAGAGCCAGACGTAGTGGAACTCGTCACGGGCTTCTTGCTGTTGCTCGACTTTGACGTTCCACAGACCCTTGACGCGCTTCTTCTTTTGCTGCTCGGCTGTCGGCTCGATCTTGGATACGCGGAGGGCGAGCAGGGACATGGGGAGTAATTTGAATGTGTTCTCGGCGCTGGCGCGATCGGTAACGGGAGGTAGGAGGGGGTTCTTTGCGCGGGCTTTCTCGTAGGCGGGCGATTCAAGAGCACGGATTGCACGCTTAACTAGAGGTTGGTGTTAGAAAATGCTTGGTTGGTTGCCGAGGTGGAGTCAAGTCACCTTTGAACATGTCCTTGCGCTTCTCCTGAAAAACACATGTGCGAATCTTGAGATCCTGGCTCTGGAGGAAGGTTGCAACGGCGATAGCCTCGGGCTTGGGAGGGCCGGGGGTGATGGGCTGCTGCTGCTGTTGCTGTTGCTGCATTTGCTGTTGTTGCATCTGTTGCTGGCGCATTTGCTGCTGTTGCATGTGTTGACGCATGGCTTGGGCCTTGAGTTGCTCGACGTATTGCGGGACGGTCATGCCGTTCTTTTGCGCCTCGATGGCCAGTTGACGCTGCATGGCTTGGATCTGCTCGGGAGTGGGCTGCTGACCGGGTTGGAGTCCTGCGGGCATCAAGTTGATCTGTGGTTGGCCCTGCTGGGGCTGGCCCTCTTGCGGCGGCATCTGCTGCTGCTCCTGTTGTTGCGGCGGTTGCTGAGGTGGTGCCGACATTTTGAAGGCGGAAAGAGGTGTGGGGTGATGAAGTAGGGTCGCAGTACACTGTTCACTCGGTCTGTGAAGTGTGTAGAGTGGAAGGTAGAAGTGAAGTCGCAAAGGTGGACAGTCTTCAGTGGAAGTGAACAGAAGTGGAAAGTCGACTCCGTGTCATCAAGCAACTGCCACCAAACCTGAGACGCTCGAAGACGCCGCAAGCTCCGTCTCCCGTACGTCTGTGCGTCCAACTCTCCCCTTCGGTTACAGCCGCAGCTGTCCTCGCTTGGCGCCGCACGCTTTGCATTTTCTTTTCGAGCTGCGCAGTCAATCTTCTCTTTCTTCCTTTGCGACGATTAACAACGACGACAACATACCCTCAGGGCCCCCTTTCAATTTTTTAAAAGAGACCGACCACCTTACGTACTAGCCATGCGTAAGTATCGTCCTTTTAAAATGGCAGCCATGAGAGCGCCAGGCTGATGTAAACGAACTTGTAGCTCCCAAGATGGACCCCAACGAGATCAAGGTGATCCACCTTCGCGCCACTGGTGGTGAAGTTGGTGCCTCATCTGCTCTCGCCCCCAAGATCGGTCCCCTCGGTCTCTCGCCCAAGAAGGTCGGTGAAGATATCGCCAAGGCCACCGGCGACTGGAAGGGTCTTCGCGTCACCGTGAAGCTCACCATCCAAAACCGTCAAGCCGCCGTCTCGGTCGTCCCCTCGGCTTCTTCGCTCGTCATCAAGGCCCTCAAGGAGCCCCCACGTGACCGCAAGAAGGAGAAGAACATCAAGCACACCAAGTCTGTTCCTCTCGACGAGATCATCAACATTGCCCGCACCATGCGCTTCAAGTCCATGGCCAAGGACCTCAAGGGTACCGTCAAGGAGATCCTCGGAACTGCCTTCTCCACCGGCTGCCAGGTCGATGGCCGCAGCCCCAAGGACGTCTCCGACGACATCGAGTCCGGCGAGATCGAGAGTGAGTTTAGGACCTGCCACCGTCCTCCTTTGAGCCTCTGCTAATTTCTTTCCCAGTCCCTGAGGAGTAAACGTCTACTATGTAGCACTCTAACGGAACTTCTTATGCGCTCAAAAGTTTTTGCGCTTTTTCTTCAGTGATGATACCCAACGATTTTTCTACCTTTCTCACCATGGTGCCTCGTGCCTCTGCATTTCCTTTCTACACTCATATTCTCTCCACCACTCAGTTTGCCAACACTCTGGACTCTACCCATATTTGCCGTGGTTTAGCCCTATTTTGGTGCAAACAAGATGTATCTTGTCCTACTACTCACCGGGATGCCTCCTCTTCGGAGCGTGGGCATACTGGTCCATGTTTAAGGTCAATATCTCTTCGCTTGTACACACATCCTAGCATAGCACAATCAATCATATGCAGTCATGCTACCCTCATCACCATGCAGTGATCTGCAGTGCGCAATAACGCTGCAACCTGTACCCTGCGCCTCATGTACTCGCCACTGCGCGGCTACATGCGAAGAAGCTCCAACTCTCTCTGTGTCCCCATAATTTCCCTGTATCTCCCAACGGTGATAGTGCTGCTCAAGGGGCAGTCGTTGGGCTGTCAGCCGCTTGGACACCGAGTATTAATATGCTGTCCCTGGAAGACGTGGTTACTTACTGTTGGTATGACCCGCCTGCACGACGCGAGTTTCCCAGTCCAAGGGATCATGCGTGTCGATGCAAGCCACAAAGGCTCTAGTCTCGTTCATCAACCTCAGTTTAACAAAGCAGCCCACGCCATGCGGGCCAATCTACTCCTTCCCCGACGCTGACAGGACGACCAACTTCGGTTCTGAAACGAACCAGCTTGCCACCGAGTGGTAGGTTGAAACACAACTCGGACGATAGGATGTTCGACGTGTCCAGCAGCAACGAGATTTGCGACGGTCCATGGTTTACAGTCCTCGGAGCATTGAAGGAGCGCGAGTGCCACACGGGCCGTTTATGTTGGTTGGCGCATCCCACGCGCCGATCTTAAGCCCTGGCTGGGGCTCTGATTCGTGTCTCTCTCCATACAAGGACTCCACTGCAGTCGTATCTAGGAATTGCACATGCCCGCTCCCTGCCGAGCACGCCCCATCACGCTGCTTCCTTCGGATGTTTTTAAACATGATTGCTGGCCCGTTCAAAAGCACCTCTTCCCGCTCCTCTCCTTTTTCGCTGTTAGTCCGATCAGCAAGCAAGCGCCGCAGATTATCTGGCTGCATCGACAGGCGGCGGGCAGCAGTCATCATTCCTCGTCCTTCGCTTCCGAACCACTCCCGTTCCATCTTTATCTTGCGTGACATATCTGCACTATTCCCGGATCCAGTCACACGTCTCCGTTACATGGTCCCGTCGGTTGCCCGCATACATAATCTGCAGTTGTCCTCATCTGGGGATCATTTCCCTTTCCCTTCTCTGTCTTGGATCCTTTGAATCCGCTCTGTCAGCCCCGAGTCGCTGCTTCGATCACCAACCGTCCAACCCTTGCATCCACAGCTTAAGCAACGTCTTCTCCCGTCCGCCAGTCTTTTGGGATATTCTGTTTTGACACCTGCATGCCGTACGTCGCTTTGAGTGATTGTTAGGCTTGCTGCAAGAGTTATTGTCGGAGCGTTGGTCAGAAGCCACTCTCGACTGGTGTACATGAATGGCAATGTCGTGCCTTAATTCGAATTCATTTCGCACAGGCATAGGCACAGGTGCACTCCGGTGAAAGCATCAGAGGCACGCTGTGCTGTCAGAATCAACAACCTTTTACCAGCGTGATCATGGATGTCGCCTTGTCACCACGGCCTCGGCCTCCAAATCCCTCGCCCTTTGACTATCACCGACACCAACATCGCGA
>Ga0058697_10000107_pt1 | contig 43294 bp, 34 predicted proteins | sample AgamicAsMae_FD_66619 | JGI IMG/M metagenome (GOLD analysis project Ga0058697, IMG submission 66619) | Agave microbial communities from Guanajuato, Mexico - As.Ma.e | ecosystem: Host-associated > Plants > Phyllosphere > Phylloplane/Leaf | place: Guanajuato, Mexico | collected 2012-06-04
GGTGGGGTGCGGTGGAGGTGGCGTTTGTGAGTATCGCATGAATAACTCTCGGTTCTCTTCGGAGGGGTGGGTTTGGGGCAAACTTTTGAGAAAAAGGGAAAAGAAACAGTAAGTGTCCTGTGTCCACGAAACAAGACATTGGCTAATCAAACCCTCAATACATGAATTTGTTCCTCTTATTATCGCAGATCTTAGCGTACTGTGTGCTTCCATCAACACTCTGACTCGACCTCGTTTGGTAATATCCAGAACCTCACCACACACAAGCTCAATTTGCGCATCGCCATCGAAGGCAAAAGAATACACAACAACAAGAGGTCCAATACCAAGCATGCCTACTTTGATGCTTGGTACTTACAGTGTTTTTGCGAGCTCAAATAACGGCAATGGCTCCTTCTTCTATACACCAAGAAGCTCCGTTCGCTGTACTTCGCGTATATCATCCTGGCCTCCCTGACTTGAGCCATTGCCTCGTCAATCTAGATGTTGTCTGACACTTGGACTCTTTCTGTCGAAGTCTCGCAAGCAAGACAATACACCTTCGAGATGCCAGCACCGCTGCGCTTAGCCAACTTACATCATCAAGTTCAATCATGACTCTGTCTGCCGTCCAGCTGAAGCTTGTTGTGTTTTCGGTTGAGATAAATCTGTTTCAGTTCCATAGTGTAGACATACGAACAACCAGTCTTATGATCCCTCATATCTCCTCTACATCCAAACTAGACGACATTCGGACGATTGTCCTGTCGGCGAACAGCCTTCCATTTTTGATCGAAAGGTGTTGATTTATCTATCCAAATATGATGGAGCGTTGTGTCGAAGTCGTGCTCTGCCTCTTTTCCAGACTAGCTGCTAACACTCACCATCTGGTCCTTTGTGATGATCTCAGTAGCCCAATGCTCATCGCCGTCATTATATAAACATCAAACCAGAGGCAATGGTCGCCCTGGCAGACACTCAAGGCTGTGAGAGCACCGGATACCATCTGGAACCAGGCGGCCAGCGGGATGATCTGACCAAATACACTATGTGCAGAGATGATCCACTTTCAGATCTTGCCCACGAGATCTTGCTTGATGTGGAGCCTAAAATAGATGCTTATACCGACTTCGGCGGAAGGCATCACCAGCAGCCAAGCGGCAGCCACTATAGACAAAAAAATGAGCAAAAAGACGCGGCGAGTGAGAGTCGAACTCACGATCTCTGCATGTTCGAGTTACCGTACGCGTATAGGGACGTGAGTCCCGTATACCTACAACAGTGAAGTTGCATGATAACACTACAATGCTTGTGTTTGCAAGACACATTGATGCAGCGCCCTAACCACTGGGCCACCGCCGCTATTATTGGAAAATTACCTATCATGTCACTGATATAGCTAGATAGCTCGAGCAGCTCCATGTACACAATCTCAGCCTTGTTGGCATCATTCATCTTCGTTGGCAACAAAACTCCACTGAACCTGTCGGCTGACTGCAGTGACCACAGAGACTTCCTCTCTTAAAATCATCATTTGTCATCGCCTTTGCTTCCACTTTTCGAACGCAGAGCATCGATTACTATCGTGCATGTTGTAGAAGATAGAGGACATATAAAACATGTCTCTTATTTCCATGCGCTCGCCGTGTGTTCTCCATGATCTCTCCTCAGACATGTTACGGTGGAAAAAGATAAGCTCTCTGAACATATTGCATCCAAGGATGTAAAGTATAGTATGAATCCTGGACAAGCTGTATTTATTCTGTGTTGTAGGCGACCGGTGCTCGTAGTCTGTGTAGGTGGCCGACATACATGAACGGTAACTAAGACAAACACATGGGAGCCTGCTGGGAGCAAACGGAAGCTGCAAACACGACACTTTCACTCCTCGACCCTTCTTTTTCCATCCTCTGGCTAGTCGTGGAACTTTCGCGACTTGCCTCAATTCTCATGCGCAAGGTGTTGGTTGCTTGTTGACTGTTACAGCACATCACAAGACAAGAGAACTGAGACACAAAACATCAGTCCTCTTCCATCGCTTCAGCTCACTGTCTTCACGTATAGACATAGCAACCTTCACTTCGCATCACTTCCTGCCCCTCAAAACTCCTTCGTCGTATGGTTCGCCTCTAGCGCCTTTCCCTGCCTTCGCCTCCATCTCCACTATCAATCGACAAGATGGCGGAGAGCTTGTCTGTCGAAGAGTGTCAGGCACACATCAGAGACATTCGGAACAGTCATGGCGCAGATGCGCGCAATGAGAGCGAGCGCTTTCTCCGCAGAGGCTATGAGAGTATGTTGAAGCTGTGAGTTCTAATGCCGCCTTCGAAAATTGCCATATCGCTGACCCAAGCCAGTTTGTCTGCACAGCTCTACAGCGAACCGAGTCATTTCCTCTTCGAGCTCATTCAGAACGCTGACGACAACACTTACGCCGATGACGTCCAGCCTGAAGCTACAATCGCGTACCGCTCCGATGGTCTCTTGCTGTTTGGATGCAACGAACAAGGATTCTCCAAGGCCAACGTCAGTGCCATCTGCGACATCAATCAGAGCACCAAGACTCTATTGAAAGAGGGCAAGAAGGGCTGTATTGGCGAAAAGGGAATCGGTTTCAAGTCAGTATTCAAAGTGGCCGACAAAGTTTGGATTACTTCGAACAACTTCTCGTTCTATTTCGACAAGACGACGCCTCTAGGGATGGTGGACCCAGTTTGGGCCAAGTTCCCTGACTTTCCCGAGCAGCTTCAGATGAACACTATGATTTGTCTGAAGATTGAGAAGCAAGAAGATCGTGACGTGGTCAGAGAACAGTTGACCAAGGTCCTCGAGCCCTCATCGTTCATGTTCTTGCGTCGTCTCACCAAAGTCAGGGTCGTCAGACTCGATGATTTCGGTGATACCTTCGAGGAGCTGATCATGTCCCACAATCATCGACCATTTGACGATAGCCTTGAGGTCGTCACCACTACGAGGAGTAAGGGCGTAAAATCGTGGAGGTTGCGCTACCTCATTTCCGACTATGTCGCTCGTGATATGCCACCGACCGAGCTTAGGCAAGGTGTCACCGAGACTCTGATCAAGCTGGCATTTCCTATCAACGACCAACAACAACCGATCATCACTAAGCAAGATGTCTATGCTTTCCTGCCCGTCTGCTCATCTGGCCTCCCATTCCTTATCCAGGCAGACTTCTTGCTTGTTGCCAGTCGACAAGGCATCGATGAGTCTCAGCCATGGAATCGTCGCCTCCAAGATCACATGGTTCACGCACTTATCCAAGCCTTCGAGAGACTCAACAAGACTCGCCTGAAGTATACCTGGCCCGCATATCTCCCCGAAAAACAGGTCGCTCTCAGGTTCTTCGACAAATTGAAAGACAAGTTCTTGGACCGCCTCAAGGATACGAAGATCCTGGAATCCCGTTCCGGTGAGCTTGCCAAGCCCAAGGTGATGATGTTGGTACCTGAACAGTACAAAGACGAAGATGGTACCCCCTTGTTGACCCCTGTCAACGACCGATATCTATCTACCAAGTACGACACGAGTCATGTTGCTGCACTTGTAACGCAAGCTTTGGATGACAAGAAGTTCTTCGACTTGCTCAAGACTTTCGTCTCGAAACAGACCGAAGAGTTTCGCAAAAAGTCTGACACATGGCACGGCAAGGTCTCCACTGTCCTTATGACCGGGCAGAAACATCTCAATCTCAATGAGCTGTTGATCATGCCTATCGTCCCACTTGACGATGGCTCGTGGATCAGTGCCATGAGCCGCCACAAGCCTTCTTACTCCAAGGTGGCCAATAGATCAGTGCCGCCTGTATCCTTCTACCTGCCACGTTCTGATGCAAACATTGTCATTCCAAAGGGTGTGTCGTTGTCGATCGTTGAGCACCAAGCTTCTCGCAATGAAGAGCGCAGGAACTTCTTCCGCCGTATCGGTGCTCAAGACCTCGACTACGAGGATGTACTTCGAGGCATAATCAAACAGCACAAGGATTCAATAGCCCATGCTGACGTCGATATGATGCTCTCTCACGCCCAGTACGTTTTCAGCATGCCGTCAGCATCGAGGATGGCGCAGAATCTGAGCACGATCCTCTGGCTGGCAGATTCGCGCGGCGAGCATTCTCGTGGAATCGAGCTCCACATGGATAATCCGTTCAAGCCCGCAGTCAGCCAGATGTTCTCGGCTAGTCCCACGGTAGCTCGTCTCATCCATCCAAAGTACCTGGAGGCCTATCAAGAGAACGTAGAGCTCCGCACGAGATGGCTGGCATGGCTACGCGAGTGCTTAGGTATACATGATGTTCCTCGCTTGTCCAACAAGACGAACAAAGGCCTATCCGTTGAATTCGAGTGGCTCGTCAACAATTTGCCGAGCATTGAGTGGCTCGCCATTATCAGACTCAACTGGGACGACTATCGCCTCAACGTCCCTCCAAAGACTAGCGATATGCGGATTCCAAGCGAAGACGTTCGCAACAAGATTGCATCGTTATCTGTGGACTGTACTGACGGCAAGAGAGCGAAGCTCAAAGACACCATTCTGCCGATTCTACGCTCTGCTGTCACAACGATCCCGCACATGGGATTCCACTTCCTTGACGTGAAGGACGAACAGAACAGCGACTGGTTCAAACTTTCAGCTTTTGGCGTCATCACTCATCGTGACCTAGAATTTTGGCTGAAGCTACTCATAAAGTTTTCAACAAGCGGGATGACCACCGACAAGATGACTATTATCAAGCTGTACAGAGAAATCTACCTATTCTGTGAAGGAAGTATGAACGCGAGAGAGCGCACTCGTGTAGCTTTCAAAGACCATCCCTTGATTTTCTTACCTGAAAACTCCACATGGGTTCATATACAGACGTGTGTTTGGGAAGCTCCTCCATGTCTGCGCAGGGTTTGTCCAATCGCACATGTCTACGGGCCTGTCCAACCGTTCTTCAAGAACATTCTCAACTTGCATGATGCTGGCATTGGAGACTTTGTCACTGAGCTGATCGCATATGACAATGTCAATTCTTCTGTCACTTTGATCAAGGAGCTGTTGCTCGAGCTTGGAAGCAGGATTAACCCCCGTCTCACCTACGACTTGAAAGCTTTAGACAACTGCAGAATCTTCCCTGTTATCAAGGCGCAGAAACAGCAGGCGCTCATGTCTGGCAACGAGACCTGGTTTATACCTGACGGCCGAAACCTACACGAAGCTTTCAGTGGCATTGTACCTCTACTAAGTTTCACGCTCGGCGAGCAAAAGAGGTTGGAACCACTTCTCGACAAGTTGGGTATCTGGGACAAACATCTCTCCGGAAAGGTGACAAAGCAGGAAGTAGTCGACGGTAAGGATCAAGCCACAAAGGACAACACCTATACCAGAAAATTCCAGGTCAAGGCACACTATCTTTTGTGTCTGACAAATCCAGCCGAGAGATATATGCTAAAGCCCTTGCTTGAAAGCATCGAATTCTGGGCTGTGAAGTCGATTGAAGTGCATCGATCTGTCCGCATCGACAATCAGGAGATCCGTGGCAGACCTCTGGCAGCCCACGTAATGCTGGACAAGGATCACAGGGTTTACGTGCCGTTAGCAGATCTCGAGAAAAACGAGCTCAACTACTATGAGCTCTCAGAGAAGTTGACCACTCTGTGTAAGCTCGAGAAAGTGCCCAAGGAGCTACCATTTGGCATTCTCTCCATGTCTTCGACCCGGCAGATTGAAGATATGCTGGAGGAACATGGGATCATATTCGACAAACTTGAGTTGCGCAAGTTGACCAACAAGATCGTCACCGAACCTGCCGGAGCTGTGCTTTCTTCTAGGCGCAAGACTGTTGAAGACGATCCTCCAGAGATGGTCACAGATGCGGGCACCTCGGACTCTGGTGATAGTGATCTATCTTCATTGGCAGCTCTCAAGGATCTCGGCGTTCGTGTCAAGCTTGCGCGAAAATCCAAACCTGCTATAGCTCCTCGTACCAACGGCCAGAATCGCAACGGCAGGGACCACCTTGGGCGAGAGCCCAGCACTGACAACAGTGACTCAGAGCAACAGTCTGCTGACGGAGAGTGGGATAAGGACTCAGTGCCCACGTCAACTGGACGTGCTCCCTCAAGAAGACCTGCCAAGAATGGCTATGGCACTGGTCATCGAATGAGATCGAGCTATTTCGAGAGCGGTGTTGCTATATCTGACGAAGAGATCAACGACATCGACAACAAGATGAGTGAGAACGGCATAGACATGACTCAGCAAGCTCAAGCATCCGAGTACCGCAAGCAGCTCAATGCTGTGGAGAACGCTGCAGAAGATCCTCAGGTGATTCGTATTGGCGAGCAAGGTGAAATGAAGGTAAGTACACTCGAAAATCATCTGATGGCGCTTACTAAAAGTTGCAGATGTACGCATTCCTCAAGAACATCTTGGGCGACTATTTCACAGACGACATGTGGACCAGCCATGCCAGCACCAAATACACCGATCTGAAATTCACTGGTGACGACAGCCTGTTCGCCGACTTCACCATCCGTGACCTCAGTGGCCGTTTCACAGATTGGCTTATCGAGAGGGGCTGCGAGCAGCCTACCGCCTGGGTCGGGAAGAATGGTAAAGACTCAATCACATACTCTGTTGAGGTCAAGGCCACTTACGGTTCTCGTCATGAGCCTTTTCACATGAGTCAGAACCAGATCGAGATGGTAAGTTGTCTTCTTTGGGCTATCAGCAACAACTACTGACCCGTCACAGGCTAAGGAGTACCGTCTCCAGGATGATGAAGTCCCGACTCGAGTATACGTAATCGTGCGCGTATCGAACTTGGCTGGGAATGGCAGTGGTGGACATGCTCAAGTTCATCCTTTCGTCGATCCATACGGACTGTTTGAGCAGGGCGATTTGAGCTACATCTCGCAGGGAGGATATCTGGTGTTTTCTGATCAAAAGTCTGCCTAGTAGGGTCGTGATAGGTCGTGAAAGAAAACGAGGGAGCATCTGAACAAGGGTTGTAACAGATCTCAGTCAAGGCACAGGGAAATCGGAAGAGATGGGCCTGTTTTCCATCAGTAGGGTCTGCTCGGATAGATTCTCCGTACATTTTACAGACCGATGAAATGCTTTTCACATGACTCTCAGAATGGGAGGAGCACCTTACGGGCATCTTGCTTGCACGCCAGCTGCTGCTTCCTTTGTACAGTAGCAAGCTGACACACATCAACAGCCCTCGACATTGTCTGGTGAGAGGCAAGCAACCCACCAAGTGCCATGTTCGCCTACCACATATTTTGTCCTTGTCAGTCATCCACACCACGTTGTGCGATACAGCACGATGCCAGCCTCCCTGTGTGAAAAGGGCCATGATGTATGCATTTCGAGAAACAGGATAGTATCCATCGAAAAGCGATATCACTTCGAATTTCTTTAGGGACTTCCCTGATCCGGAAAGGATTGTGCCGATGGATAGCAAGGACTCTGCTCTGGGCCCTCGCGAAGAGAGTGCGGAAATCACGATCTTTAGCACACGAGCGAGCAAGACGATTTCGCGACCAGCCGTCGTCGAGCTCTCACGCGAAAGACGACCCCCGATGACGTAGCCACTTTTCTACTTGGTCGCAAGACAGGCACTGGCAACGAGGACTGGCTTCTGTCTGGAATGCAATACTCGGAGCACTTGATCGATTGATATACTCTGTCGTGGACGCTGTCATCAATCGCTACTCTACTCGTCCGTGACTCAGACCTTTTCTGCGGGCATGAATTGAATGGAACAGACTTCCGCAAAGAGTCATAGTTGGAGCAAGCATCAAAACGCTCGGGTGGAAGTGGGTACAGACCGCACGGGGTTTACGTATGAGACGTCAGATTGTCGCATCTAGAAGGCATAGCAGATACAGAGGTGCGCCGAACAGCGACATATGGAGCAGTATCTTACTTAGGAGCATCTTGATTGCTACAGTGTCGAGTTCTGATTGTGTTTGGTAGGCATGGCGGGCGAGGTGTCAAAATGTACTCGTTGATGGTCAGCACTCCCAACCTCCCGACTGTTCCGTATGAGTTCATGTCCGACCTCGGCAGGGCACGCAATTCAAAGTCGGCACGGCAGTTGATTCCCATTCGCCATCTTCTCACCTTTGGGAGTTTGATCTCTCATTCCTAACAACAACTACACTCTTCATACACCGAATTATCACTCAATTAGCGACAGGCGCCCCTTGCACTCTTCGCCGCATCGTATTCAACACCCCTCACAGCTCGTATACATCAACAGGTGGTAGGCCCTGTACAAAAACCACGACGACTTTCAGCATCATGTCGTCTTCTTCTACTTCAGTTCCGGCCAACAAGCGCCTGGATATGGATGGTCACGATCTTCCTCCCTCGCCCACTCCCTCCAGCCCCAGCAATGGCAAGAACAAGTACTCTCTCGCAACCGAGCTTGTCTACACCGAGTCCAACGACCAGTACAATGCTAGCAGCGTCCCCATCTATCAGTCCGCAACTTTCAAGGGCGAGGGCAACGAGTACGACTACACTCGTTCCGGCAACCCTACCCGTACCCATCTCGAGCGTCATCTGGCCAAGATTATGAACGCCCACCGCGCGCTGGTCGTGTCGTCGGGCATGGCTTGCCTTGACGTTATTACCCGTCTTCTTCACCCCGGTGATGAGGTTGTCACCGGTGACGACCTCTACGGCGGATCCAACCGCCTCCTCAAATACCTCTCGACCCACGGCGGCATCGTCGTTCGTCACGTCGACACCACAAACCCCGATTCAGTTGCTGCTGTGCTGTCTGAAAAGACTGCCATGGTCCTCCTCGAGTCCCCTACGAACCCTCTTATGAAGGTCGTCGACATCCCTACTCTGTCCTCGCTCGCCCACAAAGCGAACCCCAAGGCGCTCGTCATTGTCGACAACACTATGCTGTCTCCCTACCTTCAGAACCCCCTCGACCTGGGTGCTGATGTTGTGTACGAGAGCGGCACCAAATATCTGTCTGGCCACCACGATGTCATGGCTGGTGTCATGGCCACCAACAGCCCTGAATTGGGTGATAGACTCTACTTCCCCATCAACGCCTCGGGATGCGGTCTTAGTCCTTTCGACTCTTGGTTGCTTCTTCGTGGTATCAAGACGTTGGCTGTTCGCATGGAAAAGCAGCAGGCCAACGCCATGGCCATTGCCAGATACCTCGAGGGCAACGGATTCAAGGTCCGCTACCCCGGTCTCAAGTCGCATCCCCAATACGACCTTCACTGGTCTCAAGCACGTGGCGCTGGAGCCGTCCTTGCCTTTGAGACTGGATCCACCACCATTTCGGAAAGAATTGTCGCAGCCGCCAAGATCTTTGCCATCTCTGTTTCTTTCGGTTGCGTCAACAGCTTGATCAGCATGCCTTGCCGCATGAGCCATGCCAGCATTGATCCCGCTACCAGAAAGGAGCGCGCATTGCCCGAGGACATCATCCGTTTGTGCATTGGTATCGAGGATGTGGGCGACTTGCTTGACGACCTCCAACAAGCTCTGGTCAGAGCTGGTGCTGTGAAAATCACACCAGATGGCATTGAGCCTCTCGACGTTCCCGAGGGCGAGACCAAGCAGACCAAAGAGCTGACTGATGAGCCATGATGCACATGACGAAATATGCGATTGTTTTTTTCTCGCTTTATCTTGTATATACCTTTGCGAAAAGAAGGATAGAAGCAGGCGATTTATACCAACGAAAATGATATACCTTATTGAGCTCAAAGGCTCTCAATTTGACATGATCGACATGGGCAGTGACAGGCGGATGCGGAGAACCAGGGCGGGGTAGGTGCTGCCCTCGTGCTTGCTGGAGCGAACGATTACCATCGCTCTTTCCATCCTGCTTGCTGTCCACCGGCCTCCTCTGCGAGTTCAACAATCGACTATTGTCAGCTGCTCTACCTCGGCCATCCGAATAACAACCAACTGCATTACTCAACGCGACAAAGATAGCTCGAGTATACACCGGAGATAAGGTCAAGCTGCATTCCGCCAGTACATAGGCGCCTGGCCACAATCAACCACGCCTTGCACGCTTCCTGAGCAGCCGCATGCTCGTTACAGGTATGTCTCCTACTCCGTATACTGAACCTCATAACTTAATTCAAGCATCCTTCTAACTCATCAGCTTCCAGGCAATCATGCCCTTCCTCAGGCAGGCCCCCGGCGTTAAGCTTCGACCCAATAACGCCGTATTCTACCGCTCTAGTATCCGCTTTGCAAGTCATTCAAACAAACACAAGAAGAGCAATGTCGAAGCAGGACAAAGCAAACGGCAGAAATCTTTCTGGAAGTCCATCGCTCCCGACTTCTTGACTCAAGAAACAAACGCTTCCTCCAGCAGGGGTGGACACTTCACACAGGCCTCGGCTTTCAAGCTCTACGCCTCTCATAGTTCGGCATCCAAGCCCATCGTCGAGGCTTCATCTACCTCTTGGGATTCCAAGACTAACAAGGTCAGCCATACTGTCTACGATCCCATCTCTGGCAGAATGGTTCCCGCAACCGGACAAAGCGGACATGATTCTGCCTCGACCAAGAGCAAGAAGAGCAAACCGAGCAAAGACAAGACCTACGAGAAGCCCACTTTCGTCTCTCAACTGCCCGAGAACATCGAAGCACTCTCAAACACCCCTACCACTCATGCCTCTTTTACCGAAGATTTCGACAAGACCTATCAATCCGAGCACGATGAGCTTCTCGCAGCTCGTAGACACCTGGACGCTCTGCGCGAGCAAATCCAAATTTTGGAACGTCAAACTCATCCTGAGATGACCAAGCCTCACTACGCCGTTGACGCCGAGAGACCCGCAGTTTTCGAAGGTGGCTGGGACGAAGATCCCAAAGGCCTACAAACAGCCTTCAAGCTTGAGAAGGAGGCTTGTGAACATGGCGATATGAAGCCTTTGGAGCAAGAGATGGACGCTCTTAACAAGACAACCACTCAGGAAGTCAGCGATGACTACAGTATTGCCCCGAGTGGCATGGAAACTCTCTTTGCAAACGAACAAACGAATGATGACATCCGCCAGAGGTCTTCTTTGGAGCAAGAACTGGTTGCTATGAACACCCAAGCTCCGCCTATTGACGACGGCTATTCACCCTCGCCTCAAGGTCTCGAGACACTGTTCGAAAAAGAGCAACACAGTGCTGATCTGAATAAATGCAAGACCCTCGAAGACGAAGTCCGGATGGCTGGCTCTGCAGCCGGTCAAACACAGTATTTCGACGGCTTGACTAAAGACCCTACAGGACTTGAGACGATGTTCGAGCAGGAACAGCAAGGCACACCTCAGAGGTTGGAGCTTGAGCTCGAGAGCATGGCTTCTACTCCAGGCTTGACTGATCAACATGACGCCTACTCAACCAAGCCTACCGGTATGCAAACCCTCTTCGAGAGAGAAGCAAAAAACACCCAGAAGAAACAGCACAAAGATCTTGAACACGAACTTCACGACCATATCCAGGCTCTCAACAACTACCCTTCTGCCAATCTGAATGGAATGCAAACGCTTTGGGAACGAGAGCAGAAGGATGTCGAGATGGGCAACGCCAGATCGCTCGAGGATGAGATTACAGCCAAGCAAAAGCCACAACCTATGTCAAACGAGTACGATACCTCAGTCTTTGGCATGGAGACTAACTTCCGCAATGAAGCTCAGAGGGTGAAAGAAGGCGATTCCAAAACTCTGGAAGAGGAGGTAAGCCACCGAGTGCAGGCACAGATACACGACGACGGCCATGCACGTCCTTCGGAAAGCCTGGAGACCGCTTTCCAGAACGAATCAAAGAATGCTCGCCTCGGAAAACGTCAAAGCCTCGAGAAAGAGATCAAGTCCCCTGAACTCGGTTTCGAAGATGGTTCCCCCACAACACCAATGGGTCTTCAGATGCTGTTCCATCGTGAGAAGCAGAGTAGCGAACGTTCGCTTGAAGAAGACCTCAAACAGGTAAGAATTCCTACATCATTTTAGGTGATCGATACTAACTACAACTTGAGATGGAGGAAGCTTCATACCACGAGGATGGCTACTCGCGTGCACCAATCGGTATGGTGAATTCGTTTGAGAAAGAGACCAAAGACGAAACAACTTCTCTGGAAGCGGATTTGAAGGACATGCCGGGTGAGGGAGATCTGTCTCCAACCGTGGGTAAGTTTGCTACCAGAGACCAATGGTACAAGCAACCTGCCAGAAGCACGTTTTCTGAAGATTACCTGAAGGCAGAAGTGAGAAAGCCTGATCGACGCACCGCAGTCTCCGGACGTTCGCTTGACGAAGGATTATCCAAACCCATCGAATCCAGCGTACCGTCAGCAGATACCACGACTGTAACAAAGCATCCATCAACACCGACCACTTCAATCAACAAATCTGTGAATCCATCCTTAGGACCAGAAAAATCGGGCTCAGATATCAAATGGCGCGAGCCCGCTCTTTACAAAGTTATCGCCTACGACTCGAGCAAGGATGCCATTACTCTCACTCGCACACCGTCCAAATTCTCGAACAGCGAGACACCTCTATCGATACCTCAAGCTATCTCTCAGCTCGATCTTGCCGCTCGTTTCCTACCACACATTGCAGCTTCTCAGAACGAAGGATTCCAGGTGATACACGCAGAGAAAGACTATTTTGTATCGCGAATGGTCCATAAGGACCCTGATCCACGGGCACCACACCATGAGGCTATCACCAACCCTATCGATGGTACTACCAGGTACACCCCGGTTGAACCTCCCATTTCGCGATTTGCTTCACCCACTGGCTTCGTCAATTACGAGCCCATCTTTCCAACTGAGCCTATGCACAATCGACACGACAGGGCCAGCTCATTCTTTGGTAATGGCCATCCAGACTTCCAGCAGCATACAATCTATCCACACACGCATGTTTCCGCAAAACCACCAAGAAGCATCTTTCGACACGCTGATGCTAAGTTCCGCAACGAGAAGCGCCGTCGCTGGCGCCGTCGGATTGTGTGGATCATGAGTGTGGCTGCAGGTACAGCGGTGTGTACCACATATGTTGTTGGTGTTTCTGGTGAGCTCGCAAAGTCTGATAAGAGGATTGCACAGCCCGCGAGATGATCCGGCACTGCAATCCTAGTCCAATGATGGCATTCGTATCATGGAGAGTCTTTCGCTCTATCTCTCGGTATTCTTGTCAATGCAGTTGGTAGCTGATCCATATGATAAACGAATCAGATTCTATAATGTTGTTCTGCTTTGCACTTTCGTCAACTCTGGGCTGTGAGCAACGAACAGCCCCCTGTCGAGCTAATGTTTATGTCAAGCGTGTTCAAAATCTATATCTCTATAAAAGACCACTCTCTTTCAACCTCTTCTCTATTTCCAGCTGCTCCAATTGCGATGCCGTTTTGGTCTTTGGTAGCTTGACCGGAATCTCGGCAAAGAAGTTTTCCCAGAATCTGACACCGTCGAGGCCTTGTTCGCGACATAGAGCACCTCTTTCTTCTGCCATCTCGAGCTCTTCTGTCGCAACGCCAACACTCCAGCCAAACCTCTCTGCTGTTTCTTGCGCTGTCACACCACGGCCGAATGCTTGCCAGTCCCAAGTCACTGATGGACCTGTCACGGCACCGAATTCGGATGTGTTTGACATGGACGGTGGAATGGAGTGGAGGTCTTTGAGCCAGGACAAGATACTCGCGACGGTCTTGTCGTCAGTGCGGTCGCGGCCTTGAACGACTAGAAGACCGCTTCTGAAGCGACGGAGACGAATGGGTAGACGTAGTGTATCCCACATAGTGGCGGCTCTCTCAAAGTCTCGCGGTGAGACTAATTCGATGCCATTGCGTGTGCGGTTGAAGACTGCCCAAAGATCGACGAGGGACATGATACCGCCTTCTCTTCTCAACACACCCCTCTTGTCGTCAGTAAGGAACTCGGCTAAGTTTCGAGAGAGTTCGGCAATGTAAGTTCGATCTGCGCCGCTGCCTGAGAGCATATCTTTTGTTGTCACGAGACCCATGTCTGAGAGGAGAGAAGCTGCTTCGGCGTTGGCGTCATGCTCGTTGTCGCCACCGTTGCTGTTTTGTGATCTGAAGCGTTCAGCCATGGCGATGACTTCTTTCGCTGATGTCATGAGGGCCTCCAAATCTTCGAACGAGCTTCCGATAACGAATTCGTTGTTCTTGCGGAGTTCTGCTCCTCGTCGCTCTAAACCTGCTATACCGACGACCTTGGGAGGTGGAGGTATTGGAGTGTAGCCATCTGTTGCTGAATAGCTTGATGTGTGAATAGGCTCTCCATTACGTGATCTGGGGATCGGAGGTGCGTTCTGGAGAAGCCATTTTCGCTGGACCAGGGCGCCTTTCAAACGTTCGTAGAACACTCTGTCGCCACCAGCACGGAAGGAAAGTTTGACGCTCTCTGGGGTGGTATCGCCTAAGACAGAGGTAGGAAGTGATGGACCTGGTGATTCTGGTCGAGTAATGGCGCTTTCGATGATTTGCGAACGTCTATCTGCTGAGCTCGAGAGTTTGGCTCCACAAATTTCGCAGCTACTGAGAGACGGGTGATTCGAGAATGTGCAACGTGGACACTGGTTCAAGGACACATCCATAGGTGTCTGTGTTGTTTGTGGTGAGGACGACAGCGGGGTGCTTGTGGCTGGTGTGGGAGTAAAGGATGAGCCGCTTGGTCGATTTGATAGAGCTGCGATGGCCGCTTTGACAACATGCACGAGAGGTGGTTTGATTCCACAAGCCAGACATGGTGGCAATGGCGTCCGATCATTCGCAGTGCTTGGATCAAAGTTGGAAGGAACAGGGTTTGAGAATGAACAGATAGGACATATCCAAGTAGCATTCGGATCCCTTACTGGCGCCGGTGAGGGTGCAGCAGCACGTCCTGGAGTGGCATATCGGCTCGGAGGTGTGGATCCCGAGGGGCTGCCCTGACTTGGGTAGCCAGGTTTCGGACTTCTGATGGCCAGGGCGTTGTGTTTCAGAGCTTTGGGATACAGTGTGACTTTCGCCGATGACTTCAAGAATCCAGCATAGAACTCGGGTCTTTCGACATCCTTAAGATCGATGGCGATGGAAAACTTGCGTGGCTCCTGGTTATCGACATAGCACACGCGATGCGAGGTCAGGTATGCGTGGCCATTTTGGTAGTTAGGGATCTTGTATTTGCCCTCGTAAAGACCGACTGAGTCCTGGACAAACAAGAGAGTTTCATCGGGTAGCAAAGAAGGACGAAGAGCAGTCGTCAGGTCGAGTTGGCGAAGAAACATCCAGTAATGCAGTTATCCGTAGTCTCTCCAATGCGGGGCTGTTCTGTCCTGTTGATGGAAGAGACGGAGAAGCACGGCTATAGATGTCGAGATGATGGGATATGCTAGATATGTCACCGGATCTTGACGCACGTACTGAAAGAGTGTATGCACGCTATAACACGAAAAGAAGGCACGTGTTGGATGGACGATGATTGGGAAGGTGGTCCATATCGGTGACCGCATGGTCTTGGCACAGGGTCGCACTTCTACTTTCCCTTTGAAGGCGTCGCTTTCTCCTCACACCGTCAAAGACGTGAACTCGCTTCCCTCGGATTTCTCATTCACTACCACCAACTCTTTGTTGCCCTTGCGTGATCATCCAACATGACAACCACGCCGTGGCAGTCCGGTATGAACGACTCTACCTTCACCCATCTATATACCAACTAACCTCACTCCTTCAGGCTCGCCGGCTTTCACAGCAGTTGTTGCTCGTCGATCGCTTACCCGTCCATCCGTACCTCCAGCCCAACCTCCAGCCCAAGCCCAAGCTCCTGTCAAGATCGAGTGGCCACAGGGAGTTCGCGATTATGTGCAACGTGCCTTTGCCGACAAAGCCAACGACAATCACGCAGACGATCTTGAAGACGGTGCCGTCGCCGCAAAGCTGAAGTCCGTCATCACTCAAGCAGCTGAAGCAAATCAACTCGAGATCATCGACTGGCCCAGCCATCCTCTTCCACGAGAACTCCTCCGTATTGAAAGAGCCGCCATGATGAGCGCCTCGAAAAAACGCAAGTCCATGGACGTGGACACGACCGCCGACGCTTCGTCGCCTATCCCTCCCTGGAGAGTGAAGAACCTCTCTCTTGCCGACCGCATCACCAACCCTAGTCCCGACAAGCGCCAGAAAAAAGCCGACCAGTTCCGTGCCACTGCCCCTCCCAGTAAGTTGAGCGATCTCGAGAAACGAAGGCAGCGTTTCGCGCTCGGCAACCAAGGTCCCAATTCTCCTTTCATCTCTTCTCCTCGTGACGACTCTCCCATGCCCGACGCCAACGATGGTCCCTGTGTCGGCACTTCTCAAACACTCGAGAAGAACTATTTCCGCCTCACCGCCCCTCCTAAGCCCGAAACTGTTCGTCCCCTGCACATTCTCAAGCAAACTCTCGATCTTCTTATTAGGAAGTGGAAAGACGAGCACAATTACGGGTACATCTGCGATCAGTTCAAGTCTTTGAGACAGGATCTCACTGTCCAACACATCAAAAATGATTTCACAGTCCGCGTCTACGAGGCCCACGCACGCATAGCTTTGGAAAAGGGGGACCTGGGTGAGTATAACCAGTGTCAGACTCAACTTCGTACTCTGTACAAGATGAAGTTGCGTGGTTCCCCTGGTGAATTTTTGGCTTACCGCATTCTCTATACTATCTATACTTGTAACCGCCAGACCATGAACGATGTTTTGGCAGATTTAACCTCAGCAGACAAGCAGTATCCCGCCGTCAAGCATGCCCTGGCAGTGCGAGCCTCGTTGGCCACAGGCAATTATCACAGATTCTTTAGGTTGTTCAACGAATCGCCAAACATGGGTGCCTACCTGATGGACATGTTCGTCAATCGCGAAAGAGTGGCTGCCTTGGCCGCCATCTGCAGAGCGTGAGTTCTTTGCTCGCTTCATTCTTGTTCTTGTTCGATTATGCTGACTCGATTTTAGTTATCGTCCCGGTGTCAAAGTCTCTTTCCTGACGGAAGAGTTAGCATTCATGAGTGATGAGCAATGTGCGCAGTTTCTTTGTGAACACGGCGCACAACATTGCTTTGAAGAAAAGCCGGATGGCCATCTCTTCTCTTGCCAGAAAGGAAGCCCGATCTTTGAGACGGCCAAAAACGGTGCATACCGTGTCGACATCAAGGGCCAAATATGAGTGGCCTCCGAACGTACAAGTGGGTGGAGCAGTAGCCGGCAACAGAGTTCGTAGCTCTCTGCTGTGCGAATCAGCTCTTGCTTGATCTTTCTACTCCAAATCTGCATTCAATTTGCTACAAGCTCATGTCTCCAGACTCTCTGGTATAGTCGACATTTTCATCGGGGCAATGCGCTGTTGGCGTTGGCCTGAATATCAGCCAGGTGAATCGTTCGCAGTAGATACGTACCAACGACGACAGCCTATCAGCAAGACCCGAGATCAGTCGACACTGGTTCGGTACTTTTTCAAGCCTCATGCAGACCGGTTTCCATCAGCTGGAAGGGTCAGGCATTATAGTAGAGCCCAACGGCGCCCAGTCGAGTGGGAATCTGGGAAATCCCTAGAACTTTTCTTTGTGTTTCGTATCTGGCGGAAGTGTCGCACCATAGTTCCCCTGCTTTAGTTCGTCGAATCAAGAATCCAATGTGTTTCCCTTCCTCCCTAGAAGTACTGCCTGTGTCGGGCGTCAATGTTTAGATCTTGCTTTAACGAAGACCTCTAATGGTCCACGATGTGACGCATATTTGTCCAAGACAGGGAGCCGCTATCATGGTGGAAGACGAGTCAGCTGTTTCATGGTGGCACAGAGGAAGGAACAAAGAAGAGCTGAGCCGAATGCGGCTAGCCTGTCAAAAGACAGACTCCACTCTATACACAATCTATCATCGCATAACAGAACCAGTTCTCGTCCGAGCGCGACCATACAACCCCACTTTCAGGAGCCCCTACTCCCACCCTGCAGCAGCTCTCAATCAAGTGTCTACAGGCTACAGCGCGCCGCACACGTTCGTCTCCACTCAGCACCAAGGTCTTGGTCTAAGTGACCCCCTACTTGTTCTTTTCACATCGTGATCGAATCCTGTGAACGCGTCGAGCGAACCCAACGGTCGACAGTTGGATAGCCGAACTTAAAATACTACAGCCATCAAGCCTCTTACGGCCAACGTGAGGCAGGCTCGTTCCTTGGTTGCTCTTAAGAAAGCCTGTCTGACTTGCCCGTTCTGCTATTCTCTTCAGTCATCTGTACATCTCACCCGGCGTGTCACTTCCCTGTCGCAATCTACGGCGAAACAAGCCTAATTTCGCCAGCCATGAAGTTCCGGAGAGCCTCGCATAATCACGGATCCTCTTCCTCGATACATCAAATCAAAGATCCAACTGCGATAATCCCCCCAAAGAAGGTCATCAAGGCTCTGTACGACTGGGACGCTCCAACCGACAACCCCACTGTGCGCTTCTTGTCATTCGCTTCTGGCGACTTCCTCCACGTTACTGGGCGCGAAGACGACACCGAGTGGTACGAGGCCTGCAACCCGCTCCACAACTCGCGCGGCTTGGTGCCTGTCAGCTACTTCGAGCAAGTCGGAAAGACAGTGCGCGACAGCGCTTCGGTCGCGTCGTCACCCAGCACTCAGCACGACAGTGGTTATGCCGACAAGGCTTCGCATAACCCCTCGAGAATGAGCAAGTCTTCCATGGGCAGGTCTGGCGGTGCCCCTGTCTACGGCATTGTCGCATATGATTTCAAGGCCGAGCGCCCCGACGAGCTCGAGGCCCACGAAGGAGAAGCCATCATTGTCATTGCACAATCCAACCCGGAATGGTTCGTCGCAAAGCCCATCACGCGACTGGGCGGTCCAGGCCTCATTCCCGTATCCTTCGTCGAGATCAAGGACCTCACCAGTGGCAAGACAATCGACTCGGCCGAGGCCATCGCAAGAGCTGGGATCCCGAGGGTAGAAGAGTGGAAGAAGATGGCAGCAGACTACAAAAACACCAGCATTCCGCTAGGGCAGATTGGCAACATGCAAGCCGCTTCTCAGGCGTCAGTGGCAGGTTTGCAATCGACCTTGGATCGCATGAGTCTCAGCAACGGCAGCCACGCTCGCAACATGTCAACAGTGTCGCAGCGTGTAACATCGCAGGCGCATTCGCAATACCCACTTGCGCCGTTGCGCGCCTCGGTCCCACGCTACATGTACCTTGACGAGAAGTTCCATTTCATTGTTGAGGCGACACTGGCCGATGGCTCTCATTGGGACTTGACGCGCATATATGAGGACTTCTACGAGCTACAAATCAACCTCATCAAGGCCTTCCCCGATGAAGCTGGCAACACAGGGCAGCCTCGCACTCTTCCACTTATGCCTGGACCTGTACAATTCGTGACGGATCGCATCACCGAAGGCCGTCGTGAGAATCTCGACGAATATTTATACAAGTTGTTGCGCCTTGGATCCCATGTCGTCAACAGTACCCTAGTCCGTGGCTTCTTCAGCCCTCATCCTGGGGACTACGAGGTCGACGTGAATGTCGTCGACCTCAACGAGCACAGTCGCTCTGCCGCAGAGGCAAAGACTGATCGCTACTCGACCGCTTCTCACGCATCCGGCCACTATGCCGCTTCAACCAATTCTGCCCGGCAATCGACCAGTGCACAATCTTTCGCTGCCCATCAACGTCAACAGTCATCCGTTGGTGCTGGATCCATGCGCGCCCCTCCTGGTCACTACCGGACACCCTCCCAGTATACTGATTCCACTGTGAACAATAGTCACAATGCTGCTGCTCCTCCTCTCGCGCGTCAGATTACAGCCATGTCTACTGCAACAACTTCTTCAGCAACAACTAGTGGTGGTGCTTTGAAGGTCAAAGTGTGGTTCGACCGCGAGACGTGTGTTGTCTTGCGTCTTCCGCCCCGAGGTGCTTTCAACTTTGATGATCTCTACCGAAAGATTCTGGAGAGACGCAGGTTAGAGTACGGCGAGGCCGACCCCCGCTCTGAAGAGACAGAACTGGATATCGAAGTTCGCAGCGAGCGAACTGGCGACTACACTCCACTTGTGAACGACGATACCCTAGAAGATGCTATCCAGCAGAACGAAAAAATGATGCTAGTTGTACAAAGTGCTCACGGAAGGTAAGCCTTCTACGTGCCCACGCGTATCCGAGCGAGTACTCGGCACCATCAGCATCATCTGGTCCATTCTATCGAGCGTCTTGTGCTTGCCTCTTTTCTATTGTCTTGCATTGTACCGCGGCATCTGGAGCGAACAGCGGCATGAGGTCACGAACATGATATACCCCATTTCCTTACCTGTCACAACAACGATCGACGACCTGCTTCTTCCTGACGACCGACCGACGAAAATGGTGCCGATATGGGGGACGGAGCTGACAACCTCTTTTCTTCTTTGGACATGAAAAACGACGAAAGTGATGTTTTTTTTGCTTTGCAACTGTTGACATGTGGATGAAGGGAAAGGGCGAACGGCGAGAATGCTTGCCTCTTGGTTTTAGTTTTGTTCTTCTGCTTTGCGTTTGATTTCCAAATTTGTTCAGAGTGTTCTTTTTCCTTTTTATTCTGCTTCTACAGATTCCCCCCTTTTTGATATGTACCCCCTCTTCTCTTTCCCATTCTCAATAGTCTTTGTTCTGAATATCCATCTCTTTCCAATTCCGTCCTTCTACCTTTCTCACGATGTCGTATTGTGTGCTTGTAAAGTCGCCGGTTTCCTGGTCACTCGATTGCTTGGTGTTGGGTTCACCCAATTCCTCGAAGCAGGACGACATCTGATGTAGTGATGTTGCTGCTCAGCTGCTGCTGCATCTATCTCCACAGGACCGACCCGTCTTGATTGATGAGCATCAGAAAGACAGTACCCGAAACCATGTGTCGGCGCCGGATGAGCCAAATTCGAGATTCTTTTGGCGTAACCAAACACTCATCCCATTGCGGTATAGTCAAGAGCCTGGAAATAATACTAGAAATAGAGACGGGCCATGATCACTGCTTGGACATTCAATTGCCATCATTGTGGCTGGTTAGGATCGATATGAGATAGCCGTAATTACGGACAGGGTGTTGGGAGACACGTGAAAGTGTTGGTCGATTTATTGCATATGGAAGGAGCAACGACAGTATCATTGCTTCCCACGAACAGCGTGCAATTGTTGAGAGCAATATCCATGCCAGATCGAATGGTTTCTCGTCGAGTAGCATCTGAGTAACATCGTAATATCTTTTACAAATCTTACAATCAACCTTCCTATCTAATCCTCCAACCAACCGTACTACTCCGAGCAAACTCAAACAGCAACTGTATACGCCGGCGTCCTATGCATCTCAGCCCAAATACCCGCATCCTCATCCTCATAATCCGGCGGTCCAACCACCTCATGAAACCCAGGCGGTGCATCCTCATCTTCACTTCGTCTATACTCTGCCAAACCTCCTGGCAACACCTTCAACCCCATCTCTGCTTTTCTTTCTAGTGTGGCTCCTGTAGCCACATCCAACACTTGCACAAAAGCTTCCATAACATACTCGAGTTTGAAGGCGCCGATGCCAAAGTCTGGCACAAGCAGGGAGGCGTCTCCTCGTGTCATGTCTATGAGAGCCATGTCTCGTTTTACGGTCACCGGTGTGGCGGTGCATGGCAGTTGGAGGCCTTTGCCCAGGAGTCTGAACTTTGCGATGGGGATGGCGGGGGGTTTTGGGTCGGAGGTGTTGGTCGGTATAGGTCGGGCGGTGGTGAAGGACACTTGAGCTTTGAGTGATAACTCGCAGGTTTGAAGCGTGTAGATTGGTGCGGTAGAGGTGGAGGAGTTGTTGGTGTTGTGGCAGATGAGGCTGATGTCGAAGCGTTGCCATGCGCCTAGTGAGGAAGGCATGCAGATTGCTAGACTGGGGCCGGAAAGCGCGTTGTTGCTGGTTGTAGTAGTGGAAGTCACAGGAGTAAGAGTGGGTACGGTGACAGTGGAAGAGCGTCTGCGGGAGAGTCCCGTCAAGCTCAGTGTCGAAGATCGTCGTCGCTGTGTCGCATAGATCGTCCTCTGCACCTCCATCGTCGGCTCCACCAGCAGTTGCGTCTCCAGCGTTGGCAGAGGCAGCTCTGTATGCTCGAATGGCCATACACGAACATCGCGCTCAATCTGCATGGAATTGGTGTTGCGGTGAGGATTCACGCACAATTTCAACTCGTACACCACTCTTGCCAAACTGACCACATTCCAACTGGGAGGAACTGGTTGCAAGTCCGCCACAAACGGCACCTTGATTTTCTCGGGAACCTCGAACTCGAATGCCCACTCATGAGGTTTTGGAGATACTTTGTGGGGTCCTTGGAGTATCGTTTTTTCGTAGCGAAACAGGGACTGGTTTCCAGTGCGCACGCAGCCGTAGGAGGCTTGACCGCTGTCTTTGAGTTCGTTGTAGAGGGTTGCTTTGAAGAGGATCGTCATGGTGTGTACTTTTACTTCTGTCGGGGGCGAGTAGACTGCTGTTCCTTTGATTGTTTGGCCTGGTTTGTAGTATTGTGGCTGTTGTGGATATCCATGGCCTTCGCCGTCCAGCAAGATGCGGAGGTAGTCTTGGGCGGGATTCTTGGTCATATTGGTGGTGATGTGGTGTGTACGCGTCAGAGAAGGTGTCTAGAGATCCCAAGATAGTGGACCGGTCAAGATGCCAGCCAGACGTTGGCTGTTATTTCAAATTACAAGTCCTCTGTCCGGAAGATAAGAGAACCTCGGTAAGTACACCTCGGGTGGAAGAGGAAGAGAGAATGCGCAAAATGGTTCAATCCAAGAAGTCAAGGAAATATAAATGTAAATACCAAGTAGCGCCTAGATCTTCAATGTTTCTTGGGTGCTTGGTCCAACAGTCAATTGAGCACATGACGGGGTCAGAAACCTAGATAAACCACAGTTCCGTGGAAACGGTCCTTGCCTAAATGGGATAGCGGGGATATCGGCTAAAGGGAGAAAGAATTCAGAGTTGGCCTGGTCGATAACATTTCGAAGCGCTGAGCCTCAGAGAGAGTTGCTCAGCATTTCAGAGTCTGGACTGAGAGTAGGAGCGAACTAGTAAAGGAAAGGCGAGACAAACGAGTTACTTACTGTGACGCTGGAGAGGTGAGATACAGAGGGTGAAGCGAGTCAATAATTGGCTGTGATCAGTGAACGAAGAACGCGAGTAGCTCGGAATGGCATGTGCAATAAATGGTCAAGTTGGGGCCAACAGATGATTCTGAATCGGGGGTCATCAATTCAAATGACATGTCCTGCGCCAGCTTGTCACGCTCGTGGAGAGGGACATCAGCGTAGAGTATATATACACACGAGATGGCTTTGACTCGTAATTCCCATAGCTTTTCTGTCTGACTTTCGATGTAGTAGATATCACGACGTCCAGAATCTAGTGCTTGGCCTCCTTCTTCTCGCTCTCCTTGAGGAACTGCCTGTTGGAGTGACAAACTCGTTAGCGTGTGATCTGAATGACTGCACAAACGCATCTGTCCTGCGCGTTGTTTTCCCGAAGATCCTGATTCCCTTGCTCTTTCTGATGCAGATGACTTGACATAAGAGGCGACGTACTGAATGAAGTCTGCCTCGTCCTTGGATGAAGCGTTGATGGGAGGAGTGGAACCAGTGACCTTCTTGGCACCGCCGCTTGAGGCGTAACCAATACCGGCGAAGAGGGAGGTGAGGATGCCGAGGGCGAGCTGTCAATGGACTTTGTCAATCATCTGTGGTTGCGGAAGCTCGGGGGTCATGTCGGGGTGGCGCATACGTGGTGGGAGCCGACCTGGCGGCCCATGATGTTGTACATAACAACCATTTTGACGGAGAGAGAATTGACGGGGTTGAAGGGTGGAAAGGGTAGGGCGATGCGGTATGGGCTCTCGATGTCAGGACGAGTTCGACAAGGGCAGCTGCGACGGAAGTCAGTCTTGGCAACTCCGGTCGCTCCTTCCATAAAATTTGTGCTTTGCACAACCCTCGGCGCGCGGATGCGACGATCTGCTTATGACGTGCCACCGATGCGATTCAAGGTCATCCTCGAGACCAAGCCCCGGAGGCAGATAAATACTAGGCGACAACCGGTATATGTCTCCAAGATCTATTTGTGCTAACCCCTTCTCTCTGGCCTCTAACTCCAACGACAAGCACGACATCAACACCACCACTATGTCCGACGATAAGAACAAAAGCACCAAGCCGCTCGACTTCGAGGACATCCCACGCGAGCGATCCGATCAACCTAGACCTGACTTCTCGAAACCTCTACCTCGCAAGAGACTCCCTGCCGCTCTACAAGATACTCTGGACAATGAAGAGAAGCTATGGGAGACCATGTATGAGGGTCACGCTGAAGAATCCACCGAGAGCAACGTCCGTTACGCTGCTTATGCCACAAGAGTCCGTACTATTTTGATGTCGGCCCATCGCTACGTCGCATACACCAGTGATATTGGAGAGAGTTTCAGACCTATTGCACACCCTTACCTCGTCAAGGGTGCGTACGGTATCTCTTGGGCATATCTCATTGGTGATGTCTCGCATGAGGGCTACAAGGCCTACCTCCGCAACCAGCGCGTCCTCAATGGTGATGACTCCACCGAGGCTCCAAGTGTTACGAGCAACGAGAAGCTCGCTGCAGCTCTTCCTGGCACCGTAGCTTCGATTAACCCTGTCGGTAAAGTTCCTCTCATTGAGGATTACAGAACCGTTATGGCGCAAAGAGCCATCTTCCAGGGTATTGCCAGTATGGGTCTGCCTGCCTTCACGATTCACTCGATCGTGAAGTATGCTGGCAAAGCCCTGAAGAACAATAAGAACGTCAAGCTGCGTACATGGGGCCCGATTGGCGTAAGTACTCGTTTCTTCTTTGACCAGATCCACACCCGCTGACCTGTGACGATAGTTGGGTCTTGCCGCAGTCCCTGCACTTCCCTTCATGTTCGACGAGCCCGTCGAGCATGCCGTCGAGTGGGTCTTCCACAAGGCCTTCTCGGCTGTCGGTGGAGAGGCTGCTGTCCACGGTCGTCCCGAGACCGGCCGATCTGCTCTGCTTCAATTAGAGGCCAAGGCTGGTGCCGTCAAGGACAAGGAGCTATAATGGACACAGTGGCCATGTTCTGTATATTTTGTACATAATACACTCTTCTTCGTCTCAGGTGGCAGATCAAAGTCCAGTACAGGGCACGTACTGGCAGCATAGTATCGGCAGGACATATAGTTCTTGATTTGTAGTTTAGTTAGAGATATCAAAAGACATTTGGAAGCATCATGACATTGAGCTGGGATAGGCTCTTGCGAGCGGCTCTCTAGCAGTTTCCCAGGCGAGCCAGTCGGATCGAGTAGTACTGACGACAAGTTAGCAAAACATGAAGTGGAACAAGAAGGCAACAGAGAACTTACGGCAAGAGACCCATACCATTAACCTTCCAGATACCAAGAGCCAGAGCCAGAAAGTTGCATGCAACATAGGCAAGCTTGACCATGATCATGCGGTCGCGGGTGCCTTCTGTCTCGAAACGGGCAAAGACGTTCTGAATGTTGATGAGAGCTGTGATGGGGCCCTTGAAAAGCATAAAGACCATCATGATACTGAAGATCTGGAGGCTGTTGCCCGACATGTACATGCCGAAGGCGTTCATGGGGAGCTGCTTGGCTGGAGCAATGGCAACTTCCCATGCTTTCTTGAGCTTCAAAGTGTCCATCTCTTCGGTCGTAGGGGCTTTACGAGCAGGTGTCTGGGCGACGGCATTCTTGGACGACTTGGACTGGATGGTGTTAGTTGAGTACAGGGCGGCAGAAAGTAGACAGTCGGACCTTTGAGGTTGTGACGGTGGTCGGGGCAGTGTAGCCTGGTGGGTCGGCAATAGTCGACGTCTTCGGTTTGGCAGAGGGAGGAGCGTTTAGGTCAACGACCCATTGCGGCGGCAGAGGAACGGCCATGTCTTGTGTAGATACCGAGAGTGGTCGATATGATGCGTCGTGAGATTATGAAAGTCGAGCTTCGAAAGGCAGGAGCGATGCTGAGTCGAGTTCCGGCGCGCCGCCCGGCTTCCCCAGTTTCGCGACTCCCTGACCCTCAACTTTGATGAGCACCTTCCTTGCAACTTCCAATCTGTCTTCACATTCGCTTCCCGGACCGCTTTCACGCCCTTCTACTACACTCGATCAACCTGGACGACTGGCCTTCACACCACTTGTCACGCGACACGGAACTCGAGTGATACCAAGAAGAGGGGCACACCAACGGACGCTGGGGATTGGTCTGCTTGACCTTCCTGTTATCATAGAGTCGCCATGAGTGCAGGAAACCAAGATGCGAAACTCTTTGCTAGAGTGAGTCGTCCCAACATCCGAACAACTCTCCGCCATGTTTGCTCCACTGTTCCTCTATGATCAAGGCTTACCTGTCTTTCGCAATCCACAGGGCAAAGTCGCCGAACTGCGACAAGAGTTGCAGGCCGTTGGAGGAAAGAAGGACAAGGGTCACCTAGGAAAGAAGATCGCTCTCAAGAAGATTGTCGCAAACATGACCATGAGCAACAATGACATGATCGCCCTCTTCCCCGACGTTATTCAAGTCATGGGTCTCGCCAGTCTGGAAATCAAGAAGATGTGTTTCCTATACCTCGTCCACTATGCCAGGATAAAGCCAGAGATTGCTCTCAAGGCTCTGCCGCATCTTGTTGAGGTCTGTTGGATTGATCAAATCCCTCGACGCTCTAGCTGACCAATTCCAGGACATGGAAGATACAAACCCTCTGGTACGAGCCCTCGCCCTACGAACAATGTCATACATCCACGTCCGCGAATTTGTCGAAGCTGCCGTTACACCTACGAAGCATCTATTGCGAGACGCCGATCCCTACGTGCGCAAAACTGCTTGTTTCTGTGTTGCCAAACTCTACGATCACGACAAGACCTTGGTCGAGAACTCGGATCTAATCACTGGACTGAACAATATGCTGAGAGATGAGAACCCTACGGTTGTCTCGAGTGCCCTGGCCTCTCTGACCGACATCTGGGAGAGGAGCGAGTCCATTAAACTCACCATTGACTACAACAGTGCCTCCAAGATTGCTTCCATCCTGGCAGAAACCTCCGAGTGGAACCAAACATACATCCTCGAAGCTCTCATGAACTTCGTTCCCCAAGACTCTGGCCAGGCTTCTATGCTGGCCGAGCGCATTACCCCTCGCCTTTCTCACACAAATTCTGCCGTCGTTCTTGGTTGCATCCGCCTTATTCTCTACCTCATGAACTACATTGCAGACGAAAAAACCATCACCGCTTTGATGAACAAGCTTTCTCCGCCTCTGGTCACATTGCTCTCCAAGGGACACGAGATTCAATATCTGGCTTTGCGAAATGTACTTTTGATCTTGCAAAGGAGACCCGACATCCTGAAGAACGATATCCGTGTCTTCTTCTGCAAGTACAATGACCCAATCTACGTCAAGGTGACCAAACTCGAACTCATCTTCATGCTTGCGACCCAAGACAATATCAAGGAAGTTTTGAACGAACTGAGAGAGTACGCCACCGAAATTGATATCCACTTCGTACGAAAATCCGTCCGCGCCATCGGAAAACTGGCCATCAAGATTGAACCTGCTGCAAGACTTTGCATCAACACACTCCTGGAACTTGTCGCAACCAAGGTTTCATACATCGTGCAGGAAGCGACTGTAGTGATTCGTAACATCTTCCGCAAATACCCCAACCAGTACGAGTCGATCATCAGCACGTTGTGTGAGAATCTTGATTCTTTGGATGAACCTGAGGCAAAGGCTGCCATGATTTGGATTATTGGACAATACGCCGACAGAATCGACAACAGTGATGTTCTCCTGGACGACTTCTTGTACACTTTTGCAGATGAACCGCATGAGGTTCAGTTGGCTCTTCTGACAGCGACCGTGAAGCTGTTCATTCAAAGACCCAAGAAGGGACAAGAACTCGTACCCAAGGTCTTGAAGTGGGCTACTGAGGAGACAGACAACCCCGATCTCCGCGACAGAGGCTACATGTACTGGCGACTACTTTCTTCTGACCCAGTAGCGGCAAAGCAAGTTGTGATGGGAGAGAAGCCCCCAATCACGGCAGAAACAGAAAAGTTGGATCCATTCACATTGCAAGAAATGTGTTTGGTAGTGGGCTCGCTCGCGACTATCTACCTCAAGCCCATAAAGTCTGTCTTCCGCTCAGCTCGTCCACGCATTGTACCAGAGAGTCCTGCGTTGCAGAAGCACAGGCTTCCCAGCCATCAAGCTATGTTGGATGCACAAAAGCACTGGACAGAGATGACTTCGATGACTGGGGCACAGCAGCGACAAAATGGCGATGCACATGCTGCTAACGGCGACCTTGCAGCAGCCGTCGACGCAGCAGACATGTATTTCTCGACTGTGGGTAGCCAGCAAATGGCAAACATGGGCCTGAATGATGATGGCTATGCATCCCCAGTAGGTGGAGAAGGGGCTCAAACGATGTTCGTCGTGAACCAGAACCAACCACAGCAAGTCTATCAGCCTACTGTGGGGAATGGCAACGGTGATCTTCTGAGCTTCTAGGTAAAAGTGATATAGCATAAGCACCTTTCCTGTTTAATGTACATATGTTTCATCCTTTGCATGTTTTGTGTCTTGTAAAAGTGTTCGACTCATGATGCTGTATGAAAGATCGGCGCTTTCGGGACGTGAGCCGCCGAAGTGCACTTCCGTTCTTGGAGGACTTCTCCACTCCAATTCGTGACCATCCGGATACCTCTCACAACACTTTGCAGCATACATAGGTCTTTGAGAAACCCTCGTTGACGACTAGCAATTCAAAGAAAATACAAAGTCTATTACACAGACTCTAGATAGGAAAATCAACCAGGATTCTGGCGCCAAAAAAACTTCTTTCCAATTGGACAACACCAAAACACATTCTTGTATCCAGTACGAAACCACCAGGAAGCAAACAGGAAAGATCCCAAGAAAAAAAATGCCACCTCGACCTTTCCCACAAGCCCTCAGTATAGGCACAGATATATGCCACTACATCCGCTTCCAAAAATACTTGCCCATCCATCAAGACTCTGCCTCGACCGCCACAGCAACTTCATCCCATGATCCTTTATTCAAACTCTTCGACAAGCTCTTCTTGCCAGCCGAGCAACGCATATTTTGGCGTCGGTTCCGACCTTCTTCTCCCAGCTCAGACGCTGCTGCTGCGCCATCACCACAGCAAGGGTACTGGGATGCGACTGTAGCGGATGAGGCAGCGAGGTATATCGGAGGCAGATGGGCTGCCAAAGAAGCCGTGATCAAGGCTTTTGCGGCAGAGAGGAGACTGATGCTCAGAGATGTCAGGGTGCAGAGTGTAGGGAAAAGCAGACAGCCCTTGGGTCTTGTGTTGGATGAGGTCAAAGGTGTAAAGCATGCCCCTGCCGAACAGGTTTACGAGGAGTTGGTAAGGCGGTGGGGGTTGCGTGAGGAGTTGAAGATGCTGCGACAGAGGGGCCAAGATGCCACTGCCGCTCCTGCTGCGGTTCCAAGCAATCGGCTGCGCATCATCAAGCAAGTGAATTTGGATCGAGGTACAGCGCGTGGACTGGAGATGGCGAAGAGAGGCATGTCTCTGCGGCAAGACCAAAAGCCCTCTCCAGCACAACCTGCGGCTGCTGTCGCCCCCTCTACCACCCCAACAACCAACCCTCCCATCCTCTCCAAATCGGGAATCCTCGATCTATCCGCCATCCACGAAATCCTCCAACAAGACGAAGAATTTTCCACTACTTCAGCACCATCATCTTCAACTCCAACATTGGAAGCAGACGCCAAAGACACAAAAACTCGCAGTGACAGCAGACGACAACGTCTTGAAGAAGAAATCATACAGAGTCAGGGGCGAGAACGGCGAGAAGATGACTGGGATAGTCTGCAGGGACAGGTTGTCAAGTTGAGCATCTCGCATGACGGCGAGTATTGTGTTGCTACTGCTTTGGCTGCTGTGTAAGCAGAGTATTGGGTGGGTTAATTGATGGTGGTTCTCAGGGCAGAGTCGAGAAAGAGCTAGAGTGTATGATTGTATTCTGTACGGTCTAGAGAAGATGCATGGAAGGAAAATTATAGAGAAAGGGCACCTTCTAAACGCCATGCACCCATTAAAACAGAAACACGCTCGCAAAAGCAAGAGCAACCAGTAGTATGCAGAAAGCAAAGAAAACCAACCCCCAAAGAACAGTAAAAGCAAGCATTACCAGTTCATCATCTCATAACAAGGGCAGTCGCAAACCAGAGAAATAGCAGCAGCACTTACTCCAGTCTGCTCATCAAACTCCTCCTTACACCCGTATTAACCACACCACCAACTCCAAACGCAGGCACAATCCTCGCCATCCTCGCAAACGAACTCTTCAACCAGTCCATCCTGACCTTGCTAAATCTTTCTCTCCAACCCATATTCCCATCTCTGTTATACAGGTCCAAGCCCAGCAAGTGCAAAGGCGTAGAGATTAATTGCACAGCGGCAGGTGCCACGAATTGTGCTGCCGAGGCTGTGGATATGTGTTGTTGCATGCCTTCACTCAGAGGCATATATGGTGCGATCAATGGCGGTACGTTGAAGGAAGCAAAGACGGTCAAGCAGTCTCTGATGGCGAAAAGCGCATAACTGGGTCCAGGGATGGCACGAGGAGTTGATGTAGCAGCGCCGAAGAGTTTCGCAAACCTGCTGTCCTTGTATAAACACAAACTCAGGTTTGCAGAAGAGGTAGCGATGAATTTGGCAGGGCCAGAGGTAGTAGTGGTAGCGGCATTTCCTTTGACGGTGCTCGCACTGGTATCGAGCAGATTTGCTGTTACGTAGGTGCCGGCATACAATGCAAAGATCAAAGCAAATGGCTTGGAGACGATAAAGTGATGTGGACGCGTGAGGAAAGTAGTCAGAGACTCTCGCAACGAGAGCCCTAGTGTTTGTCTGCCCGAGGCATTTTCGATGATGGCCTTGTCGATTGCGGTGATGATGGGAGCGACGAGGATTCCTGCTGTTGCGGCCGAGGCTACATCTGCGCCGAGTCGTAGACCTAGATTATGCGTGTTCCACTGTGTTGTACTTGGTGTCGTCGTCGTTGACGGTGTGGGACTCATTATCTCAGGCTTGAGAGTTGAGCGAGTTGCGCCGGGAGCGGCACCCGTACTCATTGCTTCCTAGCGGCCGGCTTGTCGTGTTGAAGTGACTGTCGCTGACGTTCTGCATGTGACTGTGTGGATAGCAGCAGCAAGCAAACTGTTTGTCGTTCAGTCCTCCTCTTTTCCTCTCTTCGATTCCGGGTGTTGTGTTGTACGGAAGGAACAATGGTGTTTCTCTTATCGGCTTGCAAACCGAGTCGCGTGGGTTTTGTATGACGCGCTTCGCCGGTCGCCGGGTTCTCGGGACATCTCTGCCGAAGCAATCGCCGACAACGGGCGGTCAGCATCAAGCCGTTCCGATATATCGTCAACAGTGTTATAGGAAGGATGGGAAACATCTGACTCATAGAGATAGCCATGATTACTGACATACACCTTTTCACATCTCTTCGGGGTAGACACAGCACTGATCAGAGAACAATTTTGATTTCTGTATTGAATCTGTAATCGAAGGCAGCAAACAACTGCTTTGTGCTGTGTTGCTCTACTGGACAAACGTGCCGGACCTTTTGAAACCATCTCTAGCCTTGTTATCCACATCTCACTTCTCCTTGTTCGTTATTCTCATTCCCATTCTCACCACTCTGGTCAAGTGAAGTCTTCTTGCTCTGCTGAAGGTGCAGTGGCCATCACTTCCTCCACCAACGTCTTTGCTGCTGAGCCATGTAAGAAGTCGATCGAAAGAGCCAGCCTTGAGGTTGGTGCAAGCAGGTGTCGTGTGCCGACTTTATGATGTCTTGATGCTGACAACGTACGCTGTATCCAAGACCACCAAAACAACAGTGCGAGTTTGGCCCGCTCAGATATAGCTGATCTTAACCACACCGTTCACCTGCTCGCACTGGCAGTGATACCAAGGGTCAGGATCACCACACTCCTTGCAGATGATACGGAGACAGGCGGGCTTCATGCAACGGCCAGCGCAATCAGGGCACACATTGCGATAGCAAATGTCGCATCTGAGCATTCTCTCAAAAGGATCGGTGACTTCGTGCTTCATGGTGATTTCGTCAATGTCACGCTGAAAGGCTGCGCGGTACTTCATGGGAACGACTGGGTTTGGGCGAGGTTCTTCGTTGATGGCTTTGGTGTAGGCCTTGACGGAGCAGCAGGAGGCTCCACACAGCTGGCAGTCGGGCTCGTGTTCGTCGGAGCAGTTCAGCTTCTTGGTGGTCCAATCGTAGATGTGGTGAGGGTGACGACGGTCACTGAACAGGCAACGCATCTTCAAAGGAGGCAAACCCCAAGCTTCACGAGTTGGTTCGATGGAAGCGTGAATGTCAATCTAAGGATAATCAGTCAGTGGTAAATCAGCGCAAGATCAAGTTGGAGCAACTTACGAGAGGAAGAGGGCGCACTGGAATTTTGCCTAACTTCAGCGGATCGATGTCTCTGGTGTCATGCTGGGTTTCCCACTCTTCGGGGTTTTCAAATTCGTAAGGAAGCTCGTTCTCAGACTCAAGTTCGGGGTTCTCGGAACGCTGGTCAGCAGCTTCTTCGGGTCCAGAGCCTGATCTAGACTCGGATGGCGAGAGGATGGACAGATCATCGAAAGTCAAGATAGATCTTTCGTCGAGAGTCGAGCGAGATTCGTTAACAGGCAAGTCGTAGAAGTTTCCCTTTCTTCTGGGAGCACGAGGTTTGACGGGTGTGTCGCTGTCATCAGACCAGGATGCCTCACTGGACGAGATGGCCTTCGCGCGTTTTATGGGCGTCCATGATTTAGTAAGAGGTTCAGATGTTGTGGACCATTCCGATCCTTTGCTAGGCGAGTGGTCTCTGCTGGATGGCTCAGAGTCGCTGGCTGATCTGGGAGGGCCAATCTGGAACATGGTGACGGTGTTGTATTGAGGAGATCAAAGAAGACCTGTTGTGTTGGATGAACGTGCGATAAGCGGCGCAGCGCGATACTATTGGAGTAATGTTGTCGTGAAGGAGACTCGAGGCTGTCTTCACTGGCAGATGCGCAATGAGCAGCGCAGCGTGATCTTGTCGAAGTAATACTGTCGTGAAGAAGCGGGAAGATGTCTTGATCAACGCGCGATGAGCGGTGCAGTGTGACCTTTTCAGAATGATGCTGTAGTAGAACAGGCTGATAATTGCATTTGCTAGTAAACGTGTGATGAGCGGCGCAACACGATGTTTTCGAAATGATGTCGTCGTAAAGGGGGCTGGAGGTTGTCTTGATCGGTCAACCCACGCTGAGCGGCGCAGCGCGATTCGTATTGTCGTTGCTGGCACGAGAGATCTCAAGTTTGCAGAAAGCGCTTTGCAGGCCTTCTCGCCTCACGCGCGTGGAGTTGTCACTGGTAGTGGTAGCCTCTAGAGGTTGTCGGAGCACCACCCAGGGCTTTGTTGGTACCGCTGGAATCCACCTCAGGACGATGTCCCCCTCTCCCAGCCGGCTGTTGTATTATAGGAGACCTCGAATCAGCGCCAGGTCCTCCAACTCCCAATCCCGCTGTCCAGTGGCTTGTTATCGGCTCCGCGCGAGGGCGACGGGAAGCAGTGCTTCGACCAGATCTACGAGCAGCGTCTGCAGAGTTTGGTACTACTGGTCTACCTTCCTGGTCCACCTGGCTGGTCGTTTCCTGTCTCTGGTTACCAAAGATGCGTCCCGTCTTCTTGGGCTTGTGAGTCTTCTTGGACTCCGCCTTGAGCTTCCGCAGAGCGTCTTGTTCAGCATCGAATCCGTACGAGCCTGGCCGTGGAGGTGTAGTTTCTCCCAAATGCAGGGCTCTTTTGATCCAGCTTCTGCTCTTCTGCGTGTGTGTCAGTCTTTGTCACCCTAGGTTCAGAACAAGGATAGATCGTCTGAATGATAGATCGTTAAACGTCGCCACAAAGCGCAAACATGCAGATTATACAGCTCCAAACGATGGAGAACAGACGATCTAACAGTCAGGATGGACCATGGGAGGGAGACTTACGTATTCATCTTCATTTACCTGCGGCCTTGGGGGCCAGGCGGCGGCGGGACATCGCCCATATGGGGGAGGGAAGTCGCCACCTATCCAGCCTTCCCTGATCTCCTTGGGATGATCCTTCCAGAGAGGCATCTGTGCTTGGTTAGTTAAGGCTTCGATGCGAACTATTGATATTTACATTTTAAGTTGTTGCTGTGGAGGAGTGAGCTGGGCTTGGCCGCCTCACTCGACCATAAACACCGACTACACCATGGCATAAGCCGAACGGGTTCTTGGTACTACTCAAAGCCTAGTGAAGGATCAAGCATCAAGGCATATCACGACCGATTGGCAGTGTATGTAGCCTGCTGTGTCTCGCTCCCAGATATGACGTTGTCAATCTCGCAGCCACGCATACTCTCTCAACTCTCACGCTGACACGCTTCAAGATATGTTAAAGCCTGCCAGCGGCTGGAAGTGGAGTGTGCCACATATCAATCACATGTGGACCTCGTGTGGTGCTTTCTTGCGAGGCGCGATTGTCAAACCACCACTGTACCCTGATATCACACAGATATGATCAGCAGTGCGCTAGCAGAATGAGCATCTCCGTTGCGCCATCACCCGACGGGCTTTCAATGGTCGTTTGTCGTGTGGTAAAATCACCTTGAACTCTGATAGCATCGTGAAAAGGGGTATGTGGAGGAGGACAAGTGACAAAGTAATGGATGTTGCAAAGAAAAACGAGGTGTATTTGAAGGTAGAATGAAAAACGCCAGGCCAACGCCTCCCATGCTCATAAAGGCCGCTATATTGGCTGAAACACATGCAATGCTACTTATCCGAGGTAGAAAGATTCAAGTCAGACCGACTGGTTTGTCGAACTGATCCGGACGTCATCTCACGATCAAGGCTTAGCATATTGCTGGGTCCACTCTCTGGCAGTCTGGATAGCGGCGTTCTGGTCCTCTTTCCATCTCTGAGCGACGTCGTTGGCGAGCGGGTCATCGGGGTTGGGTGCACCGAGGAGAGCCTGAATCGAAAGCAAGATGGTACGGATTTGCAGGGCAGGTGACCAGTTGCCTGGAGTCATTACATTAGCGTCGAAGGTGTGGTTGTGGAAAGCGATAGTCGTACTCTTCAATACATCCAAGCAGATTCTGCCGAGGCGATCGATGTTGGGGTGGTAAATCTTGGTAAGAAAGCGGATCTTGGGAGGAGTCATGGGGTAGTCGTCGGGCAGGAACAGTTCGAGCTTGAAGATTCCACCTGTACCATATGTTAGAGTGGGAGCGGTCGGGTAGGGCGAGGCTGAGATGGATACCTTCGTAGGGAGATTGTGAGGGGCCGTGGATCTTGACATCAAAGTAGCGCAAGTTGTCGTCGTGAGGGATGGCTTCGATGCCGGGGACACTGTTACTGCTTGTCAGGACATGGTTATGTTGGTCTGGTGTAGATAGACGTACGGCTCGGCCATGAGACGCTCAGTCTCCTTGATGATGCGCTTGGGTAGAGCCATATTGGGCGAATGCTTTGTCTTGGTGGAGAATTGTTGTGTGCTGCTTAGACTGGACCTCTGCTACCCAAAGTGAAGTTGTATGCGCAATCGTGTGGAACAGAAGGAACGACTGGGCTGACGATGATGATCACACCCCGCCATCGCAATGGCCAACTCCAGCCCAACCTGAAAGCTCCGACCCTCCTTCCATCACGTGCTTCGTTGACAGACACGCGAGAAGCCTCCTTGGCATCTACCACGATCCATCTTGCATCCACCAGCCAATTGATATCATCCAGCATGAATTTGTCCGCTCTCGTCGACAAAGCACTTTGCCCGGTGTGACCATGTCAGTGCTGCTGTCTGGAGCGATTAACATCTGGATCATTGGAGACCCTGGCTGAGGACCCCTCTCCATCCAATCAGTCATGTCTTCCACAATGTCTTCTTCAATCACCGCAAGAAGCGGAAAGGACACTTCTATCTTTGACAGTCCCACTTTCGATAAGGACCTTCGTATACACGTCAACCAGGCTGTAGGTTCTGCCTCCATCTCACCCGGTGGACGTGATGTTGTTCTGGCGTCGCAGCAAGGTCTGCACATTATAGATCTCGATTCACCCTTCTCTCCTCCGCGTCATCTCCGTCATCAGACTCCATGGACTCCTGCCGACGTACAATGGTCTCCTTTTGCATCACGATACTACTGGGTTGTCAGTACTTCCAATCAGAGAGCTTTGGTCTGGAACCTCGAGCTCGCCAGTCTCCAAGCTCCCATAGAGCACACCTTGCATGCTCACTCAAGAGCCATTACTGACATCAATTTTTCTCCTTTGCAACCCGACCTCCTTGCTACCTGTGCAGTCGATGCCTTCGTACATTGTTGGGATTTGCGCGTATCTGCAAGGCCTGTGATTAGCTTTTCCGATTGGTTCGCTGGCGCTACTCAAGTCAAGTGGAACCGACGGAACACTCACATCGTCGCCTCATCGCATGACAAGTACCTACACATATGGGATGATCGAAAAGGTGCATTGCCTCTCAAGACCATCGAAGCTCATCAAACGAAAATTTATGGAATCGATTGGAGCCGTACCGAAGAGACCAAGGTTGTCACTTGCTCACTTGATCGAACCATAAAGGTCTGGGATTACGAGTTCTCTGAAACAGAACCCGAGCGTGTCATCAATACACCGTTCCCAGTATGGCGAGCCAGACACACCCCGTTCGGTGATGGAGTTTTGGCTATGCCGCAGAGAGGAGATCATGACTTGCACATGTACGACTGCCGCCCATCGAATGTGACCAACACGCCTGCTCTCACAGAGCCCAACTATCGCTTTACTGGGCATGATGATCAAGTCAGAGAGTTCTTATGGCGAGGACGTGGCAACATCGATGAGTACTCGGACGGCCGCGACTTCCAACTGGTGTCATGGGGAGCTGATCGCGAGTTGATCCTACACCGTATGGGAGACAAGCAACTTCAATCTATCGGATTCCATAAAGGCATGCTCATGGATAAGCCCCCACAACTTACTCGGATCGGTGCTCCTTACAAATCTTTCAGAGACCGACCCGCGCATCCCGGGACAGCGACTGAGAATACCACACAAGGGTCCGAACTCTTTCATCCTGGTACCAGTCCTGGCATGAACAAAGTGCCCATTCCCATCGCAGGTGGTTGGGCAGACGGTGGTCAGATGATGACGTACTCAGGTATCGAAACTCGAAATGTTAGACCGCAAGACAATGGTCTCATATCCTGGATGAAGGGCGTTAAATTTGGTAAACGCAAGCCAAGTTCACCAGACAGGCTGACAACACGAAGGCTTTCGATCATTGCTGATCTTCACCACCCAGACTCTCATGGCATACGTGAGAATTTGAGTGACGAGATCATTCATGTGGGCGAAAAATTTACCCGAGTCACTGTCGATGAAGCAGACGTATCGAATAGACATGTCAAAATTTCCCTAAACGGACCATGGGCTGCCGAAGAAAAGCTAGCCTTCATGCAGCTTTGCATGGACTTTCCTGCTGACTATCCCGAAAAGTCGGTTCCGTACTTCCATCTTGACAAAGCCTCTGCTTTGACAGAAAAGAAAGTGGCAGAGCTCGAAGGTAATTTACGTAAAATTGCTACTGGCTACCTGATACATCGTCGGGGGTGCATTGAAGGCTTCCTGTCCTATCTGACTGGTGAAAGAGATCTTCAGGAGAGCATCAGTTGGCTCGGTCTTGGCGGCCATGATGTGATAGCACCTGGCGAAGAGGCTGAAAGTTCCAGCGACGAAGAAGATGGATTGTTGGGTGACTTTGTTAGCGGCGGCGAGTCGCAAACACTGGGCATGGAAGGCAGTGTAGGATCGGGCATCTTCAGCACCAATGCCAACGTACCTCTTCCCAGAACTTGCGGAGCTCTGTGGGCTCCAAACGGACAACTGATCTGTTTCATGCCGCCCAAAGAAGAACCACGATCAATCCTGCACAAGTTCGCAGTAGATGAACGAAGTCGCAATCGTGGTAGTAGAGAGATCTTCGAAGGCTTTGGAAGACTACACCCTGGCCAAACAGAGACCAAGGCCAAAAGTAAGCCTAGTGCGGACGCGTTCGAAGCTGACGATTCAGACGATAGCTCCGAGTTCTCAAATTCGAGCTCGTCTTCCGGATCAGATGAGCCAGAGTTGTTCCTTCGTCGGTTCCAGCCGCCATCCGCCTGGCATGGTGGGTCTCTACGATTCCCGCGACTCAAAGGGCTCAGAACACATTCCACAGAAGGTTCAATACCAACGAGTAATGGACTCAACAAGAGAGGTGTTGGCGCTAGACATAAAGTCCGGATCAAGGTTCTCGACGTGGAAAGCTTGCTGCCTTCGAAGCGAAGTCTTGCGTCAGAGTACCTTGTTTACGGCGATGGAAAGACTGTTTGCTCGCATAATGCTCGGGTCGCTCTCCAGAATGGCTCCCCTGATCTGGCTGATATATGGGAGTTTGTTGGATTGATCTTAGCGAAGGAAGTTCCTCTGAGCATGCTCACTATCCCAAGGCATGAGACTGATATCAGGGTTCTGGCACGCAGGTTGCTCATACCTTCTCAGAGAAACGACAGCGGGCTTGACTTGTCTTTCGATGAACCGGAAGCTGTTTTACGCCCACAAGAAACGGCTCTGATCAAGTGGGGTACACACCCATTCGCTGGATCATGGCTCATCGATACACTATTCGCATACTTCGAGAATTTGGCAGACGTCCAGATGCTAGGTATGCTCTCGTGCATATTCGCACAATCTCTGTCTCCAGATGATCAACGTCCAACTTACGAGCATCTCCCACCGTCGATGAGTTGCGCAGCTCAGCTTTTGAACTACTTCTCCGACAAAGAGGCAGCTTTTGGCTTCTACGAACCAATCATCTCTGTCTCTGACCTATCCAACAAGCATAGGAAGTCAGGAGCGGGACTCACCTCTGCAGGAGAATCATCTCAGGATGTGCGAGAGCAAATTGCGAGTGAGCCCGTCACACCCTTCTATAACGACAATACACCTCCGATGCCGCTATCAAGAGCTAGCACACACCGTTCTAGTGCTGCACCTAGTCTTTCAACATCGCCGGAGCACCATCGTACCTCGATACCAAGTGCTACAAGTTCGTTCGCTGCTTCTGTTCTAGCTCGACCATTTCAGCTTGCTAGCTCTCCTCCTGTTCGCAATAGGACTAGTGGGGAAGACCTCTCATCGTCGATACCCTCCCAAGCAGGTGTAAACTGGAGCAAGAGCAAACCATTTACAAGAAGTGACGCAACCATTCGTAGAAGTTTTGTGTCACAAGGCTTTGCGGATGATTACGATGGTTCCACGACTGAAGACGACGAGTCTTTGCCACCACAAGCTCGAGTCAAGATAAGTCTGAAGAACCAAGACTTGTTCGATGACGAAGCATGCCCAAGTGTGGCATTCCTTGATCCTCACCAGTCACTCAAGTTTGCTGTGTATCGGGCAGTGTATGCAAATATGCTAGGTGCCTGGGGATTACAGATGCAACAAAATGAGGTAGATAAACTCGATGGGCTGCTGTCAAATATTCTCACTCGGACCGAGTCCAGAGATCGTGGCTCGCAATCTACTCTGACTCTTGGAGAGGTTGAAGAGGATAAAGAGATGTTGGAAGGCTTGGGTCCGCAGGTTGTCAGATGCTGTATGTCTTGCGGCGAGGTTGAAAATCAGGAACGTCGCGGCGCGGATCGCAAATGCGTCAGGTGTGGCGGAAAGTCGCACCTGCTCTCATGCACCATTTGTTACCAGCCCATCGCAGGCCTCTACAAAGTATGCCTCGCATGCGGTCACTCGGCACACACCTCTTGCCTTGCTATCCTTCTCGAGTCACTCACTGAAGACGAAAAGCCAGAGTGCGAAGCTGGCTGCGGATGTGCTTGTGATGAAAATATGGCGGTGAGTGGGGAAGAGGTATTCGGTCTCATCAAGCCTCCAACTTTCGAGCAGGAAGTGGCGAAGGAGACTGGGTTCCGAATGCTTCAACCTGTGGGCAACAGTACTATTTTACATCGACGAGGAAGTATCGTTGAGGCGAGACAGTCAGGCAGGTTGCGAGAAAGGACACAAGAGGCACCGACACAATCATCGCAAAATGGTCTTCGTAGGATGAGAACGAGGTCGGTCGGACATTGAGGGATAGTAGTGTATCGCACGTATCATTCAAAGAATTCTGGAGGAAGTGACGATGGAGCCATCCAGCTAGTGCCAGTTTAACAGGAGCCCACACCAGGCTGGTTTCCAAGCGTAAAGAAAGCACACTCTGTCATTCCTTCCCAAAGACGAAATCTTGTTTACGTATCCAAGTCTCCAAACTCATCGGCTTCCATTCATCATAACCACATCAAACAACTGCCATCCTCATCATTCATCACACCCATAACAAACAACTGCATCCTCATCATTCACCATCAACGAAGACTAAATGCAGCAATCACCATACACATCCGATCTCGGATCGACAAACATTAAGCTACTCAACGCGGTCATCACCGACACAATGATCTCACTCGTCAAGGACACCATAAACGGATCCTGGCAAAATGCCTACACCACAGAAGTCAACAACGCCGTCGAAGCACAAGTCAAGGATATCAAAGAAGAGCTGGAAAGGAAGTCACGCATAGATATGCGACTAGCAGAACTCCGATTCTGGATCAGAATGGTATGGTTCCCCAGTTCGAGGTTCAAACACACAGATGACTGACACTCAAGGGTCATACAGGCCGGAGACAGCATGTCTGAGCGAGCTGCACTGCGCAACGTCTTTGCGCCACCAGACTCCGCGCTGCACGCGTGGCTTGCGGAAAAGACTACTGTAGATAGCAAGAACCAGGAGGCTTGGTGGAAGGAGGTCAACCAGATCGAAAAAGAAGAGTCTGAAAGACGCAAAGCAGAGGAAAACTGACCAATGTTTCTGTGCCGTCGAGTTCGAGGGGTCGTTGCTCCAAGGAATGTCGCAAAGGTTGTTTTTGAGTATTGATACACAAGGTCATTGCTCCGAGGGAAGACATGAGAGTCGAGGGAACTTCCAAGGTCAGGAAAACACTCAAGGATCGATCGTTAGCTTCTATACCCATCACACAAGTCAGTTCATCTGTATCTCAGAAAGCATGCTTTCGTTGACACTCTTCTTTCCAGACCCATACAAGATACGTGATATTCACCTTGCGCAACACGAATCAACCCGCTCACCGCTTGGTGATCTATACTGTCGTGGTGATACATTCAGATCCGATGAACTTGGCAGTTCAAGAAACAAGTGAAGCAATATAGAAGTAGACGAACATTACCCCTCTAACTGACAACCATCTATACTGAATGACGAAACGAATGTGAGTAAGGCATGGTATGTCACTCCTTTCTGAAAACAAGTTCATATTTCTAAACCTTCACATCTCCCAACTCCGCTTACAAAATTAGCCATCTTCGAAGTAGTCCACTCCAACACAACACAATACACAACTACCACCGTCGTTCCCCATCGCCAGGTAAGCTCTTATGTCAAACAGATAGGCACATTCGCTAACACATCGTCAAGCATGGAGGAAGCTATCAACGACGCCATCAACACAACAGTCAGCACATTCGTCGACAAAGCTGTCACCAGAGCCATCGAGAATGCCTTCAACGAAGCCGTCGATAAAGCCGTCGATAAAGCCGTCGAAGAAAGAGTCCACGCTATCGAAGACCATTTTGCCGCAGCTGTCGATAAGGCCGTCGAAGACAAAGTAAAAGCCATGGAAGAAGCTATGCAGAACAAGATCGATAGGGCTGTGCGTGAGGCACAGCTACGAGCCGACTTGGAAGCAGTATGTTGAATCTCAACTCATGTATCTACAGAAGTACTGACGTGAGGTCTCAGGCTGGTCAGGCGTTGAAAGAGCGCAAAGAAATCCGTACGAAGTTTATGGCAAGGACGTTTGACGCAGACTCATGGCTCGCCCAGAAGGATGCTGAAGACGGTGAAAAGACATTACGCTCGTGGATACGCCTCCTCAAGATGGAAGAGAAAGATGGAAAGCAAGTCTGGACGGAAGAAAAGATAACTGCTCTGCTGGAAAAAAGCATCAACAGCTGAGTGGAAGCTCTCATACCTAGCTTGCGAAGATGACTTTTTCATCTCGAATAATCGCACTTTATACTCACTGCCTCCACGCCCAATTTCTCACACCCGTTCAAACAATGTAACTTTGTCATCCTATAACGAACAGTCCGTTACCTCGTAATGTCACAGTAAAGAAGAAGTCGGCCTGAGACACAGACAAGGAAAGATTTAGAGGTCAGAACAACTCCTTCTACTCAATTCATCCATAGTCGTGACACTTTATCTCTTAAATCTTGATTGATTATCATGCCACATCCTAAACCAAAACAACTCGACATCAAAACGACAATGCCAAAGAAATGAAAGTTCAACAGTGTGACGAGCATGATTGTAACGACCCAAACCAAAACCAGAACCAGAACGAAAACGAAAACAGAGTCTATAAAGGAGGGTGAAAGAAGAGAACCACTGCAAAACTGCCAAATTCGTGAAAGGAGACAGTCCAACGAAGAAAGACAAAACCAAGAGGGGATAGTATTCCAAAATCAAAGGAAGGAGAGAAGGAAACCCGACAAACCAAAATGGGGAGAAAGGGCCAGACCAGGAAACATCAACCAAAAACCAAACGAGTGTGGAAAAAGAGAAAGATCAAACCTCAACCCAAGAAGGTCAAAGTCCATCTCTCCTTTCCAAAAACATCCCGAAATCTCCAAAAGGACAAGTGCAATCATTCCATCACTCCTCCCTCAACGCCAAAACGCTCCTGTTAACAAACCGATACCACGCCGCCTCCCTCAAATGAAACCTCCTCAACTCTCCCTCCGCACACCACAAATCATCTCTAACCGCCTCCTTGACCTTTTCGACCAACTCCACAATACACTTTGGAGTCTTGTCGGAAACATCAGGGATGTTGAGAGCGGAAAGGGCATTAGACACAGAGGTCTCGAGAGAAGGGTAGCTGGTGGAGAGGATGGAGAGCAGAGATGTTTGGAGTGTCATGCGTGAGGAGTTTAACTTGCCGTCGACGTCTGGGTGGAAGGCTTTGTTTGCGTTCATGAGAGTGGAAAGGGAGGAGGGTGTGGTGGGT
>Ga0058697_10000111_pt1 | contig 42519 bp, 32 predicted proteins | sample AgamicAsMae_FD_66619 | JGI IMG/M metagenome (GOLD analysis project Ga0058697, IMG submission 66619) | Agave microbial communities from Guanajuato, Mexico - As.Ma.e | ecosystem: Host-associated > Plants > Phyllosphere > Phylloplane/Leaf | place: Guanajuato, Mexico | collected 2012-06-04
CGTACTTACTGGTACGAGTCTCGCATCTCGAGGCTCTTCCGCGCTCAGCGTCCTCAAGCCAGCCATGAAATTCTGGGTATTCGCATGGACTCCGAGCTTGAAGGAGAGTACCGCTGGCACAACTTCCTCAAGCCAAGCGAGATCTCTTGGCTGCGTGGTCACACAGTGCAAGGTCAGGTGTTGTTCCCGGCTGCTGGATTCGTAGCTTTGGCAGTGGAAGGATCTAAGACCATCACTGCTGATGAACCGGTCGCTCTCATTGAGCTGCATGACTTTAGCATTCACAATGCTTTGGCCATTGCGGACGAGACTTATGGTGCAGAGATTATCTCATCGATCAAGAGCATTGTCAGAGAAAACAACATAATCACTGCTCAGTTCAGCTGTGACGCTTGCACAAACAGAGACACTGGAAGCATGTCCAGTATGTCGACCGGCAAGCTTGTGATCAGAATCGGAGAGCAATCTCAGTCGACTCTCCCAATCAGACCCACCCCTGAACACGAGCTGAGAAAGGTCAACGTCGACAACCAATACGCTAGTTTCCAAGACATTGGGTACAACTACAACGGTATCTTCAAGTCCATAACCTCGCTCAAGAGAACTACCAACTTGGCCATGGGTAAGATCCTTGTGCCCGAGGACGCTACCGGCTCTGATGCTTCTTTCACTGTCCACCCTGCTGTTCTTGATGTTGGTCTTCAGGTCACCTTGTGTGCTATTGGCGCACCCTTCGACAGCCGTCTGTGGACTCTGCACGTACCCACTGTGATTAGAAGAATCAAGATCAACCCTATGGCATGTCCTGCTGAGGGTGGCCGTGGATCAGAGGTTCTTGCCAACTCTGTGCTCGCAAAGCAGGAGCCTAGCGACCACGGCTTCACTGGAGATCTTTCCATCTATGATCCCAGCGGCAGTAACTGTTTTGTCCAGCTCGAAGGTGTCAGGGTTGAGGCTCTTGGTCGTCCTAGCAAAGCCACTGATCGCCACATGTTTGCAGAGTCTGCTTGGTCTGTTATTGAACCCGACGCTAGTGTTTGCTTCTTTGGCACTTCTGAGACCGAGTCGCAGAAGAGTTTGTGCATGCTGGTCGAGCGTGCCTGCTTCTTCTATCTCAAGCAGCTGTGGGAGACCATAACCCCCGAAGAGCGCGAACGGTGCGACGGTGATCGTTTGGCAATCCTCAACTGGGCTGAACATCTGGTCTCGACCACCGCCAAGGGCTCACACCCACATTTGCAATCCGAATGGGTGAACGACACCGAAGCTTCGCTCAAGCCTCAGCTTTTGGCAGCTGCCGCAACATACGATGACATGCGCAAAGTCATGTTCGCTGGCGAGATGTTGGTTCCATTCATTCGCACCCAGGTCAACATGCTCGAGGAGTTCAAGAACCACAATCTCCTTGACTGGTTCTACAAGTCATCGACTGAGATTGCCGATTACAACGCGTGCATGGGCACCGTAGTCAAGCAGCTCACTCACCGCTTTCCTTACATGAAGATTCTGGAGATTGGCGCGGGAACTGGCAGTGCAACTCAGAGTATCATCAAGGAGATTGGCCAAAGCTACTCTTCTTATACTTATACTGACATCTCTGCCGGCTTCCTCCACGATGCTGCTGAGCTTTTCAAGGATCACGGCAACGGCTTTACTTACAAGGTCCTTGATATCGAGCAGGATGTTGTTGAGCAAGGATACACCGAAGGCACATATGACTGTGTCGTTGCCAGTAACGTATTGCACGCAACAAAATCGCTTGAACATACTCTCAGCAATGCTCGAAAGTTGCTTAGACCTGGTGGCTACCTCGTCATGCTTGAGATCACTCAAGTTGACTGGCTGCGCACTGGTCTCTTCTTCTCTTGCATTCCTGGCTGGTGGGCTGGTGTTGAGGATGGACGCCCCTACACTCCATTGGCCACCGAGGCACAATGGGACTCAGTCTTCCGTCGCACAGGCTTCTCGGGTATCGACACAGCGACTCCTTCAAGCAAGACAATCATGGGTCCCTACTCTGTGATGGTTACGCAAGCACTTGACACTCGCATGGAAATTATGAGAACCCCGCTTGCCTCAGCTCCCGAGAAGCAGCTTTGTGAGAAGCTACTCATCGTTGGAGGCGAGAAGCCCTCAACTCTGCAAATCGCTCACCAGGTGGAAGCGCTTCTGCAACCATACTACGGTTCCATCTCCATCGTCACTAGACTGCAAGATGTTGGCCAGCATAACTTCTCAGCCAAGCATGCTCTTCTGTCCCTGACTGAGCTTGATGAGCCTCTGTTCAAGTCGTTCAGCGAAGAGAAGTACCAGGCTATGCAATTCGTTCTTGACGAAGCTCGCAACGTCCTTTGGACTGTACAGGGATCTAAGTCTCAGAACCCTTACGCCAGAATGATGATGGCTGTGGCTCGATGCTTGGCTGGTGAGCGTAGAGATGCTCTCTACATGCAGACCATCGACTCCAACATTGACGAGTTGCCTCAACCTCGTCTTCTCGCTGAGACAATGCTGAGGATGCACATTGCCGAACAGTGGAGAAACGCAGCCTACGAGCCGCTCTGGTGCCTTGAGCGTGAGCTGCACGTGAGCAACGGTGTCCTTGAGATTGAGCGCTTCGTCCCCAGCGCAGAGCTCGATGACCGTTACAACTCTGACAAGCGTGAAATCAAGAAGGCTATGCCTCTGAGCTCCACAGTTGTCGCAATCAGTCAGGCTAAGTCCGCGTACCAGCTCAAGGAGGTCTTTGATATGCCATTCCACAAGGAAGCCATCAAAGCTGCTGATATGGTGACCATCAATGTCCGCAAGTCATCCATCAGTGCTGTCAAGGTAAAGTCAGTCGGCTCACTATTCATCGTTTCTGGAATCAACGCCAAGACTGGAAAGAAACTGCTGGCCTTCTCGCAGACCTTGCAGTCTTCGGTGTCTGTGCCAAAGACATGGACCATCGAATGTGACGTCGCAGACGAATTTGAGAGCAACGTTGTATTGGCTGCCGCCACTTACAGTGCCGCTGATGCAATCATTGGCAAAACCAGCCTGAGAAGCTCCTGCTTGGTCCATGAAGCCACTCCAGTACTCGCGAGAACTTTGCTCAAGGTCGCTGCTGAGAAGAAGATACCAATGCTTCTCACTTCATCGGAATCGTCGGACAGCATGTACCACTACATCCATCCTTCAACTTCTCAAGCATTGATCGAGTCGCACGTCCCTCAGACTGTCTCGGTGTTTGCTGATCTGTCTAGCAGCTCAATCGGAGAAGATACCCTTGGCCATCGCATTGCACGCGAGCTCCCCACTGCTTGCAAACGTAGAGACATTTCAGCTGTGTTCGGCACCGATGGATATGTTGACTCGGAGGTTGATATCGAAAAGACCCTTCGCAAGCATTATGGCCGTGCAATGAGTGATCTTGCATCGTTCCAGAACTCTGAGGTTGTCTCTTTGGCCAGTCTGCCTGATACTCCGGTCCTGCCTGCCAGCCTCCGCGTAGTTGACTGGACTTCTGAGGCATCGGTTCCTGTCTCTACTTCCCTTGTCAACGAGCAGCTTCGTCTCCGTCCTGACGGTACCTACTGGATGGTCGGTGCTACTGGTGAGCTTGGCTTGTCGACTTGCCAGTGGATGGTCAACCGTGGTGCCCGACACTTTGCCCTCACCAGCAGAAACCCCAAGGTCGAGCAAGCTTGGCTGAACACCATGGCTAGTCAAGGTGTATCAGTCAAGATCCTGGCTATGGATGTCACGAGTAGAGACTCTGTCCGCGCTGGTTACAAGGAGATTTGCGACACCATGCCTCGCATTGCAGGTGTGACCAACGCCGCCATGGTTCTTGATGACAATCTCCTAGCCAACATGCCTTACGAGTCATTCGCAAAGACACTCAAGCCAAAGGTGGATGGAACCATCTTCCTCGATGAACTGTTCCCCGAGAACACTCTTGACTTCTTCATCGTGTACTCTTCTTTGGCTTATATTGCTGGCAACCATGGTCAGTGTCCCTACGCAGCAGCAAACGGTTTCATGACAGCTCTGGCAGCCAACCGCAGACAAAGAGGTCTAGCAGGCAGCGCCATGAGCTTCGGCGCAATCTCTGGAGTCGGCTACGTCGAACGTCGCAGTGTCGATATCAACCTCAGCCAGAAGATGAGCAACCTAGGTTACGCACCTGTCTCCGAGTGGGATTACCACCAGTTCTTTGCTGAGGCCGTACTCGCCTCGCCTTCCGACTCTGGCAGAAACTTCGAGATTTCCAGTGGCTGTAAGGTCTTTGACGTGGCCAAGGAGCCCAACTTGCCTTACTGGCTCGACTTGCCCAAGTTCGCTTACTACCGCCGTGTCAAGGCTGATGCCTTTGCCGAGCAGAGCGACAAGCGCCAGGTTTCTGTCCGCGCACAACTCAAAGAGCAGACCACCGAGGAAGGCGTGCAGGAGGTTCTTCTCGACCGCTTCATCTCTGGTTTGTGCACTATGCTGCACATCAGTGAAGACGAGAGCAGAGTCACTCCCGAAACTGGTCTTACCGAACTCGGTATCGATTCTCTGGTTGCTGTCGAGATCCGCAGTTGGTTCCAGAGTGAATTGGACTTGGATATGCCCGTGTTGAGGATCCTTAGCGGCGCTAGTATCGAGAAGATGGTGGAGGATGCTTTCGAGAGGCTCTCACCTGAGCTCACTCCTGAGTTCAAGAGAGAAGGTAGAGTGGTGGAGGTGGAGGCAGTGCAGGAGAAGGTAGCTCCGAGTGACTCGGGCTATCAGAGTGAGACGCTGTTGTCGTCTGCAGATGCATCGGACAACTCGAGCAGCGACGGAGAGGAGGCCTGATTTCTGTTGGATTTTTTGTTTAGGAGTCATAGGTGCAAATTGAATTTTTGACCAGACATATGTGTGTGTTCCTTGCTCTTCGTCATCTGGTGACTACCATGTCTGTATGGTAGAGATTACTTTTGCATTAACATGTTCAGTCAAGAACCGCAACGAGAGTGAGGACATTGTCTGAAAATACGCCTGAGCACATGAAAGGGTCTGGATGCTTGTCCGAGTGCCGAGGAAGAAACAAGTTTCGATGACGGGATGACGAAACGTGTCAGAAAAAGGAGTCGCGTGGAGGTCGCGTGCGGGGAAAGCTTTGATGTTTTCCACTGCGGGCGACCACCTGCCTCTTGCGTGTGACCAAGGTGCAGGACAAAGGCATGATTGGCGGTCGGCAAGGGATGGACAAGTCAAAAGTCTGCTACTGCGCTTGCCTGCAGGCTCAGCTTTCACTGCATGCATGCAATTTGCCCCGACAATTGCACCGACAGTCTGGATAGGGAAGGAGCCTCAGTTCGGGAAGGTGCACTCGGACAGTGATATACAAGATGCTCGGATCGCCCGCTCTGCAGGTTGTGCTCAACTCATCCTGCGACATGTTGCTCAGACACATTGCTACACCACTGGGTGGCCTGTTGGCCTTCTGTCCCTCTTCGTCATTCGCTCAAAACACTCCTTGTCAGACCACCACTGTGCAAGCATCAGTGCCGACCAGTTCCAATGTCGCCCTGAATTCCTACTCGTACTGTGGTGGCAACCTGGATGTCTCTGTTTACATCGCCAATGTCAATTACAACAAAGTAGTCACTTTGTACTACACGGATAGTCAAGGTGTTTCTACACCCTTGACATCACTCGCACTCGGCTATAATTCCAGCATCCCAAACACCAACTACGAGTTTTGGAGTGCAAACACCCCGGTCTATTTGGATGGCATCACTGAGCTGCTCAATCTGACTTATGTAGCCAAGGATATTGGTCAGACCTACGTGCAACAACTGCAGCTTCCCGTCAAAGCTAGCGGCAATGCCCCTCCTTCACCTGCAGCTATCCCAGCACCATATGCAACTCCAAACGGATTCTCTGACGACATCACTTCCTGGTTGGCTCCCACAAATGGTTCGCAAGCCGATTTCTCCAAGACGCGCATGTTCCTGAATATCAATCCCGATATCGATGGTGCTGCTAAGGGTACTGTGGTCGCTGCTCGATCTGGACCCTCGTACGATCAGAAGCTTCCGGACTACGAGTATGACTGGGTTCGTGATTCGTCTCTGACTATGGATGTTGTCCGATCCCTTTACGCCGCGTCAACAGTCGACAAGTTTACCCGCAAGTACAAGGATGCCATGTTCCACTATGCCGAAGGCAGAGCGGTCGAGCAGAATGACCCTTCCCTCACCTTCGCTGGTCTTGGAGAGCCCAAGTTCTACTTGAACAACACCGCCTTCACCGGTCCCTGGGGCCGCCCTCAGAATGATGGCCCCGCCACTGCGGCCATCACACTTATGGATTTTGCCAATGACTACATGAAGAAAGGTGGAAGCTTGTCATCCGTCCGCGACCGCATCTGGAACTCAACAGCCAACCCTCTGAAGGCGCCAGTCTTGAAGGACCTGTTGTTCGTGGCTAGCAACTGGAGCTCGCCCAGCTTTGATTTGTGGGAAGAGGAGGAAAGCACACACTTTTATACTCGTCTCGTCCAAAGACGTGCTCTGGTCATGGGTGCCAAGTTTGCAACTATGCTCGGTGATTCGGCAACCAGCGGTACCCTCTCATCGGCAGCCACTCAGCTTACTGCTACACTCGACCAGTTCTGGAGTCCCAACAGAAAGCTCATCCTCTACGAATACGGCCCAGTTTTGGCTGGCAAGAATTCATTCGTAGACATTGCTGTTATTCTTGGTGTCATCCATGGATATGCTGGTGATGGCGTTTACTCGTACACCAACGACAGAGTCCTTGCTTCAGCTCTGAAGATCTCGACAAGCTTCCTCGATGTCTATCCGATCGCCAAGACAGTTCAGGATTCGAAGAGTCTTCCCCTTGGTATCCCAATTGGGTAAGATACAATACACCATTTCTCTGCTTCTAGACGCTGACAACCACTGTAGCCGCTACCCCGAGGACGTCTACAACGGTGTAGGAACTTCACCAAATGGAGGGTAAGTCGTGTTTCCAGTTCATACAGAGAGCATCTACTGACATCAAAACAGCAACCCATGGTATCTGACCACTGCTACCATGGCCCAATATCTCTACTCAGTTGCATCCGAGTATCAGAACGCGGGTAGTTTGACAGTCAACAATGTCACTGCACCCTTCTTCGCCTACTACGCACCAAAAGCTGGCCTCAAGTCAAAGACCTACTCCTCGAACACGAAAGAATTCGCCTCTGTGATCGCTAGTCTGAAGGGCTGGGGCGATGCATACATCCGTCGCATCAAGTATCATACACCAGCCGGTGGAAACTTGGCTGAAGAGTTCAACCGCAACGATGGCCACGCCCAAGGAGCGTTCGACTTGACCTGGAGTTACGCTTCGCTTCTTACCGCTGCTTTCGCTCGCGCCACATTGTCTGGCGATGGTAGTTACGTCCAGAAAATCGCAGCTCTGGCATACGAATAGCCTACTTGTGTCGCGACGGTTGCATGGACATGGGAGCATAGCACTTGCAGTATTACTGGTCATTGATTGTGCTTCGGAGGCTAGATTCTAGACCGATAATATCATCCCTAGACAAATACCCTCAAGAATTCACCTAGCATCATCATTGCCATTGCTTGTCCATATGGCATACTGGTGATTGGGATGTCCTTGTAGTGTTGCAGGTTACTACCCATACCAGTACCGAAGCTGGTGTTTTGCAGTTCGCCATCCTCGCTAATGCTTCCAATCACAGCTTTTACAGCTTTGTGCGCAACTGCCTCGTACTCTCTGCCAATGTAACGTTTTCGTACAGCCTTCAAGATGCCGTAGGCGAATCCGGCTGTTGCAGAAGCTTCTTCGTAGCTGCCTTCACTTGTAGGTATGTCGAGTAATGTGCGCCACATACCATTCTCGCCTTGCAGCTTAGCAAGAGCTTTGCATTGAGCCTCCAGGGTATCGATCAAATGGATTCTCAACGCATCATCCTTTGGCAAATTCAACAATTCAATAAAGTCAGGAATGACAATGGTGACCCAGCTGTTTCCTCTCGCCCATCTGGCCTCAGCAAAGTTGTGCCCTACACCGCCCGGACTAGTTTCGTCAAACTTCCAGCCGTGGAAAAAGAGTCCGGTCTTGGTGTCGAAGAGGTACTTGATATGCAGCATAAACTGACGCTTTGCTTCTTCCACATAATGAGGGCGATTCAACAGCAACCCAATCTTTGCGAGGGGCATAACAGTCATCATCAGCGTATCATCCCAGAGCTCGTAGTGATTTTCGCTCGCATAAGTCATATGTTGGAATCCGCCGTAGGGTGTGCGAGGTAAATCGTACATTGCCCACTCTGCCCAAGAGTCTAGCCATGCTTCGTGAGTGGTGTCGCGGCTCTTTTCGTAGAGGTAGGCGAGGGTCAGGAAGGGAGACATGGTGTTGATGTTTTTTGTTGTGCCTTCGGCGAGGCGGCCTTGGAACCATTGTTGGATTGTTGAGAGGGCGGTGGTTGAGCCGGTCAAGGCGTGGTATTGGTACAGACCGTAGAGGCCAATTCCGTGGGTCCATTCCCAGTCGTTCCATCCTAGGTGGTGTTAGTTTGCTGGGATTGGGCAGTGGTTGGTGGCTGACCTTTTGTATCGATGATGCGACCATCGTCAAGCTTGAGCAGGAAACGACCAGTCGTGTCTTTGATGTTGACAAGATTGTGAATCAACAGCTCGATATAACGATGAATGTCGGTGGCTTCATAGCCGTGAAGACGCAGAGTGGTAGGCATGATAAACGATTTCTTCTAGTATATCCCAAGTACCTCTAATAAAATCGCAATGCAACCACAAAACAAGATGCGAAAAAGATATGTCTGTAGCTAGGTACCAATGTTTATTGAAATGATATCTCGCGAGAGCTCTCTCCTCAGCTGTTTGTCGATCTTCTGATATCTTTACCCCGAGTTCCGAGAAGGCCGACATGCCAAGCAGGAGCATCACGACGTGACATGCAGTCAATTTAACCAGACTCCCCACGCCCTAACTCTCCACCAATGAACCGCCAATCCGCCGAACTGCTCGCGGAACACCTGCTCCGAACTCGTATTGTGGTATGTCTGACTCGCTAACCTTGCACTTCTCCCCTCGCCCGTTTTGATGGCGTCCCCCGGTGGCGCTCGTCTATTGCCTGGAGGAGTGTGGGGGTTACCCCATGGGACATGCGATGTTCCCAGGGCTCGGATGAAGAGACCTAAGGACGTTGCATTACAAGCACCATGAGCTTGATAATCCGTCTTGGCCATGGGACAATGAACACCGAGTGGGCACCCAAGCATAGATAAAGGATTGATGCTCGTATACAGCATATCCTTTTGTTTCCTGCCCAGCGATCTTTGCCTTGACATTTATTACGTCCTGGCTTTGTCTTTCTTGTTGCCAGTCTCGAAGCAACCATGTCGAATATCAATAACACGACAACTCCAATGGAGAAGGACGACCTCGTTCGCCTCGAGACAGTCATGTCTAATGAGGAGAACCTCAAGGGCGACCACATGAACTACGAGCGTGTGGACAAGGAACTCGCAAAGTACACAAACAGCGAGCGTATCATTGTCTCCGAGGCAGATGACAAGCGTCTCAAGAAGATGATTGACCGTCGCGTCTTGGTTATCATGATCTTGACCTACTTCCTCCAAGCGCTTGACAAGGGAACCATGAGTTTCACCAGCATCATGGGCATCAGAGATGATCTGAACTTGGTCGGAGACAAAGTATGTTCTTGCCCAAGCTAGGTGTTAGCGATAATCTGCTAATCTTGCAAGAGTTTTCTTGGCTGACAACCTGTATCTACATCGCTGTGTTGTTCGTCGAATACCCCACCAACTGGATCATTCAGCGTGTGCCCGTTGCCAAATATCTCTCTGCCAACATCATCCTTTGGGGTATCGTCCTCGCGCTTCACGCAACAGCGACGAACTTTACCACTCTCGTCGTTTGTCGCACCTTCCTGGGTATCTTCGAAGCCGTCTGCCAGCCTGCTTTCTTGATCATGTCCTCCCTCTGGTACAAGAGAGATGAGCAGGCTCAGACAGTAACGTACTGGTATGTGATGAACGGTGCTCAGCAGATCGTGGGTGGTCTACTGGCGTACTGCTTCTCATTGCTCGGCAATGAAAGAAGCATCAAGTCGTATCAGGCTATCTTCATCACATATGGCTCTGCCTCGGTGCTTTGGGGTGTCTTTGTGCTCTTCTGGCTGCCTGACTCACCCATGCGAGCCAAGTGCTTCTCTGAAGAAGACAAGGTATGCAATTCCCATCGCCGTATTCACTCACGCAAAGCATGACTAACCTTGCATTCAGAAACTCATGGTCGAAAGAGTCCGCTCCAACCAAACCGGCATTCAGAACAAAAAGTTCCGACCCGAACAAGTCAAGGAAGCTCTCACAGACCCCCAACTCTACTGCTACATGTTGATTCAAATCTGCACTACGCTTCCCACCAGCGGCCTCGGCGCCTTCGCCAATATCATCGTCAAAGGCTTCGACTTCACCACCCTCCAAACCCAACTCTTGGCAATGGTACTCGGCGCCTACATCGTTATCGTGCTACTCTCCTCCACCTGGATCGTCAAGAAAACAGGACAAAACCTACTCGTCATGGGCGTCTTTGTGATTCCCTCTTTCGCAGGAACCATCGTGCTCATGACCGTACGAAACACCAGCACTGCCACCCAAGCCGGCCTACTGTTTTCATATTACATCGTCCTCTCCTTCTGGGCAGCCCAAACCCTAGCCATGTCAATGCTGTCCCGCAACGTCGGCGGCCAAACCAAAAAATCCATCGTTGTAGCTGCAAACTTTGCCGCTTGGGCTGCTGGCAACGCAATCGGTCCTCAGGTGTTTTTGGCGTATGATGCACCCAGGTACTTTATTGCGTTTGCGACGCACATGGGTTGTTATGTGTTGCTGGTCATTGTGATTGTGTTTTTGCGGTGGTGGTTGAAGAGGTGTAATGATAGGAAGGATGCACTTGCTGCTGCTGGTGTGGGAGAGGCGCATGATGAGGCTTACACGCATGCGTTTGATGATTTGACGGATAGGGAGAATCCTAACTTCAGATATGTTTATTAAGAGTGATGATGGGAGGATGGTTGGGAGTATGGCTATAATTCACTTGGTATCAACATTTTTTTTATCTGTTACCTTTTTCTTGATTCCTTGCGTGCTCTGAAGAGTGAGTGCTTTTTGCGATGTAAAACCGCTTATTTCTTTGCTAGCACAAGCTCATTAGGGCTTTTTGATCTCTTCCTGCTGAGCAACCAGTCGATGCATGCCAAGTCCGTAACTGATCCTTTGGACGATCTGCTCGGTTAAATTGGCAGATATCCAAGACACTGTCAGCATACGAGTTGCAACAGGGCTATGCAACATGCACCTCGGCGTAGCAATGCACCGAAGTTTGCGGAGAGAGTTGATATACAGAGAACCACCACGGGGATAATAGACGTTTTGCGGAGAAATTGCTCGGGGTATCTGTATGGGGGGTGGGCAGCAAAAGATGGGGTAGATGATGTGGGTGAAGTCCATCAATGAGGCTTCAAGGCGGACAGTGCAATAAAAGGGTGATGTGAGGATGGATGTCGATGGCAGTTGTCTCGAAGCAGAGTTCCATCGTTGATCAAAGATGGCTGTAATCTGGACACTGCAGGTTCTCCTGCTCTCATGTCTTACTATCCTCATCACCCCTATCCATGCCTTCCTCAATGCAACTGAAAATGCAAAAGCCCTGGTCATCGCAAACGACCGCCTCTATGCCTCTGTCAACAAGTCCACCGGCATCATGGACACCCTAACCCTCGATGGCCAAAACCTGCTCGGCACCAAAGAGTACAACGAAGTCACTCCTGGAGGCAACGCCGCTGGTCAAAACGGCATTGGACCGTACCTAGATTGCTATTGTGTGCCTTCTGGATCCTATACGCCTGGCAAGTATGCAACCTTCAAGCTTTACAATGGCAGTGATTCGAGTGGCGTCAAGTATGGCGGTGTGGTGATGTCTGAGGTGTATCCGTTGACTGGACAGGTGCTGGAGCAGTATTGGTTCTTAAGGGAGACGGAGACGGGCTTGCATACGTTTTCGAGGCTTGCGTATTATAATGAGACGAAGCCGTTTTTGAGGTTAGTGGATGTCTGCTCTTTGTCTGTGTTCAGTTGACTGATTCTCCGAAAGAAATTTGCAGGAGTTCAGGACGTTATTTAGGCCTACTACACCGCTGTGGACTCATCTCTCTACTAATGAGAAGATCAATGCTCCGTTGCCATCTTCGGATACTTTGAAGTACTCCAGAACAGTCCAGGATGCAACTTGGTACATTGGCAACTATACCGAAGCGCCATATGTTGAACAGTTCGCCGACTACTTTACCAAGTACACTTTCTCAGACGAATGGAGAGATCACAAAGTCCATGGAATATATGGCGATGGTTCTCAGAGCAAAGACGGATCCACTTTCGGAGCTTGGCTGGTGATGAATACAGTAGACACTTATTTCGGAGGTCCGACACACTCCGATTTGACAGTTGACGGAATTGTGTATAACTACATCTGTAAGTCAGTATTCTTCTCGTGTGTTCGTCTCAAGCTTACCTCTACGCAGCTTCAAACCATCATGGAGACAATGTACCCAACATCACCACAGGCTTTGACCGAACCTTTGGACCTCAATACTTCCACTTCAACAAAGGCACCAACACAACAACCCTAGCAGAGTTGCGTGCAGAGGCCGAGCAATTTGCTTCCCCCACCTGGAACACCGCTTTCTACGACTCCATCGCTCATCTGGTGCCAAACTACATCCCATCCACAGAGAGATCAACCTGGAAAGGGCGCATTGATCTACCCAAAGGTGCTAAGCGTCCCATTGCAGTGCTTGCTCAAAACGGTGTAGATTTCCAAGATAATGTCCTAGACACAAAGGCATACCAGTACTGGGGTGATATCGACAAGAAAGGCAACATTGAGATCCCGATGGTCAAGCCGGGGACCTATCGTCTGACTGTATATGCTGACGGCATCTTCGGGCAGTATATCCAGGATAATGTTGTGATTGCGGTTGGTAAGGTGACCACGACCAAAGCAAAGTGGCGTGAGGAGTCTGCCGGAAAGGAACTATGGCGCATCGGTACCCCTGATCGCAGTAGTGGAGAGTACAGGCATGGTGATCAGCCTGATCCAAGCAAGCCTCTGCATCCTCCGGAATACAGAATTTATTGGGCAAGTTGGGATTTTCCGAGCGACTACCCCGATGGTGTCACCTTCGAGGTCGGCAAGAGTGATGAGAGCAAGGACTTCAACTATGGTATGTTTCTCTGCTGACTCGGTTGATGAGGTCTAATGAATTGACAGTTCACTGGAGTGTCTTCGGCGGATATGCAAACTCGGTCAGACCAGAACCGTACTACGAGAACGTCAACAACTGGACTGTGTTGTTCGATGCGAAGAAGAGTGATCTGAAGAAAGCAAAAGATGCGACTCTCACCGTGAGTCGTCGATCCAAAATAAAACCTGCAAGATTAACGGGCTGACTGTGATGCCAGATCCAATTAGCAGGTGCAAAGACAGCCGCTGGCAACACCGACAACTGGAACGCAACACAGCTGTGGAACAACCTGCCTTTGACAGTAGTCATGAACGGCATCGAACTCGAACCATGGGATATCCCGTATGTTTTGACACAAGTCTTGTTCAGACCACCATGCTAACATGTTTGTGTAGTTGGAACCAGAGCAGTTCATGCGCTACCAGATCAGCGGTGGTATGCTACGCATTGGCGCACAAATATGGATTCGACTCGAATCTTCTGAAAGAAGGCCAGAACAAAATGATTTTGAGCTTGCCGTTCAACGCGACAGATTACGAGAGCGCGGTCCTTCCGAGGAGTACTTATGTCCAGTATGATAGCTTGCGACTGGAGGTCAAGTAGTCATGCGAGGCAGATGACTTGTAACGATGGGGCGTTGTCCCTACCTTTCTGGCAGGAAGCAAATCCATGGTTTAGCACATGATACGCAGTGTTCGCATCTCCAAGGTCGATTGCGATGAGACAAGCTGATCATGATCGAGATCGTTGATTGTACGTGGCCATAGAAACTACCAAAGATCAGCTTTGGGCAGTGATCGCGATACGACGCGTTGGAAACACATAGTTCATGAATATCGCAGATCACTTTGTATAGAGATGTCACCTACTTCCAGAGCATCCCGTTGCAAAATTGTACGATTCAAGATAGGTCTTGCGAAGCGACAAGTAAAGTCAAGTCATGTCGTGAATTGATGAGGCCGTAGCTCGGCTCCGAGATGCGGCCCCTTTGTAACGGATTGCTCCCGCCAAGTACCGCGGCTGGATGGATCTTCTGTCGATCACTTGCTTATGCCCATCTGATCAATAACCGATATTGAACGATGTCCATCATTGATCATCTACTCATCGTAGGAATGCCATGTCAGTATTGGATGCGAACACCGTAGGGTATATGATACGGATGAATATAGGGCACCCTGAATTACTGCAGGCAAGGGTCCGCACCGAGCCTTGACCTATCCGCCAGAGCCTCATCATCGCACTCAAGCCGCATGGAACTCAAAAATGCAGTCGAGATCAGCAGATGGAGTGCGAATGATTCATGCTAGCTGCCTCGGATCTCATCGTCTACTCCGCAGTGTCTGCATGCGCTATCAGATCTTCTTGCAGGGTGCAGCAACGTGATGCTAAGACCGGATGTAGCCCCTTTGTTATGCGTCCTCCTGCCACCTGCGGCCAGGGATGTTGGCACTCACATTGCTACAACCAGAGCTTTTTGTGAAGAAGAGAGGGACATGGACAAGTTTTCAAATGGCTTCTGCCAAGCTTTATTCAGATCTATCCAGCCTATCGGCAGAGGTGCGGAGTGAAGCTCCAGGAAGATCCGAAGATGGTGGCTTGGACCGATGGCGTGTTGTGGCTTCTCATGACTCCACAACTTGTCCTAGGGTATGACTTGATTACTGAGGCAGAAACCAAACCCATGTCTACAAGACTAGGCAGGCATGCCGCGTACGTTACTCTATGTATGTTGTTCGGTCAATATAGTGTCTGGCGACATTTGTGTCAGCAAGACAACAGTATGGGTTAGATTGCGCACGAGCTCCTGCCGCAGGACAGTGACGATCTGCTCAGCGAAGCGTGCAAGGACGTTCGTGCATGCGTCTGTGGCTGTCAGTTTGATCAACAACACGGATGTTCAACAGTCTTGAGAAACCATGAATGCGCAATTCTCTCAAGCGTACGAGATTGAGCAAGATGCTTGTCAACAAAGTGTTTATATCCCGCGAAGGCACATTCAATCCGTAACTCGTTGCAGAACTCGTTCATGTGATATAGGCGGCGTTATAGCGGAGTTAGGGAATCTGAGCCGTCCGCAGATGCGCGTTGTTTCGGTTTCGCTACGCTGCCTCCGCCCGCATGCATTGAAGCTTGCGACTCAAAGACGTTCAAGCTTCCACCCATGCCATCTGCGATCCAAATCCGTGACACGCGATCGTGCAAGAGAGGAGAGACTGGCGCAACGGGAAGCGATTCGGTATTGTAGTGTGTACAGGCCGTTGGTTTAAGCTATGCAGTGGCAAATGCCACAAAGTTTAGACGGTCTAGTCGTGGCTTTTGGGAACCCTCGTTTTCAAACATGCCTGCCCCGCCGAGTGCGCCTGAAGCTCTTTCCTTTGACATTGCAGTCGTCGTCGTCGCTGTCGTGCCTTGGATGATATTCAGCAGATTTCGTCGTACGTGGGTGTCTTTTGCCATTGATTGACGCCCTTTTCCGCCATGGATTCTGCGTGTGGGAGGCCCAGTTTTCTTCTTCAACCTGCTCCAGACGACGACGTCCTGAGGGAGCGCGAGACGTACAAGTCAGTTTTCGCAGTCGTGTTGATTCTGCTTTTTGCCTTGTGATTGACCAATGCGACCCCAGATACTACCAACCATTGCAAGACCTCCTCAAAGCCGACCATTCTCGATCTGCTCCAGCTGGCCCATCGTCGCCAGACCGTGCCTTGACAGCCTTTGCACAACTCGCAGCATTCCGCTTGAGAGCGCGTAGAACTTTTATATCCCTGATCGATCGCAAATTCCAGTAACGAAGGCCCCGCCGTCATCGAATATCGCCAACGCTGACCAATAACAAGATATGTCCTCGCCGAGGCTACAAAGACTCTTTCTCTGGAGAAAAACACCGTCGACGACGACAAAGACAACCTCTGGGTTGGTGCGACCGCCTTTGAGAGAAGAGCAACTCCTTGCGAATATGCTGCTGGACTTCTCGTTGCCCCAGATCTCCTTGTCGCAGAGCAGAAAGAAGATGTAATTGTCTTCCCGGATCTGTCTGAGCACGTCTTGTTCAAGGACCACGTTTTGGTCACCGAGATTCCACATGGTAGGTACATCACAACCTCAGTCCTGCCAGTTGACTGACATGCTCCAGGTCGCTTTTATGCCGGTGTTCCCATCATTTCGCCGAATGGCTACAACATTGGAGTTTTCTGTGTCTTGGACGACAAGCCAAGAGAGGAAGGCCTCAGCACGACAGAAGTTGATTTCATGAAGGACATGGCTGAGACGATCATGAATCACCTTGCGGTATGTTGTCAGACTCCGGTCATCGTACGTCAAATTCTAATCACGAAATAGATGGCTAGAGCGACAGCCGAACTCAACCGTTCTCAAAACATGGTCCAGGGACTGGGGCAGTTCGTCGATGGAAAAACCAGTATAAAGGATTGGTGGGATGGCTTCAGCAAGGATGAACCTGACCGTCCTCGATCAAGAGCTGGAGCTGAGCGCAATGGACGTGCCAACATCAGGTTTGCAAATTCGTCTTCCAGACATCTTCGTCCAACTACACCTTCTGCGCACACGCCAGAAGTGAGTCCAGGACCTGGGAGGGCCGGTCCCGACGTCCAAAGTTCTTCCCAGTCAAGCACGCCTGTACAAGAAACACAGCAGACCTCAACAGAGGCAGTGGTCGCCAATCGTTTGCAAGAAGATTCCATCTCTCCGGATATCAAATCTACGTTCCAGCGAGCTGCCGAGATTCTTAGAGAATCTGTCGATGTAGACGGTGCTGTTTTCCTTGACGCATCGATCGGCTCATTCGCAGGTCTAGTCGATGGAACACAATCACAACAAGACTCGGTGACCCAGTCTTCTGCTAATACATCTTTTTACTCGACAAGGACTACCGAAAGCTCATATACTAGCGACGAGAAACATTGTATTATTCTGGGCAGCTCGCTGACTACTGTCAGTAAGCGTAGATCCTCTCACTTGTTACCGAGCTTGCCGACTTCTGTCAGCGAACGATTCTTACAAAGATTGCTGGCCAAGTATCCTCGAGGAAGGATCTGGAGTTACGACGATGAGGACATTTACGAAGGCCTGGTTGACTCTCCTAAAACTGCAGACTTTTTGAATCGTAGGGGTGAGCGTTGGAGAGAGAGAAGATTGCTCCGCAGTCTCTTCCCTGGCGCACGCAGCCTGGCTCTCGTCGGCATGTGGGACCCTCACCGCAGCAGATGGTATGCAGGAAGCATACTCTGGACCTGCAGCCCTACACGTATCTTGTCGACCGACAGTGAACTCAATTATATGACTGCATTTGGCCAATCCATCATGTCTGAAATCGCAAGGATCGACGTCAAGATGGCAGACAGAGCCAAGGCGACATTCATCAGCTCGATTTCTCATGAATTAAGGTAAGTACGCTCGTTGCCTGTCGCCTTCTGCGGATACTGACTTGAGTTCAGAACTCCTCTGCATGGTATCATGGGTAGTTCCGAATGTCTCCAGGGCACGCCTTTGGATGCTTTCCAGTCCAGCCTTATCAACACGATCGAGACTTGTGGTAAAACTTTGCTCGACACATTCGACAACTTGCTATCTTATGCAAAGATCAACAATCTCAGCAACACCAACTACCGGAGGACCTCCGTTTCCTCGACGCGAAATGAGCTACATCGAAATGGTGCCGAAACAGTGCAAAGTCCTGTGGATTTGAGTCTCTTGGCCGAAGAAGTGGTTGACACCGCTTTTGCTGGACACGAATTCGTTCGTGTAACACCTGTCAAGGGAGGGACGACTGCCAATGGAGCCGTGCCTGCACATTTGACCGCTGCTCAGCCCGTGAAGGGACTCGAAGCGATCACGGTACTCCTAGAGTACGACACGACTTCGAACTGGGTATTCACAACCCAAGCTGGTGGCTGGATTCGAATCATCCTGAACTTGGTTGGAAACAGCCTCAAGTACACTGAGAGGGGTCGTGTTACGGTGCGGTTGGACTCTAAGCCTTTACCAAGTCCATTGTCTGAAGAGGACGTCGAAGTCGTCTTGACCGTCAGCGATACAGGGAAGGGCATCTCAGATGATTTCTTATCTCAAGGTGTCTTCTCGCCCTTTGTACAAGAAGATCCACTGAGTCCGGGCACCGGTCTGGGTCTTAGCATTGTCAAACAGATTATTACGGGCATGGGCGGCAGCATAAGTGTCGAGAGCAAGCTGGGTGAAGGTACCAAGTTCTCCATTGCGGTATGCATGACACGCGCAGACTCTCCTGTGGAATCAGAGAACCCGCCTGTAGTAGCCGACGTTGCCGATATGCTTCGAGACAAGCGCCTGAACATGATCGTACCAGTTGGCGAGCAAGACGAAAGTCAGTTCATCGAACTCTGCAGCAAATGGTTCGGTGCATCGGTTCGCTGTACACCAGAACCGGAAGAGGCCGATGTATATGTTGTCCTGAAAAGGCACACAAACGCGCTGGTCAGGCAACTGGCATTCAAGCCCGCACAGGCCAACCCTATTGGACAGAAACCGGTCATTGTGCTGTGCAAGGATCTCGCCTCTGCGCATGCTCTTCAATCTAACAAGTCTATGGCTGCCATCAGCTCATGCATGGAGTATCTGGCACAACCTTTGGCTCCAAACAAGATCGCCAAGACGCTTGCTCGATGCTTCGACCGCCCTCCTGCAACGCCTCCTTTACTACCACTATCACGTGCTACCAGCATATCCTCCCAACGTCCACGTGCTCGTCGGGTCAGCTCGAACATCTCGCAGAACAGCACAAATTCCAATCCTGAGGTTATACTATGCACGCCTATGGAAGAGAAGACGCAGGAGATGCTCTTTTCAAAGGTTCGACAAACCGCTGAGACGAACCGTCAAGCCCAGATTCTCGAAACCCAGAAACAAGCACTGTTAGCCAATGTCACAAGTTCACCCCCAGGTGTGGGCGTGTCGGTCTTGCTCGTTGATGATAACAGCATCAACCTGAATCTGTTGGCTACGTTTATGAAGAAGCAGAGGCACGCATACGACACTGCCACCAACGGTCTTGAAGCTCTACAGGCATACCAAGCCCACACCGATCCTACACGCCTACCCGAGAAGAGCGAAAACTCACTGCTCTTGCAAAACCGACCCGAGTTGACAGCTCAATCCTTCGACTTCGTCCTCATGGACGTCAATATGCCAAAGATGGACGTAAGTAAAATGTCTCCAACTGTCATCATCCATTTGGACTGCAGCTAACTTGCACTCATAGGGTCTCGAATCCACTCGCCGCATCCGAGCTTTCGAGCGAGCCAAAGGATTGCGTCCTGCAGTCATTGTTGCGCTCACCGGCATGGCATCCGCAAGTGTACAGCAAGAAGCTTTTGCCAGTGGAGTTGATCTCTTCATGACTAAACCTGTACGACTAAAAGAGCTCAACAAAATTTTCGAAGAGCATAGAAGGCATTGATGTTCTGCGGAATTGGAAAGAAGAAAATAACGACAGCAAAGAAAAAGGCATGTGCAAAAGTATAATATTCGCATACATAGACTCTTACAACCCACAGAAGCTACACAAGAAAATAGAATTGGTGTGGTGTTTATTCATGATTACAATAGCCTTGATGTTGCATTGTTTCTTGTAACTGTGTGATGTAGCATATGATTGTTAGACATAAGGCATCAAAGCGAGACTGCCACATCTCGCTAATGCTTGAAATAGCATGATTCAAAATGGTATCCAAAGCGGTAGCGGCATAGACTAGAACGTCTTAAGGGATGTCTACTTCTGCTTCATCTACGCTAACTTTGATTAAGGTAATTAAGAATTTAGCGCTGTCCACCGTTATAACTCATCAACAAAGTAGTCCATTTCTAACAAACTATGAATTGGATTACGCGAAGACATTTAACATACAATTATGACCATGATAAAATTTGTTTTTAAAGCTCTACAAGTCTTGTAGTGATATACAATATGTACAAAGATGATCTCTTCTATTCTACACGCTGATATCGTGGTCTGTTGCGCCGTCTAAACAGACGAATGAACAAATACGCGAATACTGTTACAGCCAGCAAGCAGATCCCTATGATCAGTGGTTTGTCCTCCACAACTCTCGGTAGCGAAATCGAACCCGGTTGATACGTGATTTTCGAGTTTGGCTGACCCGTCTCGTAGTCTTTTAGAACGGGTAAACCAGATCCGACACTTTCGTGGTCCTCTTGAGACGTGTCGGCCTCATTGACTTGACAATTGTCATTGGCGGTGCAAAATGTGCCTATCCAAGCATTTGGCGCCTCCGAGGCAGCAGCAATTGAGACACCCATGATCTTTCCGTCCACGCCAACTGCTTCCACACATACAAATGCCATGTAGCCTGTGGTCATGTACATGGTTTCAAAATCCGTCTTTTCCAGTTTTGCAAGCAGTGAGAAGCTCTTAGAAGAGTTCCTTGTAGCACCGTAGAGGTTCCAAGAATGCACGTCTGCAGCCCCGTTCCAGCTGATGTAGTGGAACGTATTTGCGGTTTTGGGTGCAGAGCCATAGACGATGGACTTTGTTGCCGGCGGAAGATGTGGGCGCCCAGTAAAGTTGAACTTGTAGGATCGGTAGGTACTCATTTTGGCATCACGGAACTTGGCTTCCATGACTGGCGTGCCGGATTGTGTGAGCTCGCTGATTAGACCGTGCGTAGCCCATCCGATAAACACGTTGGAGTTTGGAAGTGTCTGCATATTACCTCTAGCAATGGAGATCTCGTGGTCTGGTCTGTCGTAGCTGTGGAGGATGCGTGTTGTCATTGGTCTGACAGAAGTGTTGAGTTCGACTACCACTGCACGGCTCCAGTTTCCTGTTGTTTTGCTCTCCTCGTTGATCCCGACTCCAGCATTGTCGAAGAAGGAGATGATGCTTGTTGTCTGGTTCTCGTATATGTATCTCGCATCGTGTTGCCATGAGAAATTGAAGCCGTTTGAGTGATCGAAGTCAGAGCTTTTTCCACTGAGTGTCCATAAGATAGATCCATCTGAGCCAGAGATTTTGAATATGGTGCTGGTGTGTCGTGAGGAAAGTAGGTAATCACCATCTGCGTTCTTGTCTATCGAGTTTGCGTGGCTGATGATGTTTTGTTAGCAGGCTTTTGCTGAAAGATATCGCGAGTTTATGCTTACAACCAGTCCCAAGCTTGGTTTTCTGACGTCGAGTCTACTTTCGGGAGATGGAAATTGGATGCGTTCAGAGGAACATGTTCAAGCGAACTCCAACGGAACAAAGTGGCGCCATTATTCAGATCAATCTCGGCCATCCCATCATCCATTGTCCATGTGTCATTCACCAGCACTGGCTTGGAGTACAGTGTCAGGGCCGATGCTCCGTTGTTGATAATCCTGTACTCGTGTATGTTGATCTCCGGCGTATTGAACAAAGGCAATGTCAGATTGACGAGCTCATACCGGCTGTTGATCAGAACAGCCATTCCCTCTGGATGCTCCGGGGAGAACTCGTTCGGTGAGATGATAAACGACAGCATAGTCTCGCCTTTGTACGTCACGGTCTTGAAGTCGTACGCATCTCGTCCGGGAAACATGGTAGATCCGATCCATATTAATTGCTAAATTGTTGTCAACACATGAATCGGCATGCGAACCGTCATTCCTTACTCCATTCTGGTCATATATGAATGGACCCGTGATATACGCCTCGGCAGAATCTGTAACCTTCTTGGCCGCCAATTGGGAGTAAGGGGCGAGGAACAGATAGCCAGGACTTAGCCTTTCCGCATCATATACCGTGACATCGAGAAGCGGAGGTCGAAGTTGTGGCAGCTGGGAAAAATCAGTAAATCACCACCAACAAATCACCAGGGTAAGAGTCTTACAGTCTGAAGGCGGACATGTTCGTCACGGTCAGTGGAAGGAAAGAACGTTACCGCACTGATGCGGACTGTGAACAGTATGCATAGCCAAAACATATGCATTCTCTTGCCAACTCATGTCACACAGAGCAGGAAGCATGTCTACAAAGTCCATCTCGACTCTCGAGGCTCCATCGAGCACTAGCCCCCTTGTACGGATCCATCTTCCGAGGAGCCAGAAAACACCGTCGAAGGATCGAACGCCTCCTTGCCAAGACAAACAATTAAAATGCATGATTCGTGACACAGTCAAAAGATCTTTGGTCATACATCTTGGTATTGAAATGATGGATAGATAATGATGATGGCAAGGGTGCTATCGTCGCATTTGCGTCGAAGATGAATGGATGCAAGTCCAAGGACGAAGATGCATCGCGGAGTGCTTGTCCGATGGAAAGAGGAACTCGGCCGTAAAAGGAAGGTACAAGCGTCATCAACGAACCCCAACCTCCTGCTCTGCCAACCTCTCTCTGTAAATCTTGGTGAAACAGCCCACACACCATCCAACCGTTTACTCTCTGCTGCGTATATGATGCCGTCGGCTGCGAAGATATCTACACGTCCATAGGTGCAGGTAGGGTGGACGATCAACCAGGACTAGATCTATCTCAAAATCAGCTTCATGATACACATCTCAAGCATTGAATAGCACAAACCCAAGATCCGACAAGTCGATAGGCTCATCCAACAACTCGCGAGCATGCTCCTGAGTACTTCTCGCAACTCTCAATCTCTCATCAAGATCTGCACCCTTGACCTCCCTCTCCTCAAACTTGGCAACCAAACCACCAACACTGTTCTTGAACTTGCAGACCGACTTTGCAATATCGATAGCCAAAAGCTGAACTGCAGCATCAATGGCTTGATTCATGCGTTCTTCAGTGGCTTTGGCGACTTCCAACTCGGAGCGTTGAAGGCGGCGCATCTCTTCGATGGCATCAAGATCTTTGGCAGTCATGTCGAGGATGGCGGTTTCGATGAAGCGGAGCATGGAAATGGAGGTGAGTGCTAGTCTGGCGACACCTGGGGCGGTGGTGTCAGAGACGTTGTCGAGAGCTCCGAAGACTTCCTCGCTCAAGGCGGACAGCTCTGCGTGGTCGATGTTGGGAGGCATTGTGGTGGTTTCACGACGTGTGCAGAAGATGCGGGAGATGACTGGAGTGTGGTTGGGTTCTCCAGCTGATGATGGGCTGGTTTTGATATAGGTAGCCATCTTTTGTCGACTCAATTCGTCTCGCAGGCTACAGTGAGACAACACGCACTCTGATTCTGTTTTGCTGTTATGCACCACTCACCGAAAGCAAACACAACGCCAAGCGCAATCGGATTGGTTCTTTGTAGCAGGCTTAGAGACATGAAAGGTTCAAAGGTCGACCTTGATGGCCTGGTCGCTCGAACTGTGAGAACGACCAAGACCCTTGAGACACTTCTTTGAGACACTAAACCCCCCACCATAACCACTTTCTACAAACAACAAGAGCAACCATATACTAACACAACTGCAGCAACCAATGCCACGTGAACCAAGATCACAAACCAAAGCCACACTCACTCCAAACACTTCCCGATCACTTCACTCACCAAGGCCATATATTGATGTCAATTTCCCTCACCCTCAGCAAACGTGTAAGTGTGGCCCAATCAGCCACCGTCCTTTGCGATAAAACTCCTGGGAGTTCTTTAGCACGAAATCAAAAGGTCACTTGTTCGATCCTCAGACTAGGCACAAAAGAACTTCAGGGCACGGTGCTGCAAAGGTAGAATACTCTGCAGGCTGAAGGGGTTTTCCCAAGCAGCTAACAGGCTGCTTGGTTTTTTGCTTGTTGTTTTGAAGAATTGTTTGAGGTATAGAGATCGTAGTCATTCGACGAAACATACCGTATGCAGTGAGATGCTCAAAGGAAAGGCTTGCAAAGAACAATCAGTTCTCTGCGATTCGATTCTACCTATGTTCGACACCGTAGTCATCACCCGGATGTAACAACACGTTCTCCATGATTCTTCTCGGTTCCGGAATCTGGTCGTCGAGACGACTAAGCAACACGATCTCGACGACGCAAGACGTTACTCACTTAGCCCTCAATCTCTCCTTCTACCCTTCCTCCTCATACCGAAACAGTTCATCGTACCAAAACCGCAACAATGTCAACCATCCGCACCATCACCCCCGATGCCGTTACCACCATGGACCCCACTCGTCCCTCAACACCCTCAATGAACCTTGACCACCATTCACACACCCCAACACCTCCCTCTGCCGCCAGCACTCCCACTACAGTCGCCACTCTGACACCTAATGGCCGCCACCGTGCTGTTCCTCTGGCTGCCCCATCCCACCAGCGACGCTACTCAAACAACTCTGCTATCGCTATGCATGTATACCCTCGCCGTCCACCTAGCCCTCACACCCCTTCGAACAGCGGATTCGAGGTAACAAGACCTCATGAGTGGCCAGAGATCAAGAGAAGTTGGTGGAAGAAGATCTGGAGTTGGATCAGGGGTTGGGGGTTCCGTTGATCAGGGGTTAATGATGAAGAGTGCATGAGGTCCGTCAGAAAGGGTTCTGGAGAGGTAAGGTCACCTATCGGACTTGTTGTTCTTTGGAGTCGTTTTGCTGATGCGGTGAGAGCAGACAATATTTTCATCGCTTGCTCGAGTTGAGCATTGTTCTCGTTGGCGTAGCACTCAGTCGACAATCTTCATGGTCGATGCCACCGATGGATACAATCATGCGTGTTGTTCAGCAACCAGACAGCAACAGTACTTCAGACAAATCATTCAAGTCCATATTCTCAGAAGACGGAAGCAAAGAAAAAGGGGTTGGCAAGTCACAGGGAAGGAGCAAATTGCTTGACGGAGGTGCAAAAGATCGCGTCACGGTGCTTGCGATTCGCGACAGAAGATCAAACTGTCATCATCACGAAGAGTTGCTCCGTGAATCATGAAGCTGAGGACCCATGATTCTGTGCAATAGGCAGACAACACTGTATCGAACATGAAAAGATAGGTCCGTTGATAATCAAGTTTAAAGTCGATGGTCCGTTGTGGAAAGCGCATCACAGCTGCGGGATGACGTGTTGATGACTTGCAACCACTTTTGCAGCAAACACAATTGTTGGTATAGACATACAAACATCACCACAAATGCAACTGAATCGACGGCTATCATTCTCAGGTCTTTGAAGAAAGGTTCGTTATGGTCATAGGTAGCTATCTAAACGACTTCGCTTAATCTACTCATTGCTCTGGTATGGATGGCTCACTGTGTGGAAGAGCTAGTACGCTGGACAGCTCCGAATCTCTGGTTGCCCTGATCGAAGACAGCGTAGATGCTACGAAGCACGACGTCTCCCAATATATCCATGTTCATGTCGCCACGGCTTTGGATACCACCGTAGGTCATGCCATTTCCGGCATCAGCGAAGCCCAGGGTCTCCTTGCCGATGGTGTATTGATGATTTCCGATAGCGACAGTGACGACGGGGAGGTCAGAAGTAGCAGTGTTGGTGGGGAAAGTCCAGCCCTGTTGGCTTGAGTCGTACTTGGCGCCTGGGATAGCAGCGTAGACAGCCTTGACAAGAGTGTCGTCAACCAGGCACAAAGTAGTTCCGGTGTCCATAATGGCAGTGTTGTTATGGCGCTTAACCTGCTTGCCATTGACGTGGGCAGATGTGGATGGGATGTTCCAGAAGCCTTGAGAGTTGTCGACTGGAGTGTAGTTGATGGTCTGGCCGTTGGTGACGGAAGTGTCGATGAAGCCAAAGGTGTAGAAGCTCTCTTCGCCACTCTTCTCAGAGGACAGGTAGGCTGTGAACAGCTCAGAGTTCTTGGGACTGCAGAAGATGGTCAGTAAAGCAAATAGACTGGTGAGAATGAAAAACTTACATGTCGTCCTGGCTGATCATGTTCTCGACGGGAGTCTCGACAGGTGTAGGCTGGACGGTGTTGATTGAGCCCCAGGCCAGTCCCAGAAGGCCATCACCAGTGCTCTGGACGAACTGATCAGAGATCTGGTTGGCGACCTCAACAGCCTGGTTCTGGATGGCGAGACCGCCAACGTTGACAACATCGGTACCGACAGTACCGCTTGCCGAGGACGAATCTCCGTACGAGATCTGCCAGGTGCTGCCCTGGGAGTCCTTCCAGGTGCTGCTCTTGGAAGGGTCGAAGATGGTATGGCCGGCCTGCTTGCCCTGAGTTTGGATGTCCTGAGAGAGGTTGGTGGACCAGACCCTGAGCTGTTAGTATCTGTAAGATATTGCTATCATGGCAGAATAAACTTACCAGAGATCGGATGAGCCAGTGTCAAAGTCCAAGGTCAAGACCTGGGCGGGCATACCGATGGAGACTTGACAGAGATACTCGGAGTCGTTCTGCTGGTCTGCGGCGGAGACTTGGCCTTCCTGACCAGAAGTAGCGTCCTTCTTCATCAACTGGTGCTTCTTGACTTTGGCATGTCCTCCGATGTGAGTAGCGAACTTGTTCATCAGACTGGGTTTGCCGAGCTGTTCGACGATGTTTGAGACGAAGTAAGGTCCCTCGAGAGTGGGAGCGAAGTTGTATTTTCTGAGCAGATAGACGTAGGACTTGAGACCAGAGTGCTGGTACTTGGGGTTGTGGATGAGCTTCACGCGGTGAAGGTTGTGCTTCATGGTGGACGACATATTGGTTTGCAGTCTACTGTGGTATGAATTGATGGATAGGAAAAAGGCTGATGTTGCGAAGATGGTGCAGGTTGGTGGCAGACTTAAGTACAATCAAACAAGCTTGGTCTTCCCGAGCGGATGACCTAGGGAAGGCAGCGACCGATTGCCATGAAGCTCCACTTGCCTCAAGCTGCATCTTCACGCGGCTGCTGATCCAAAACAGACTGCGGCGATTGGTTAGTGCTTGCTATGCACGAGACAAGCTTTTGAGTCCATGATTGCCCCTGCAGCCGCTGTTGCCCCAAGAAGCTTGTCATGCCTTGGTTTGACACGCCTTGTTTTCTGCCGATCGAACTTTCCCATCTATCGAAAAGAACAGAATAGCTAGGCTCCTACTTTAGAGTTCTCGTTGCGATAGCTTTCGGCTGCCAGGCGCCATGTTCGTTCAGGCCAGACAGAACAGGAAGGAGGACGTGGAGATGTGGGGTGTTCACTCCAGCGGCACGGTCCCTGCCTCCCTTCTGCCACAACCCGACAGCGAGCGACGAGCGTCGTCACCATGCGTTCCCTATAGATGAGCTTGATTCATGTGCCTGACCGACTTGTCCAGTGTCGCTATCTACATCAAGCACGCGCGTGGTTGCCTTCTCAACGCGTGTTTGATGATACGTCATGACAAGAGAGAGACGCTCCACCACCAACCGGCAGCAGCGGCGGCAACGCACGTAATGTTTGACACGAAGCAAGTTTTGTGTATTCAGCCTCTACGAACGATCATCGGATGATTGGACCCATTCCAGCCCTTATCTCGAGAGCGTCACAAGTGCAGTTGCGGAACGGTCAGTCAGATGATGAAACGACACCCTTGTCTTTGGTGCTCGTTCTTGCAATGCATGCATGATTAGCGACTAGATAGCTATTACTACACTTCTACCAATCGAAATGACGACTTCCACCCTCCTTTGAACTCCCATGCATAGATGCAGGTTTGATAATGCCTCCCTAATAGCTGAAACCACAGTCGAATGACGCCAATCCATGCAAGCTTAACCCCACGCGAGTGCAATGCGAAACAAAAAAGGAAGACCTTCGATCGAAAATGTGTTTGCTGCCTCGATCAATATCAATATTCATGTCGGTATGTGCAAGAGTCTCCCTTCTGGCATTGTCCCTTCTTGAAATATTTGCATGGCACCGTGAAGCGCTTATCGGTGAAAGGAGTTCCTTTCTTTCCAAGCTTGCCGCGGCGCATGTGATCGTTGTTATTGTTGTTGGTGGTGATGTTGTTGTTGTCACCGCCTCCCTCGCGCCAGCGACGGCGCTCTTCGTTCTCGAAAGGAGGCTGCTGGTTCTGCTGCTGTCCAGGGAACTGTCCCATGTTGGGCATATTGAACCCAGCACCTGGGAAAGGGAACGGGTTGAAGTTAGCTCCCATCCCACCGGTCTGGCCCTGGTTGAGCTGTGAAAAGAGAGCTGCAAAGGCAGCTGGGTTGGGGTCCATGACAGGGGGTTGCTGCTGCTGTTGAGGCGGGGCGAACATGTTTGGTGGCTGAGCTTGGGGGTTCAGATTGGCGAAGATTCCAGCAAGATCTGGAGCCATGTTAGGCTGTGCGGCGGGTTGTTGGACGGGCTGCTGAGTATGCAAAGGCTGGGTTTGCTGCTGTTGAGTGGCCGCCTGTGGTAGCGATGCTAGAATGCGTTGAATCTCCGACATCTGATCTTGGTTCTGGGCTGGTGCAGATACGGGTGCAGGTGCTGGGACGGGTTGGACGGCCTGAGGTGGGACTTGACCTTGCGGGTTGATCAGAGCCAAGATCGCAGAAATATCAGGTGCTGCACTTGGTTGTTGGGCTTGCACAGGTTGCACGGGTCCAGCGAGCTTTGCAATTCTCGACTGTAGAGTGTTAGTGACGATCGTGTATGGTTGAATGGTAGGAACACATACAGCAAGCGGTTCCTGAGTGCCCAGAGCACCGAACTCCTTTGTGCTGACCTCTTCGCCGTTGTATGGCTCGGCCGGCTCGCGTGGATTGGGTGGAATGTCGCTCGGGTCCGTGTAAAAGACCATCAGGGTGCTAGCCTCGTACTGTTCGCGCTTGGTGCGCTCTGCGGAGTCTGGCTGAAGTTCACCGCCAGCGTAACGGCTGTAATTTCTCTTTCGCTCCTCGATGTCTACTGAGCTGAAATCGGTCACTGTAAATTCGTGTTAGCTTTCTCCTCAATCCCGTTACGTTTCTAGTAGTCGACTCACGTGTCGGCGTGATATACTCTCCAAGGTTCTCTTCGCCCGTAGCAGTTTCGTCGTCTTCATCGATGTCCATCATGTCCTTGTGCTGCTTGAACATACGGCCTTCACCACCAACATCGCTGACATCGCGAATCATGCTTGCGTCGTGGCCGAGTTCTTCGTCGACGTCGTGATGGAAGATTCGAGTCTCGACAAGCTGACTGTCGGGCTTGAAAGTAACACGAAGTTTGCGTCTCTCCTCTTTACGCAGACGCTTTGCCTTTTCCTCTGCGGTCTCAGGCGCCTGCTTTTCCTCTGCCTTGAGGGGGCTAGGTTCCTTCTCTTTGCTTTTGTTCAGGTTGGCCATTGTCTCTGCAAACGAGAAAGCAGGTTTGGCAGGTGCCGTGGGCGCTGCCTTTTTCTCGATTGATTTTCTAATATGGATGTCAGCTTTGAGTGTCGAGTCGACAGTACTGAAACTTACATTGCGGCGGCCACCACGGAGGGAGTTGCAGTCTTGGTGACTGCTTTCTTGACACCTGCGCCTGTAGAGGCAGAGATGACTGACTTGGTAACAGTAGGTTTTGCTTTTACAGTGGCCCCAACAACCGCAGGCTTTGTAGCAACAGCAGCGGGTTTCGTGTTAGTGCCAATTGGAAGCGCACGCTTGAGCATGGATGTCTTCGCAGCAGCGTTGCCTGTTGCAGGCGTCATAAGTACTCGTTTCGAGGCCGTGTCAGATGATGCACTGCCTGGAGCAGCACGCTTGACACCAGCAACGGGCTCGGGAGTTGGTCTGTTACTTGGAGGCGACTTTATGCCTGGCTGCTGTTCATTGCTTGCTTGGCTCTCGGCTCCACCTGTGACATTACTCTTTATACGCTCACACATGTCATGGGTTTCCTTGCTGCCGTTTTTGCTCAGATTACTGATACATTTGCCCAACTTTGTTACGTCGTACGTTCTTGCAGGGAACGTGTCGCAGCGCATGAGTACCTTAAACTCGTTAGCAGAGTATGCGAAGTAAATCGTGATGTTTGCATACCTCGAGGATCAGACGAGTGAGAGGCCCGTCGTAATCATTCTTCTTGATTCGATCAATCAGGAATTGCGCGAAAGACGCCATGATCTGAGCGTGCTGGCCGAGCCTGATATCTTCGTTAGCAAAGAACGCACTGCATCTAACCAGCTCAAGCATGCAGAGATGCGCAGTATATTACTCACTGTGCCATGATGTCCCTGTTTCCGTGCTCGATCGCGGTTTGCAATGCAATCTTCAACACTTCGAGCTGATCATTAACCCTACTTCTCAGAAGCGGCAATTCACCGTTCCTCTTGCGATCGATTGCATCAGTCAACGCAGCAGAATCAGCCTTCCATCGATTCTTGACAGTTTGCACAACATCATTGAAGTCTACCATGCCAGTTCTAATCCTGTCAGCGACAACACCAGCATGACGGCTTTCCCAAAGAGCCTTGATAGTATCATATTTGACACCCTCGCGGGGATTATCTGATCGCTCCGCTGGCAACGGAGAAACCTCAGGCTCCTCGTCAGATTCTTCATCTGAATCATAATCTGAGGAATCGGTCTCGGAATCCGACTGTTCCTGCTTGACTGGCTGTATCGATCTGCCAACTGAGCCTGGACCAGAAGGCAATGCAGTAGGTCTTCTTTCCTTCTTTCTCAACTTCTCTGTTTCTCGTTAGTCGTTGCAACACAATGGCTGAAAAGAAGAACAAACCTTGAAGCTTAGGGTCGTTGGCAGCAAGACGGCGAAGCTCGGCTCTTGACTTTCTGCGTGCCACAGGTGCGACGCTCGCTATTTGTTGTTAGAATGAGTTTGTACACGGATATCATAACGAGATACTGACCTCTGTTGATCGGAAGTTCGAACTCGTTCTTTCCGACGAATGTAAATGAGTTCACCGGAGTGGATTGGGTTGCTTCGCTAAGTCGATCTGCGTCTTTCATCCAGAAGTTTCCAGTGCGAGTGCCCACCGGAATAGCGTTGTGCAGAGCAGCCTGATCCGCTGTGGGTGCCGGAGGAACAACTCTGGTGTATGCGGCAGCATCGGTAGTGTTGGGACGAGAGAATGATTGAGGATCCAAATTCTGGCTTGGTCGAGCAGAGTGTGCTCGTTCATGCTCCAGAGCCTGCGGCGCAATAGTTCCATGTTGCATCTGTTGTGGCTGACCGTATGGAGATGGACCAAGTTCATACGAAGACGGTCCATTTGTGGCGCCGGACACCAGCGAGGGATCGTAAGGAGAGTGTGAATATTGGTGAGGATTGCCGTAACCGGTGTACGAAGCGGTCTGAAGAGTCGATGGGCTTTTGTTAAAAGCTTGGTGGCTGTAATTATCTAGTCCGGTATTCGTTTGCCAAGACAAGTATGGATCTGACTGAGTATTTTGGTTCGGAATATGAGAGGCAGCATCGAAGCCCCAATTGCCAAAGTTATCGCTCTCTCCACCATTCGAGAGGATGTTGCCAAACTCATTGACTGCATTATAGCCATTCTGGTACGACGAAGAGTCATGGCCATGCGGCGGCATGTGGTGATGGCCGTCCATGATTGCGATGTAGAGAGGGTGTTCTCAACAGCGACGATGTTCTCAACGCAGAATTGAGCACCGTTCCTCGAGCGGTATGTGCGCTGCAGAAAGAACCAATCACAAACGACGACAATCTGCCTTATGGCTTGAGATTACGTGAGGGCGGCTCAAATCAAGTGGGAATGTCTTGTCGGGGCGATGTAGAAGCGCTGGTGACTGTAGAAGCTTGTGTGAAAAAGCGCGAAAGTGTATGGATGTCGATACTCCTCCGAGCTGATGCGTGTAGCGCACGCGCAGACGGCTTGAGCAGGAGTGCTGCCGGTATGCTAGTATGTGAACAGGCAGCCCTTTGATGGGGGATGCAAATCAACGTTGGTTCGCGCTGCAGCACAAGAACGCGATCAAGGGCTCGATGTGGCAACAAGAGGCCGCAAGGCAGAGTCCCTGGCGACTTGTGCAGTTCAGGTAAATTTATGGATGATAAGCACCACTGACCAGAGCCAGAACGGGCTTGTCTTCAAAGTAAGCAAGTAGCAGCCTTGCGGACGCAATCACGGTCGCGAAAAGGACCTTTGGGCACTCGTAAGGAGAGCGAGCACTTATTCTGCTCAGAGTCCCTCCGACGTGATGGTCCGTCACTTATTAGACCACAAATGACAAGCTTTACAGACGGGCGTTCAAGCGCCTTGCATTAGTGAGGCCAAAGGAAGGTCAATTACACAAAAGGATGGTTGATGAAAGCGCGTGTGTTGTGAGGTGTGAAGGGGAAGGATGACAGATGCGGAAAGGAAGAGCGCGCAATCTTGTGCGGCAAGAGTCGCAGAGAGCTGGCGGGCTTGGCAGAGAGACAGCCGGCTCCTGCCTTGCTCATGACGCTCCGGCGAATCTGGAACCATCTTCGTCCATGTGGGGAGAGAGCGAGCATGAACGTGTTAACTTATTGAAGCTTGCCATCTTGTCTGCCTAGTATTCAGGACAACACACACAATTCTGCTCTAGCTGGCTCATCGACCGAACCCACAACCTGATCTATCCACCTCTCCAGCTGTGTATGCAGTAGAGCCTCCAATCCGGCTGAAAGATCTGGCCATCCGATCAACATGGCATCCCAGCATAACTCGTTGCGCGACCGCCAAGTGGGTGCGTGAAGCTCTCGTATCTGCCAGTAGTTCCACATATTGACCTTCCCAGCGTCCATCGAGAAGGTCCTTAATCTCAACCACGCCTCTCCCGAAAGCGCAGATACACAACACGATGCCACCCTTTCCAATGGCCTCGTTACCAAAGCCACCCCTATCCTGAATGCAGACGGCGAACCGATCTGGAAGGTCCTTGTCTTTGACAGCCTGGGAAGAGATATGATTAGTAGTGTACTCCGCGTCTCAGACTTGCGCTCTTGGGGAGTCACCATACACTTGTACGTCGACAACATCAGCCGCTTGCTTTCCAAGCCCTCGCGCATGCTGAGTCTTGCTACAGAGCTGCCGCTGACAGCAATCTATCAGACCTATTACCTCGAAACGTCATGCCATTCCAGATGTGCCCGCACTCTACCTCGTCGAACCGACTCCTGAGAACCTGAACATCATCGCTTCTGATCTCGCAAATGGTCTCTACTCTTCTGCCTACGTCAACTTCCTCTCGTCAATATCAAGACCTGTTTTGGAGGACTTTGCAGCTCAAATTGCCGCTGGAGGAACATCAGAAAGCATCGAGCAAGTCTACGATCAATACTTGAACTTTGTTGTCAGCGAGCCCAATCTGTTCAGTCTGGGCATGGGCAAGGATGTATACTACACTATGAACAGTGCGCAGACCAGTGACGACGAGATTGACGCAAAAGTCGATCGTATTGTGAGCGGTCTGTTCAGCGTGGCTGTAACCATGGGTAAGTCGAGCTGATACCCTTGCAAGACTTGTGCTGACCTCCCAGGTTCCATTCCTATTATTCGATGCCCTAAAGGCGGCGCAGCGGAAATGATCGCAGCCAAACTTGACCGCAAACTGCGCGACCACATCCTGAATGCGAAAGACAACCTCTTCTCGGGCGCCAACGCTCGTACCAATACTGCAGCTGCCACGCTAGCTTCGCGACCGATCCTGATCATCGTCGATAGAAACCTCGATCTTGTTCCCATGCTATCTCACTCCTGGACATACCAGTCTTTGGTACACGACGTGCTCAAAATGCATCTCAACCGTATCACAGTCGAGCTGCCAGGAGACGATTCAGACCCGACTAAGCCTGCGACAAAGAGAGCGTACGATCTCAACACAAATGACTTCTTTTGGACCAGGAACGCAGGAGTACCATTCCCGCAAGTCGCCGAAGACATCGATACGGAATTGACACGCTACAAAGAGGACGCCAACGAGATCACCAAGAAGACTGGCGCTTCTTCGATCGAGGACCTACAAAACGATACGTCAACCTCGGCTCAGCATCTCAAGGCTGCTATCACTCTGTTGCCTGAATTGCGCGAGCGTAAAAACATCCTCGACATGCACATGAATATCGCGACAGCGCTTTTGAAGGGCATCAAAGAGAGACAGCTGGATAACTTCTTCCAGCTGGAAGAGGACATCAAGAAGCAGACCAAAGCTCAGATGCTAGAGCTGATCTCGGACGCTGATAAAGGCAACGAACCTCTGGACAAACTTCGAATCTTTATCATATGGTTCTTGAGCACGGAGCAGGAAGTCTCTCGAGCAGACATGGACAAGTTCGAGGAGGCTTTGCGCAACACCGGAGTCGATACCACACCTTTGACCTACGTGAGACGGTATGTGACACATTTTCTCATCATCCCGATGCTAGTTGCTGACCTCTTACAGTGTACGAGAAATTACACGCATGACTATGATCTCCTCCGCGCCTACCCAACCAGCCCAATCATCAGCATCCAACGATCTCTTCCGTGGATTCAGTTCGCTTTCCAAAGGACTGACTGATAAGTTCAAGGAGGCTGGTATTGGTTCAAACTTTGAGAATTTGATCTCGGGCGTCAAAAACTTCCTTCCTGCGAATAAAGATTTGACTCTGACCAAGATCACGGAGTCACTGATGGATCCATCCAACGCCAGCACGAGTGCACTCCAGAAGACAGAAGGTTATCTTTACTTTGATCCCCGCAGTGCGAACGCAAGAGGCACAATGCCACCGTCGGCAGCTCAGGCCAGGCACCCTACTGGCAGCAGTGTAACGCGAGGTATCGAAGCCAGCTTCGGTCAACGGAGACAGGGGTACAGCGAGGCCATTGTCTTCACAGTCGGTGGTGGCAGTATGGACGAGTATGGTAATTTGCAGGACTGGGCCAATAGGACAAGCGGACAAGGAGCAGCAGGGTCGGTCAGCAAGAAGCGTATTGTATACGGCAGCACGGAGCTTGTGAATGCGGAGGACTTTGTGCTCGGCGAATTGACCAAGTTGGGTAACGAGAGCGCATAAGCTGGGTGATTAGACTAGCTGTACGAGAACGATAAGTGTACCTAATTTCATTTGAAAGAAGAAGACATTTCTGCATCTTCAAAGGACGATCATCTCGTACATAGGTGGTAGTGTATACGCAAAATGCTTGGCCACGGGCCGCATGTTCGGGGAAGGAGCTTTGGCCTCATTTGCCCCGGGTACTCGACATGACATAGACATTCGATCTACGGGGAAGAGCCAGTCTATCTTTGATACCCCTCTCTATTCCCGACCTCAGCACTCAACACGTTGGCCGCTTGAGTGTCTGCTACATACCGGTCGTCTTCATTCTGGACCTCTCGGCTTGTCAAATCCAGACAGACATCTACTCAAGCCCACGCGTTGCCGCATACACACGTCCCTCGGCCGCTGGCTATCGGACAGCTCCCGACGGGCTACGAAGTAGAAGTCAATGGCACCTCGCACATCGCTCCAGACGCTCGCGTCACGACGTCGGAGAGCCGACGGAGACGAGGACGAGGAATCCATCGCCGGCGTCGACGACTCACAAAGCGAGGCTTCGGTGGCTAGTGACCTCGATAACACGGCCGATACGTTAGATGCCGATGCCGACGCCAGCGAGTCTAGTGATGCCGATAGTAGCGCACCACCACCCATCGACACGACCGTGGCCCAATCTGTTGGGCCTGGCAAGACTGGACGAACACGTTCGAAGAAGTCGAAAGGCGCAAAGACCGACAGGCCATCCCCGAACGTCAACGGGGACGACCTTGTCAAACAAGAGTCGGTAACTGGAGATTCCGAGGTATCAACCAATGCGGCTGGCGCACCCATCGTCTCGTCCGAGAGTGGTCCGGCAAGGAGAGGAGAAACAGTAGCGGATCGTCGAAGGCGAGAACATGATGACTACAAGAAGAAGCGTGATACGGATCCTACCTTTATTCCCAACAGGGGTAACTTCTTCATGCATGATGCTCGCACATCAGACCAGCGAGGCTTCAGTTCGTTTGGCCGTGGCAGAGGCAGGGGAAGAGGCATTCCCCAACCTCCTACCAGGTACGTATGCGTCGACCTAGTAGAGTCTATAACGAGTACTGACATCTACCACAGCCATGTGCCGCAACCAGAGCGGACGGCTGATGCGCCATGGACCCACGATCTCCACGAGACAATCAATGAACGCGGTGGTAGTGGAGGACTACCTACTCGTCAAAGACCATCGCAAGCCCCTGGCAACAACCTCGACAGCGTCTCCCGCGGCGCTGTCGCGATTCAGCAAAAGCCCTTGAACTTTTCCAAGACGACGCAGATTGGCAGTGTGCAGATCCGCGTCTGGATACCTGGCATGGCCGCTGCTGTCCCTTTTGCCGCCGTCCCTGTAAGATCACACACTCGACTACCCGACCACAGGCCTCCTCTCCGTCGTGACAAACCTGTCCGCGTTTCGCTTCCTGATCATCCCGTACGATATGTCTTCCCGGCTGCTGAGCGCTCCTTCATCTTCATTCCTAGAGCACTGCGACCCAACCAGCAAGGCTTTGGCAAAGCAAGAGGTAGTTTCGGTGCATATGGGGCTCCATCAAGCAGACGGCCGAGCCTCTACGGTGGTAGCGTTTACTCACAAGCCATGTCCATGAGTCGCAGATCCTCGCTGGCTCGTGAAGTGCCCAGAGACTCGGCCTTCTCTCCCACCAACTCCTACACCGCTCGTGCTCCTGCAGGACCTGGCCGACCAGTCGTACGCTTGCCCCAAGCTGGATCGCATCGTTCCTCGAACCCCTCACCAGCTGGTTCTTCTTACAGCCGTTCATATCCTCATTCTTATCCTCGGCCTCAAACGCCGGCCGTCGAACACTGGGCCGAGCCAGACACTGTACATCAGCCTCGCCCCCAAAAGACCATATCTATGACCGGGATAGAGTCCCCTGCAGGGCTGGCTCTGCACGCTCCACAGCAGCAAGAGCAACAACCATTCCATAATCAGCTGCCTCAGCACATTGCAGAAGGTAGTATCAGCACTCTGTCGACGTCTTCCGACATGGCAGCCCCTCCATTGGGTCCCCCAACGTACATGTACTCCGGCGGCACACCACTTTCCAACATTCCAGAGAGGGCAATTCATGCACAGCCGTTCCAGCCTCCCGCACCTAATTACTATCCATCATATGCTCCGCCTGGATACTACTATCCGGGCCAGCCCACACAATACGGTGCCATGCCGTCCTATGCCCCACCCACAGCACAAGCAAGTTACGCGCCTCCTGAACCGCCTATGACGAGCGACCCTCAGCAGGGTACCATGGCGCATGAGAGTAATGGCATGGTCTATTACACACAAATGCCACAATACGCACCCCAGGACAACTATCTACAGCCACAAAGTTATGCTGTTCACGGGATGGGTGGCATGATGACACCGAGTCCAGAAGGTGGCTACTACTATGCAAACCACGGACCGATGTTCTACCCTCAAGCTCAATAAGCTTTTCATGCGTCAAACGGCTGTTGCTCGTAAGAGCTAGCTGTATGGTTAGGTATCTTCCATATCAGACCTCAATCTAATAGCTTCTTTCGTGTTTCGTGTCTTCCAGAGTCATCCGAAATGTTGCGGTAAATTGGGTGCATAAAGACAGATTCCAAACGTGTGTAGAAGTGAGAGTGTCAACGAATTTATCCATGTGAAACGTCAGCAAGGCAGCCACTGGCAGGTTCTAGCGAGTCATGGGCGACAACGCGGGGAAGGGAAACACCGATCAGCTCCGCGTCTTCCAACCAACCCGCGTCAAGTCACTCACCTCCACATCTAGACGACATCTCGTCGCTGACAATCATCTCCTTCTCCTCCTCGAAACATAATCTCCCTTCCATCACAGGTGGACATTCTCCTGCGTATATCTCCTCTACAGCTCGACATCTCATCACTCTCACCACACACCGACCCTCAACTCATCGCCTCCAGCCGAGGCTGCTATACGTCACTAGGCTGCCACCCACAAGTCGCTCGCCTGACATGCCTTCAACCACAGGCCTCGTGAATGAGGACACACTCATCACCATCAAGATCTCGTTCGACGATTCTATCAAGAGACTCAAGTTGCCCCTCAAGGACCTGGGTGCAAACACGCTTCCTATCAAGGTACCATCGGCTTATCGTCACATCAAGGCGTGCATCTTGGCTGACTCTCTCACAGCTCCGCAACCTTCTCTGCATCGCCCCTGACCAGGCTGTGATCTTCGAGCGCTATTCCGACTCGGCTGCCGGCTATGTCGTTCTCGACGAGTCCAACCCTGCTGTCTTCAAGACTCTCATCCGTGCTGCCAAGGCCAAGCTGAAGCTCAAGCTGAGAGCTTCTGCCCCCAAGGTCGATGCTCCTGCTTCGGAGCCATCTATCGCTCCCTCGTCCTCTGCCCCTGCTGACAGGGCTGCCACCACCCTTGACCAGCACTCTATTGGTCCTGGCATCTTCGAGTTCCGTGAGGCACTCAGCTCTATGAAGAAGACGGACATTGAAGCTCCTCTCCCTCGTCCCTTTGGTAAGTCGAATGCCACGCCCACCAAACCTATACATACTGACATGTCAGACTTCACATCCAACTCGACCGTTCAGGGTCCCAAACACGTCCTGCCACTCCGTGTTGCACAGTCAGCACACGTCACCAAGGGACCATGGACCATCTTCTGCAACGCTTGCGATAAGATCATGTACAACACTCACTATCATTGCAGCACCTGCGAAGGTGGCGACTACGATCTCTGTGAGACCTGCGTCGAGCAGGGCACCACCTGCCTCGGAGATGGTCACTGGTTGGTTAAGCGCTCCATTCAAGATGGCAAGCTTGTCAGCAGTACCACCGAGCGCGTTGCTCCCAAGCCTAAGACGTCCACTGCATCTGCCCCTGCACCTGCACCTTCACCCAAGCCTGATACTGTCAAGGAAGTCCCTGGAGCTTTCACCGACGACATCAAGACCCTGTCCGAGTCGTCCCGCACTTGCAATGCCTGTGTCGTGACCCTTCCTGACGACGACTTCGTCACGTGCGTCCAATGTGACGACTACGACCTTTGCTTGGGCTGCCACATGCTCAACACACACGGCCATCACCCTGCTCACCACTTCAAACCTGCCATCGATGGTGCTGCCCTCTCCCTCGCCCAAGAGGCTCTTCTTCCCGCTGGCCGCAACTTTAGACACACCGCCATCTGCGATGGTTGTGACAAGATGATTCATGGTGTGCGCCACAAGTGCTTCGACTGCCCTGACTTTGACTACTGCAGCGAGTGCCACAAGAATGCTCGTCACACTCACCCTCGTCACCGCTTCGCCGCCATCTACGAGCAGTTCAAGGGCCGTCCTACCTCGTCCGTTACCCACCATGGCATCTATTGCGACGGTCCTCTTTGTAAGGGCAACTCGCAGCAGTCTTACATTCACGGTGTGCGCTACAAGTGCGTCGTCTGTCACGACACAGACTTCTGCCAGAATTGCGAGGCTTTGCCTACTGCTTTCCACAACAAGACTCATCCTCTGGTCAAGTTCAAGACCCCTGTCAACCACTTGACTATCTCGACTGAGAGCGAGACTCAGCATGGAGTTCGCAAGCTAGGTGACCGTGACCCTTCTCGCAACATGAACACTCCTGTCATGTCTAGCCGCAGGCAATCAACCAATGTCACTGCTCCAGTCAAGACTGTCGCTGACATTAAGCCGTCGCCTCAGCCCGAGGAGAAGGTGTTGGACGAGAAGAAGGTTGAGGAGAAGACACCGATCTCTGAGCCAGTTGTGGCGACTTTCAAGCCCAAGACTCCTACACGTCTGCCCGAGGCCGTCTTTGTCGGTGACCGTGTTCCTGACGGTACAGTCATTGCTCCCAATGCTCGCTTCGTTCAATCTTGGGTGCTTCGTAACCCCGGACCTCTCTCTTGGCCTGCTGGATGCAGTGTCCGCTTCGTTGGTGGTGACAACATGCTCAACATCGACAACACCCGTGTCGCCGCCGCTTCTGACATCGCCGAGGCTAGCGAGAGCAACGTTGTTGGTCGTGAAGTCCTGCCTGGTGAGCAGTTCCCCTTCACTGTGATGATGAAGGCTCCTGCGCGCGAAGGAAAATGCATCAGCTACTGGCGTCTCAAGTCTGCTGATGGTACGCCTTTTGGCCACAAACTCTGGTGTGACATTGAAGTTAGACAAGCACCATCGATGGCCACCGAAACTGCACCTGTGCCTCGTTCTGCTGTCAATGTCCAGTCTTCATCTCAGGCACAAAGCTACTATGCTCTGTACAAGGAGCGCATGAACGCTCTGAAGACACACCTTGATCAAACCAACGCAGTTTCCGCTGTTGCATCAAACGCTGTCTCGCAAGAGGCTCAGAAGTCCGCCAGTGAACAGACGACCGAAGTTACCAAGACCACAGCTGAGGTCGAGGTCGAAGTTCCCGAGTCAGAGCATGGCGAGGAGGAGTTGAAGGGCAGCCAAATGGTTTTCCCTACCCTGGACAAGGAGAGCCCCACCAGCTCAACCTACCAATCCTTCAGCGGCTCAGGAATGAGCAAGAAGGCACACGAGAAGACTGAACTGGCCTCCCAGACCTCTGAGGTTGCTGACAGTGTTGCCAGTGAGGACGAGGGCTTCGAAGACATTAGCGATGACCTCGAAGTGCTCAGCGCCAACGAAGACGAGGACGAGACCGAGGATGATGGTTTCCTTACTGATGACGATTACGACATTCTTGACGCCAGCGACCAAGAGACCGTTGCATCGATGAAGTAAAAAGCAAGCGGCAGTTTTCTTCTAGACTTGTGAGCAGCAACTTTTTTGCTCATACGATTAGCTCTCTGCTTGGCTTTTCTTTTCCTTTTTCCTTTGTTCTTTTCCTTTTCGGCTGCTATGAAATTGCTGGGACGGTGTGGAAATTTGTGGTCACTCTCTAAGGACAAGGGTTCTGCTTTGATGGAAACAATGGCGTAAGGGACAACAGACAACGGACTTTCCTTTACAGCCAGTGCGTGTTACCTAGTGCAGGTAGTTTTTCTTTTCTCCTAATCTCTTTCTCCAATGACTTTCTGATGCCTGTCTTTGCTGTGCTGTGTTTTGTTGTAAAAGCTAGCTTGTGTCGTGAAGAATGGTCGTGAAGAAATGGTGAGTTTGTCGTCAAGCTGCCGTGGATTGGAGCTTTCTATGCGGCCAAGTCAGATGGTATGGGGTACAACCCTGCTCATAATTGATCATCGTCTGTATGTCTCGACCACAGCACACTATGCGTTCTGTATAACAGTATGATGTAGACAATGTATACTAGAATACGGTTCAATCAAGTTCTGTACATTACTGCCTTTGATGCGGCCCTGAAACCCGATGTTTCGAATTCGCGACATCTATCTCAAGTGAGCACTCTACATCACGAGATTCCTTGAGGGGAATTTGGACAAGTTGAGTTGTTGCAACGATCGAATCGCGACAGATTCTCCAGAATGGTGACTATTTTCTACACACAGATATTCAGAATACCTCTCTCGAGTAATATGATAGTAAAAGCAAAGATGGAGTCATGAAGGCCGAGGAGATGGAAAAGCGTTGCGTAGGTGAGAAGAAAAAATAACAAAAAGGTAAAGGAACCAGAAGCTTGAAAAGTGTCAAGAGCGTAGCTTACAGTGGAGATCCACAGTATGGGAAGGAACGGACGGCGAGGAAGAGGAAGAGAGACTATTCGAGGCAGAACACAGGAATGATGATCGATATAGAGTGGAGGTTCTCATGCAACATCTTTTCATAGCTTCGTTTTGCGGTTCAAAGATATGTACGGTGTTTGGACAAGAAAAGAGGTTCTGTTCCTCTGAGAAGAACGTGCTGATTAGATTATTCCCAAAAACGCCTGTTGTACCATGCCTCTCCCTCTTGTTTTCAATATGTGGTACTTCTTTCTCAAATGTCGATATCGATACCCAAGTCCATATCGGCAATGATGTCTTCGTCCTTGGGCTTCTTCTTGAACCCTCCCAACGTCGTCTTCTTCAGCTTCTCGTTGATGGGTGTACTCGTGCCAGACATGCCGTTTGCAGGTGTGCCTGTTCTGCTGATATCGCTGGCATCGCCGAACAGATCATCAGGAACGGCCAACAGCTTCTCCTTTGCACCTTCAGCTTCACGACGAGCCTTTGCTGCTGCCTCTTCTCTGGCCTTCTGCAGAACACGCTTCTCAGCCAACTGTGCTTTGCGCACGTCTTCGCTATTGGCTTTGCGGTTCGCACGGTTGAGAGCAGCGAGACGTTCTTGTTGTGCGAGTTTGCCGTTTTGCTTTGCTGCGTTGGCGGCTGCTTGTGCTGCTTTGGCTGCGCCGCTGCCGGATCCCAGGGCAGCGAGTTCGGCATCGCATTTGGCGACTGTGGTGTCGTCGCCACGGGATGCGGCTTCCTCGCGTCGCTTCTCGAT
>Ga0058697_10000115_pt1 | contig 41719 bp, 38 predicted proteins | sample AgamicAsMae_FD_66619 | JGI IMG/M metagenome (GOLD analysis project Ga0058697, IMG submission 66619) | Agave microbial communities from Guanajuato, Mexico - As.Ma.e | ecosystem: Host-associated > Plants > Phyllosphere > Phylloplane/Leaf | place: Guanajuato, Mexico | collected 2012-06-04
TCGTCAATGCCAGCTGCGGCGCGTCTGAACTTCTTTACCATGCGCTGCTCATCGGGAGCACCTTGATCGTCGAGCTCAGGGCCCCAAACGTCCTTCTGCACAATGCGCTCGAGACGTTCAAACTCCGGACACATATCCGGACAGGTTCCTACGGGGGTGATGGCCTCAGCCAGGGTGCGCGGCTTGTCGGGGTCGGCCAGGAAGCCTTGGGCAATGGCGTGGATGCGTTCTTGCTCGCGCCGCTTCTTGAGCTGTAGCGTGCGTCAGAGATTATCAGCCATGGAACGGTGGGGAGGATCGTACAGCCTGGAAGCGGTCGGCGAATGAGGACGAGGACGAAGATGAGACATGGCTCGACGGTGCTGATGTTTGTACTTGGGCCGGGGCGGCGAAGGGTGAAGGTGTTGGCGCAGGTGTTGGCTTTCCGCGTCCTCTGCCTCGTCCTCGCGGAGCATTGCTACCACGGAGAGACGCTTTGCCTCCTCTTTCACTCGTCGCAGCTCCTGTCTGGGCATTGAAGCGGACCTGGTTGTTTCCCCTGGCGCGTGGAGCGAAGGACGGACGCGTTGTCTTTGTGGCAGCTGGGGCTCCGAATGGTGATGAGCCGCGACCGCGACTGCTGCTTCCTCTACCGGCACTGACGAACGACATGGTTGTCGCGCTGTCGCTATGTCTGCCAGAGCATGGAGCGTCGTCGGCTGCCGCTGCTCTCTAGTCGTCGCAGCGCTACAATGTCGACGCTGCTTTCAGATGTTGCTATGCACTGAGAACGCCCGCGCGCATACCCTTGAACTGTACGCAAGCGGAAATCCACCTGGCGGACATGTCATTTTGCCAAGCCCTGTTTTTGCATGTGCTTCAATCTTCCTCCGCTCTGCCTCCTGTGACTACCTAACTCTACTTGAGTAGGAACACATCATCGCCATCATTCGCATGTCAAGAGTCAATTCCGCCTAGAGATGCACTTTGTCCTATTAACTCGCTATCTGCTGTTGTCGATATCTTCAGTTCTTCGACATTTCTCGTTATCCATATTCGTGCTAATCGTTAACCTGGCCGAACAAAGGAAATTCGTCTGCAAAGAGAAGGAAACACCGACATTAAGCACACTTTGCTAACCGTGCGAAGCGATTACCATCAGCCGTCTCCGCGTGCCTGCTTCGTCCACGGGGCCACATGCAATTTCATCAATATCGTCACTCTCGTTGTTGTCGTGCTTGTCGTCATCGTTGCCGTTCTTCTCTTCTTGCGCCATTCTTTTCCTCATCCTCTCTCATATCCAAAAATATACCGGTTCGCCTCTCAGAGCCATCCGGTGTACATCTCCTGGTGCGGCGCACCCGTGTAACCAGCCTGACCGTGCTGTTCGAAGCCGTCATGGGCGTAATGCATCCTGGAGCCTTGGTACATTGCCTGTTGGTTTTCATTGGCCGCCGTGACTGCTGTTTGTACAAAGGGCGTCGTCATGGCCATCTGGTGCATGTTTCCGAATCCAGTATTGTGGGACACTGCTCCGGTCATCACTTTACCAGGAAGTGCCGCTGCTTGAAATGGCACAAAACCGTGGCGGTAATCGCCCCAAGCTTGATTGCTGACGTCTGCAGTGGCTAACTGACCTTGACCATGACCCATCGATGTAGCTCCATACCATGGACCTGGAGCACCAGCATACTGAGGCTGCTGATATACCTCTGGCGTTTTTTGGACCATCGCCGTGCTACCACCCCATGACGGCTCATAGTAATTCAACTCCTCGCTGGCGGGCACTGATCCGAGGGGGGCTGTCATTGGCTCATCTGCAGGATCAAACTTCATGTCTGGACCTTGGCTGGAACTGGGTCCAGCCACTGCGACTTCCTCCCTGGGAAAGAATCCGTTGAAGGGCATCCGCTCGAGAGCAGCCTCCTTGAGTAGCTTGACTTCCGAGTACGAAGATGCCGATCCAAGGTCGTCTGCTTGTTCCTCAGATTTTGGTGACGTGGCATAAGTTTCCGAAAGAGAATTTGTGCGCGCCATTGTGGATGAATGAACAGCAGGCGAGTCTGCTTCGTCCTCACTGTCTGGTTGATCGCTCTGGCCCGCAGATGCTACAGCTTGAGAGCCTGCTGGAACCCAACCAGCACCAGCAGTGAAGCTTCTTTTCTGATTCGGCGGACCTGCATCATAAGTCAGATACGACGATCTTGGACGGGAAACTGTGTCATTATACCCATTCTGTGACGTAGCATCTGCTCATCTTCGGCTACTCTGTAGATCTGGTTCAGGTATCTTCTTCGCATGGCTGCTTTGTCTGGGTTGCTACCTTGCACCTCCTCTAGCTTGTTGACTGGGAAAGCATCTTTCAGAAATCCAACCCAATTGCGGTCTTTGATTTTCTGAGGAACTTCTGACCCATTGCCATTGGATTGGATCCACTCTTGCTCGGTCCAATGCAGCCTGAGCAGGTGGACTAAGAGGTGAGTACGCTCTGTGCACGGTCAGCTGAATGCATCCAGTCGACATCTGGGAGGAACGCACCCGTCTTCCTTGTATGGTCAGGTTCCTTGTGTCGACACAAGTCAACATCAGGCCAGAACAGTGGGATCCTTGGAGGTCCGTCATGGCGTGGTCGACGTCGCTTCTGACTCTGGTCTGCTCTTGGGTTACTGTCCACATAGGGAAAGTTGGCTTGCTTCTTTGGGCAGATGGCTTTGATCCATGCCTTGGCGATGACCTTGGTTGCAAGCTGCTGAATTTGTGTGAAACGCATTTTCAAGAAGTGGACCACCTCATCTTGGTTGGCAATGTGCAGGGTGATTTGCATGTTACCATGGTTTGACCAGGGTTCATCTTCGTCCTCTCCATCAGATGAGTCTTCAGAAGCAGCTGCTCCTCGCTTTGACGCGTTTTGGTGCAAATTGTCACTACGCTGTGCTGACTCCGCTTCGATTTGCAGAATTCCTGTCGTTTCGTCAGATATCAATACTATACAGGGTCTGAGATCAAAACACATACTTGATGCTCGAGGGTCCAGTATCGATTCAGATGCTGTGACTGGCGAAGAGCCGTCGTTGTTCATGCAAACCTGGTAGAGTTTATCCAAGACATGTGGGGCCAGGTGGTCCAGTCGATTCGCAACAAACTTCTTCTTCTTCACTGCAGCAGAGTCATCACGATCCAGCGTGATGTTTCTTGGCCGATCTAGGAAGAGAGCTTGGTTCCTCGACGATGTTATAGGGCGGTACTGGAACAGTCAGCAGTGGCATGCAACATGAAACATAAAAAGAGTTGCTTACAGAAACGGTAGAGGCTGAAGCTTTGCCCGGCTGCTTACCAACCCCGGCATGTCGGTCGTACCTAGTCGCGGTCTGAGAGCTCGAGACCATGTCTGAATCACGACGAGACGTCTTGTAGCATAGAGCTCCACCCCTGTAGAGAGATGCAAGGGACTGATCAGTTTTCTACCCAATTAACAAAAAGTCAAAACGGACGTTAGCGGGACGATGATCTCGGGAAGGGATTAAGCTCACCCTCGTGCGGCCAAAACTGCCAGGTGTTTGGCTTTCCTAGCGCGTGTCGCGCCTGAGCTTTGTTCGACTACAACTGGTCAGCCAGATGGTCAAAACCGAAGATGGGCGCTTCTGTTCGAAACCGTATCGACGACAAGGAGACCAAAAATGTGACGAGAACTTGCAAAATAAGGACGTGAGACAGAAGGGGCTCCTTTTGGGACGAGTCGGACACCCCGAGGCCTTGTCGACGCCACCAGGCAATGATGGGTTGATAGGCGCGACAGCGAAAGGAACGGCAGCACAAGGAAAAAGCGTCGACTAACCGGATTGATAGGCTGAGAATGCCACGATCTGGTGCGGGGTTCAGGCAATCCAGAGGCTGACCTCGGTGGTGTGTCTTCACGCGGCGCTACAACAACAGCTGTCACTCGCCTTGTTTTGCCGTCGGGAAGGAATGATTCGAGAAGGAAGCAACAAAAAAACACAGCAGGAGCAACAGGAGAAACGAGACGAGGGAAAAACGGAATCAGGTTACAAAGCCTCTTGCAGACAGAGAGCGGCTCCCGAAGGATTTAATAAATTCATCAAAGATGAATGAGCACTGAGCAGCAATACGACAGATCCCAAATACCATCAGTTCGGTTCGTCTGCGAGACGAGCAGAGTTGCGAATGCATTGTCCTGCTCTGAACATCGGCCCCCGATGATTTTCTGCCTCCCAAATTTTATAGATTGGGGTCCAGCGCCTCGCGAACCGCTTGACCTTTCGTCTCGCTTGGTCTCTTTTTCCTTGATCGATGCCGAAAGCAAGCATGCATGGCACTGTCTTCACAGCCCGTCAGTGTCCCGATCTGCAGACTGAGTTTCGGGTGGGAACATGTTCCCCGCCTGGACCTGGCGCAAGCCTCGATCTGTCGTTGAGAGACAAGGACAGCAGGCAGGCCCGGGCTTGATGAAGGATGTTTGCTCTTGGTTACACGACATCGAAGATGCGTCGGTTGAATTCCATCAGGGGACCCTGACAGTCAGGCCCCATGAGCCGCGCCGCCCCGGCATGCATACTCCACCAGAGCCATACTGCTTCGGGCAAAACTAGCAACGAACCCCGGTTGCGATTCGAGAGATCTATCGTCTGCATCTCTCCAACAAGACCAACGTCTGGTCAGTCCTTGTATCTTGGGTATTTTTTGGAGGAGCATGTGTTTCAGATATTCTTTTGCTTGACCTGGTTGAAGCTCTGCGGGTCGGGCCACAGCCGATGTCCTTGGTGCTGTAGCTTTGCGAGATCTGAGCCGCAAAGCATCTCGGGAGCCGCCCGGTTAGTACTTCCTTGCAGCAGACACGGCGCAGTGAGCATGGCTTCCAGCAGATATCTGGAGAGCCAACACCTCAACAATCATGACGAACCCACGGACACGCGCTTTCAAGACAAGACACCAGAGGTTACCTATGCATGGGCTGTCACCGGACGGTTTACGTGACAGACACATAACAGCTGTCAATTCTCTCCCTGCATGTGATAATTATCGTCGTATGTGTACGACTTGTACTATGCACGTCTACAGACTACTCCACCGCGCTGCTGATATCGACACTACCGAGAAGGCCGGCCTCCCGTACCAATTCGTAAAACAGGCCCTTCTTCTTGACCAGTTCGGAAGGCGTATCGAACTCAGCCACTCGTCCGTGGTCAAGTACCACAATGCGATCGCTGTCCAGAATCGTGTTGATACGGTGCGCAATCGTAATGATCGTCCGATCCTTGAACATGTTGCTTCTGAGTGTGGTCTGCAACAATGCATCCGTCTCCACATCAACAGCGGCCTGGAATGACACTCATTAGCAGGTTGAAACATGACAAGAGAAGTTCGCAAGACTTACAGTTGCTTCGTCAAGCACCAAGATGTTGCTCGGCGTCAACAGCGCACGCGCCAAAGAAACGAGTTGGCGCTGGCCTTGACTCAAATTGGATCCGCCTTCGTGGATCTGAGCATCAAGGCCTCCGGACATGCTCGACACGTGATCCCGTAGGCGCGCATGATCTAATCGTGATGTTAGTGGTTGCAAAAACAAAGCAAGGCACGGTCTTCCAACATACCTAGAGCACTCCAGAGCTCAGTATCATCATGGACGTGACCTGGATCCAAGTTGTCACGAATAGTGCCTTCGAAGAGAGCCGCATCCTGAGGGATGATAGCGAGCCTTCTTCTCAAATCCAACAAACCAATGGAGCTAGTACTCAAATCATCTATCGTGATATCACCCTCGGTGGGCTCTATGATGCGGAAAAGAGCAAGAGTCAAAGAACTCTTGCCGGCACCTGTTCGACCCACAACACCAATCTTCTCGTGTGATTTGATGCTGAGGTTAACATTCTTCAAAACCAAATCGAGTCCCTCGCGGTATCTAGTGCTGTAGTTGTTGAACGAGACTGCACCCTTGGAAGGCCAGCTCACTGGCGGCCTGTGCTTTGAGATGATCTCAGGTGCTTCGCTGGGCAGGCGTGCGTACTCCAGGACGCGCTCAACTGACACAATGTTGGTTTCCACCTCGACGGTTTGGCGCACAATCCAGTTGAGCGATTGAGTGATCTGCAACGCATAAGACATAGACAGACCGACGATGCCGGCAGATAGGGTGCTGCCTGTGGAAACCGAGATGATGGCGAAACCGGCGGCAGCAAGGATGATGACCGAACCAATGAACTCAAGACGGACTGCCAGCCAGCGATTCGCGTTGATAGAAGGGAAGTATGCCCGAAGATTAGCGTCAACACGCCATTCGTTCTCCATGGCAAAGCGCTTGCTTTGCTGGTAAGCGCGAATTGTGCTGATACCACTCAGAGATTCCTGGAAGTGAGCGTACACTGGACTGCGGCTGATACTGTCCAGACGCTTGAGTTCACGTGAAGTTCTGAGGTAGTATCGTTGGATGTAGAGGTAGACTCCACCCAGTGGCACAATCAGCGCGATAAAGGCCGGCGTTGACAATGAGATGACGACCAGGGTGAAGAGAGCTGTGATAATCAGTTAACATCCGCATGCTTCTTGCATTAGCATCAGAACACCACATACCTCGCGCCGAATTGACAAAGAGCATGTTGAAGGTACGACTAACGAATCAGGTCAGCTCAACAGTCTAGCAACACTGACACATGCCAAAACACTTACGCCAAGACTTCATCGATGCGGTAAATGTCACTGTGAAAATGTAGGATTAGCATGGAACCCGGTGGTTGGAAAAGTGCACGTGCGGCATTGTGACATATCCGGTACATTGACGGAAGCACAACAGCCAAAACATGCAAGGACGGGATGAATCCACTCACCTTGAAAAGCGGTTCAAAATGCGTCCGGCGGGGGTAGTCTCGAAGAAGGTCATAGGCGATCTGAAGATAGCATAGGCCATTCGTTCGTGAAGCTTACGCGAGGCCTGCAGAAGATGAAGCATTAGCGTCACGGCCCGGGGCGTAAGTCTGATGCACACTCACCTCAATCGAGCAGAATATCCACAGAATAAGTGTCTGTACAACGACAAGGGCAGCGGAGCCGATACCAAATGCAAAATAAATGCCGATGTACTTTCCTACATGAGGATTACCGCCATATCTGCCGTTGATCTCGGACCAGTTCTTGAGCCAGACACTGCCACCTATGCAAATGATTAGATGGGCATATTGACACAACTTGAGAAGACACTTACCAATCTGAGCAGTCTGAGCTCCAACCAAAGTAACAATGTAGATGGCAACAGCGACCAGGTTGCTGGTCTTGGCGTATTCCGTGTAAACAGACCACTTGACCTTACCCTGTTCGGAGAACTCTTTGTTCTGTTTGCTTTTGACGCCGGCAGTGCCTTCCTCATCTGTGAGCTTACCCCGGGGTCCGGCGAAACTTGCAGTGCTTGCACGACGTAAGGAGAGTCCGCTGGCCCTGCGAGCCGGACGACCACCACCGGTGTTGATGGGGGCAAGTTGAGTCTCGCCTTCTTCGGCCTGTGTGATCTCGAGTTCGCCTGTCGCAGAGTTTGGATCGGTTTCGAAGACAGTGGCCGAGTCGTCGCTATCTTGTGCTTCACTCTGCGACTCGCTTTGAGACTCCTCATTGCTAGCAGTCTTGATGAGCTGAGAGATTTCTCCCTTCATAGCCATGAGTTGTTCGTAGGTACCACGTTCCAAGATGCGGCCCTCACGCAAGAGGACAATGTAGTTGGCTTCCATCAAGACGGGAAGAGAGTTCGTAGCCAGGATTCTTGTTCTTCCGCTCAGCAGACCATTAGGGCCTAGCACGTTATCAATCAGATGTCTTCCGACATGCTGATCGACGGCGGACAGAACATCATCGAGAAGATAAACATCTGCTCTAGCATAGACAGCTCGAGCCAAAGTCAAACGAGCTTTCTGTCCGCCGGACAAAGAAATTCCACGTTCACCAACCTCAGTCTGATCGCCATCTGGCAGAGACGCGAAATCCTCCTTCAGAGCGCAAGCATGGACAGTCTTCTCGTAGAACTGAGGATCCCAACGGTAACCGAAGACGATATTTTCTCTGACGCTGGCGTTCATGACCCAAGGAGACTGAGCAACATAGGCCACTTTTCCACGCAGGACTACCTCGCCCTTGATCTTGTAAAGGTCACCCAGAAGAGTTTGCAGGAAGGAAGACTTGCCTGCTCCCACACGGCCAACAACACAAGAAAGTTCGCCCTTGTGAGCAGAGAAAGAAATATTCTCGAGAGCATTGCGAGTGTCGTTGCTGTTCCAGGTGAATGTGGCATCCCGAATGCGGACAGCTTCTTCGCCACGCTCAGTGACTGCATCGTACTTGAGCACAGCGTCACGCTGCAACTCGGGTGCAACAAAGAAGTCTGTCAGACGGTTGACAGCGACACTTGCTTCGATGATGGAGGTGATAACCATGGGCAGGATGGCCAGAGGGAAGGTAAGGAGGTTGAACAGTGTCAACGCAGGGAAGACAATGTCTGTTGTCAGCGGTGTGTTACCGGTAAGGACGAAGACAGCAAAGGTTGAGCAGGATACGAAGAATGGGGTAGTCGACCAGGTGAAGTTCGCCAGAGCCATGGAAGCGCCAATCTTGCGAAGAGTGTTGAGCTCTAGGTCGTTACGGATGTAGTTCAACTTGTTCATGAATGCGGTGGTCCAGGCGTAAAGCTTGATGGACTTCATGTTGCTCAGAATCTCAGTCATCAAACGCGTTCTGGAGTCCTTGTTCTTCATCTGCTTCTTTTGCAAGTTCTTTGAGATACGTGCGATGACACCGTTGATGGGAATCATAGCAATCATGGCACCGACACCAGCGAACATGCTCAGTCCTACAAGCTGGTAAAGCGAGATCATACACAGCGTAATTTGGAAAGGCGCAGACCACAGCTGCATACCATACTGTGCGAGATCCTGGAGACGCTGAGTATCGACAGCCATGTAATTGACGATGTCTCCTGTGGACTTTGATGCTCTACCCTCGTTCGAGAGACGCATAGACTTGTGGTAAATGGCCGCGGTCAAGGATGAGCGAATGCGCATACCAGTCTCAAATGCTCTCTGGAAATATTGGTGCAGGGCAAGTGTTTGAGAGACTGATACAGCGAACATAGAAAGAGCGATGGCGGCTCCACGGATAGGAGGCTGAGGTGAATCAGTACGGTACGAATGAACGAATGAGATCAAAAGACGCAGAAGTTGAGGCTGAACGAAGGCCAGAACGTCCGAGATGGTCTTGATCATTGCACCACGGACGTATGGACCACCGAAGCCGCGAGCGAGAGCAATCCAAAGACTAGGCTTCTTCTTTTCCAACTCTTGCTCCCAAGCCTCATTGAAGGCTTGGGTAGTCGCGGCGGTTGTATCTCTTTTACGAAGGTTCCATAGCTCATCCTGGGTCAAGAAATTCTTGTACCCATACTTCATCATCGGAGTCATCCAGGAGAAGGTGAGGATAGAGAAGACGTTGGCGTACTCCATGGGGCACTCATCTTCGTCTCCGAGAGCATCGTAATCGCTCAGACGCTTGGGCACAAGCCACTCCAGACCGAACTCGAGGGCGGCCAAGGCGACGCTGACGGCGAAGGTGACAAAATAAGGTAGTTCGGTGCGGTATAACTGTTGCGAGACCAAGGAACGCATCTTGACGGCGTATGCAACGAGGAGCAACAGCCAGAAGACCAGGACGACTCCATTGGCCTGACGCGATCGCCAGTGTTCAATGTACTGGATGTAGAAGATGACGGCGATGGAGGCGAGGTTCAGAACCGTGGCCCAGAAACGGAAGTCGCCAGCCCAGACATTACCAAGGTTGACAATCTGGAAGATGGCCTGGAGGACGGTAGTGGCGCAAAGGGCGGCGAGGACGGACAACTTTGTGTAGAAGTGCCAATCTTGCTTGACGGGCTGGGGGCTGCATTTCTTGAAAAGATAGTAGATGGCACCGGCTCCGAAGATGAGACCAAAAGCAGAGACAGAAGCTATCCAGACGTCGAGGAAGCAGGGCGTGAAATCATAGCGAAAAGGGCTGATGGGACCCCATCCTTCGACATTGCGGCACAGTGGTTGACGCTGACTTGGATGGTTGGAAACGCCGAGGTAATGCAAGCCGACTGGCGACTGCAATACCGTCTGGTATGCCGACGGGTCGCGCATGGGTGGTCGAGGGGGGTCGTGTGAGGGCGATGCAGAGACACGTCCGACCGATGGTAGAGGGAAGAAAGAAGGCAGCAGCTGCAATCTGCCGTCCGTCAGAAACCAATCGATCTTCTGAGTTAGTGACGATTACTCGGTCCATTCAGGAACCGTTAAAAGCTTGGCCTCGCGATGCATCCGAAAAAGCCGTTTATGTCCGGCGCTGCTCGCTATTGATTACCTATTGATAAGAACGACCTTGGAAACGTGTACGCGCACTATTGGCCTTGTCGCTTCTACATGTACATGATGTAAAATAACCGAGACGAGTGGATGGCAATCAAGAAGCGTTTCTGGGGTCATGGAAAATAAGCAACCTTGAAAAAGTCATGTCTATTTGCATCAGGTATTCGTCGATGGACAACTCGAGAAACAACCGCCTCAGTCCAGTGCAGGAGCGGGTGCTGGTGCCGCCTCTACCCTTCTGCTGGCTGGCTTCTGACCACCCGAGCCACCACCTCCTCCCATGAACGAACTCATCATGTCGAATAGCGGGTTGCTCTGGCTGGGAACCTTGATGCCGAAATACATCTCTCCAACCTGGGCGAGTGCTTCGTTCCAGTTACCTGCGTCCTTGATGTACGAGGCATAGTGACTCTTGAGCTGTCTGAAAACGTCGGCGGATCCTTTCTCGATGGCGAGCAGGAGAAGGCCGAGAAAGTTCAGCAACGGAAGGCTGGGATAAACACGCAGGTCGGATGAAGCTGAGCCAACTTCTTGCACACCGAGACCAGGATTTGATGACGATAGCTTGGATGTGAAAAGCAAGAATGCCTTGTTTGCGGCGCGAAGGTTGCCGACCAGCAGATAAGGGAACACCACACGGGCTGCGTAGAGCGGAGCAGTCGAAGGTTCGTCCGAGGCGTACCAGTTGTACTCAAGCGATGCGAAGGTTGCTGGCGAATCTGCGGTTCCGAGTGTGAGGTGTTTCTCTGCTTCAACAGCCTCGCCGTCTGCTCGAGTGTTAGCCGACCAGTTTACATCCGGTCTATACTTGTATCAAGACGTACCCTCGGCATACAGTGTGCCTACAACATGGTGGAGCTCAGGGTCTCCAGCAGGGTATTCGCCCAGCTTTGACGACCAACTGCGGTCGAAATCAGCTTGATGAACAGTCGACTTGTTGGTCAATGTATGTACCCAATGACCTCTCCAGCAAATCTCTTCCTCGTAGGTTCTCCTTCAGGGAATTCGCGCAGCAGGCTCAACAGGCGTGCCTTGTTGGTTGTGTCGGGCTTCAACTCAGCCTTGCCGTAGACGTCCATCAAGAACATGCATAGATCACCTCCGGATGCTCCCTGCCCAGCCTTGAGGAGCATAGAGGCACCCGAGGCGAGCAGGTCGACTGCAGAGGCCCAGTCGCTCGACTTTGTGTAGCGGGATGCGATGACGCGCAGTTGTTGATGGGCTTCGTAGAACTGGCCTTCTTTGACCCTAGAGCTGCTGTCAGCTGCGTGCTGTGAGTGACATACTCAGATGCTCACTTTTCCTGCTGTCGCGCAAGCGTCTTCTGGATTTTGGCCGACATGCTGTCTGAGGTGTTTGTCGAATCGCGAATGTTGCCTAAACTTTGTTCCTCGAGAACGTGCAAGGAGGCAGCGAATCTGGATTCTGATGTCAACGGCAAGCTCTCCAGGCAGGCGACCCCGCACTCCGCCTTCAGCGGCAGGGTCGTCACATTTGACATGGAACTTGTTGACCCGCCGTTTCAAAAATTTGAGTACCTCGCCATCAAAATCACCCTCTTGAGGTATATGTCGAAGTGAAGCGGGCTTTGAGAGCACATGGACAGACGACCGTGTCGTTTCGCAGGATCACAACAGATAATTATGGTAACATGAGTTGTATTCGACGGCATAATCTAACTGGTTCAGAAGGTGACAAATTGAACAGCATCCTGTGTCTTCTGCTGATGATCTTCCTTGGGAGATACTGTTGACTCGCTACTTCATTCTTCGTTATGGTTTCTTCATTCTCTCGAGAAGCTGTAGTTTGTCGTGGCTGGTGGAAAGATTCCTGTATAGCGCGGCTCTGCCACCGTGGGACTCATGGCACTGGGTGTCATATCCCTTTCGTAAGGTATCGTCTTCGCGCTCATACAGCTCACGTGTCTTCCTGGATGTGGACCATCCAGCGTGTCTGTTTCCGTGAACATGGCCCCCTGGTCTTGCGACCAACCCTGATACACATCCGAAGCATAGGCGCCTTTTGCATCATGCAGATCATCCGTACTCAGCGACCACTCGCCTTTGCCCTCTGGCGAAGAAGCACGAGAAAGAGCCTGGCCATAGATCTCTGGTTTCGTGCGTACGATTCCTGACTTCCAGAACTTGTAGGAATCCACACCAGAGATGATTGCTGCAGCTAAAAAGAGGATACTAAACCAATCAGTCAAGAGTTTGAAGGGAGACAACGAGTCACTGACCACAGCGCTACTCCGAGGCCTGTTGTGGCTTTCGCCAGGTTACATGTTGATGTTGATCCAAAAGCGAATGTTGAGCAAGACGCAGCGTTCGCGCTCAACTTCTTGTCGGCGGCTCCTTTCTGCATGCCTTTCGCCGTCCAGGCACACGAAGAAGCAAACCCGGAAAGCCAGAAAATTGTGAAGACCGAATCGATGGTGAAGAAGATGTAAGGATTAGCGAGACGCCATAGCCTTGTCCAGCAAGGAACTATGCACTGTTGACTGTTAGAAGTGTATCAAGAGGCAGTAGAATGAGCAGATCTACCTGATACATCAAAGCGGGCATCGTGAGGAAACACTGAGAGGTAGTTAGCATAAGATTTCCTATTGAATGCTTAGCATGCTGAAGTCCCACCAGAGCAAAACACCACTGCACACGACTGTCATGGGTTCCCTTTTCTGTTAAGATCGCCAGGGTCATGCATCCTGTGATGAAGGTAATGATTGCTTGAAGAAGATGAACAGCAATCTTCAGTTTGTGAAGAGGATTCTGTGGAATCCACATGGCTGATAGGCGCCCGAATGGAAGAGAGACTTCGAGTCACGATATAAGGTTTTCGGAGAGAGGAGTAGGAGGGGACGTTGGTTGAAGTACTTTGAAAGATGGGTTTGTTTCTCAGACAGGTGGACAGAAAACAAGTTTATTGTAGGGCTGGACCAGTGGACAAGCTGCAGATCCTGGAGGGAAGGCGTAGTAAAACTATGGTCTCACCGTAAGTACGTCTCAGCCTATTATATTACTACAGATCCGAGGCTCTCGAGTGGATGGCAGTCGTGTTTACTGAGCCATGCTTGACGATCTACGCGGCCGTTGGCTAGGGACTCTAAGCGCCACACATGGGCACCCGGCTTGGCCGGCCAGCCATCTCTCCGTTCGTGAACGAAATCCGCGATCGATTGGATTCTCTGTCTGTGCCGCTCGTGTTGGAACATGGCAGATCGGTAAGGTCAGAGTTAGTGCAGAGGCCCAGCTGTTGCTGGTCGAGTTGTCATCGTCTTGGTCAAAAGTGCTCACAAAGTCAGAAGCTTCGTGTACGGGAAGCGATCCGAGATTGATCTACATGTCGATTATGTCTCGCATCAGCTCATTCGAAACGTGTTTCAAAACCCGTCTCGCGTGGGGTGCTTTATTTAAGCATCGGTTTCAGCAGTACAAAGGCAGTGGAGACTGCATCACCCAAACGGATCTCTCAATCGCATCTGCAAGGCGCATCTGTAATTCATATGCGGTAAATCGTTACGATCATCGTCTCAGCTCATACGGCAAGGATGATGACACCTTTCGATCCAGCACACTCCAGATCAGGGTAATATGTCGCGCTTTATTCCCTCAACAGCCAGCATGAAGTTTTCTCGGAGCAGTGCGGAATTGGTGATGGATACGCTGCTAATAGTCTTATTTTCCGTCCCCGATCAACTGGAGGTGACCTTTCCTTTCAAGTATACCGGCAGTGTTCGGTAGAGCTAGGAATAACAATCAAGGCGGATTTGGCAATGGCCATAAGTGTATCTTGAAGAGAGTGGTATGCAAGCATGGGTAGTTCGGATCCATATCATTCCGAAATTGGAGTGCCCGTATCATATGGGACCGAACCCTTCAGCATGTATCTCAGACCTCCCGCGCACAAACAGGCGACTTATTGTGGTACTATCGCCATAGACTTCCGCCTCTTGGTCTCGTCTCAACACTCCAAAATGCAATGGCTTCTTAGCCTCTAACAGTGTGCGCCCCAACGCCATGCATATCCAGGTAAGCAATCGTAGTAGTTGTAGTCGTCTTCTTTGATGTCAACGAAATCAAGCAAGTGCCTTCTTCTCCGCAGCGGCTTCGATTTCCTTCATGAGCCCGGTAAGCTTCTCCACGCCCTCCTTGTCCGGACCAGCAGACTCGAAGTCGACAGCCTCTTTGACAACGTCCAGAGCCTCATCGAGACGGCCCTGCTCCTTGAGAGCAACAGTGCGTCTCCACCATCCCTTTGTGTTGGCCACCTTCTTGAGTTCGGTGCTACAGAAGGCATCGAGGGCAGCCTCGGGCCACATCTGTTGGACCATGTATGCTTGGGCGCGGTTGTTGTACAGTTGACTCAGCTCTTCGCGCACAAGACCTGCTGGCTCCCAGACAGGACGCTTGATGGCCATGTCGATGGCGAGGCCGTACATGCGGACGGCATCGGGGTAAGCACCCTTCTTGAAGGAGGCATTGCCAGATTCCTTGAGTTTGGTGATTTGTGCTGATCGTTTGGGGTTGACGGGGACTGGCGGTGGCGGAATGCCCAGAGGTCCTTCTAGGTCTGCGAGGAACGAACGATGGAGTGCGTTAAGGGCGTCCAATTCGGCTCGGAGTGCGCCTGATGATGAGTTTGAAGAGACGCCCTTGGTGTTGGGGTCAATGGCCAGCGGCAGTTGTACGAAAGTGTCTGGTCCCTCCATAGTGTGTGTGTGTGTGTATTCAGGTATTGTGTGATGATGTATGCAAAGTCCACGAAGGTTATAATTAGGGTCCAGTTGTAAGAGGACACCCGTTCACACGACTCGAACGCCAAGATTGCAACTCCGCTTCATCTATTCATCAACCATCACATTTCATCATGAACAGCAAACATCATCTGGTATTTCATTTTCATTCTTCTTGCACCGAGCTTTTATATCCTCTTGTAGCCATGTATCAAATTGCTTCACTCTAGCTATTATTTCCCAGCACCACCATCCTTGATATGACGTTCGAATGTTGATTATATTCTTCCCAATGTCCTGGCCCAGCTCGATAGCACTACTATCAGAAGAGCAGTGCTTTGCTCGTTTGGACTGGGCTAGTTCTGTAGGTCATCCCTGTCTGGTTGGCGCCGCTCTTCGGCTCTTTTGTACAGACGAATCCTAGAGAGGCATCGAAGCAATGTTGGGCGGCATGTATTACGGCGCTTGGTTGTTGGGTTGTGGTACTACAGCAGACGTGCATCTCAATCGGCGCTTTTGACTTCTTCGTAGGCCTGGTAGAAGCGAGGTAGGTAAAACTTGGTGTTTTCGTATACCAAGAAGGTTACGCAAGTCGAGGGCAGGACACGAACAATGTTAGGTCCAAGACTAGCAGTCGCCTGGTTAGTTTTTGGCACATCAACGGTCGGACTGGAGTACATACCCCTTGTAGAAGCCTTTCAGGCCTTCTTTTCGGAAGACCTGTTTGACAACATCCCTTACACCTTTGTAGCGCGAGTCGGCGTCATAAGTTTGGAGACGTGCCCTCACAACCTGGTAGGGGTAAGTGGCACTGCCAGCAAACATCTTGCTAACGGCGCTCAGTAATAAGAAATCCAAGTTCGTGAGGTTGTCTCTGCCACCACGACTTGTGCTCCAGTGATTTTTGAGCTGTTCGTACGCCATGAACTGGATGGCACCGTGGCTTACGCCAAAGAGAGATGGTATGAGACCACGATAGAACCCCTTCAGGCCTTCTGTCTTCCAAAGATGTGTTGTCCCTTGACGAATTGATTTGTATGCTCCTGGTGCGTCGCGCGATGTAGACAACATGCGGGTTTTGATGACCCATACCGGGTTGGTACAGAGGGCGGTGAGGATGCCAGAAGCACCAGACGCAAGAAAGTAGTCGTACGAAGTGAGAACGTCTGGGTTTCCTCGAGCGGTCTTGATCAGGTCTTTGATGTTGCCGTACCTAGATCGTTATCAGAGGAGATCTTGTGGACAGAAGCTCGGCAAGGCTCACCAGAGGAAGTAGAGGGCCCAACTGACGGAGTTTCCGACCATGTTGGGCATGAGCCCGCGATATAGAGCCGAGTAACCACCCTCATTCCTGACAATGTTCTTAACTATCCGCACCGAGTCTCCCAGATGGCTGGTGGTGCTCGGGTCCACTGTATAAGGCTTGTTTTAGCAAGCGACCAGATGTCCAGATGTTTGGAGTAAGACACACCCTGCAGGCGTGTTTTGACGACATCGAACGGATGAACAACCAGAGTAGAAATTATTCCCGCACTGAAGCCGGCAAGCGTCTCTACGAGCGAAGGTGACAATCCAGTACCCGTTTGCCTCCCGTCGACCGGAGGATACACGCGTGGCATGTTCGATTGCTGTAATCTTTGATGCTGGTCATCCGGGTGGGAGGTGGGCGGTGACATTGCCCAAAAACCCGAGACTCTGCAATGCAGCGAACGCGCTTTGCGCGTGCATCAACACCGAGGCTCGTCATTGGAGTGGGGAAGACGCTAATGACTAGCTGCCGCGATAAGATCAAGCGATAACGACTCGCGTACAGTGGTGGGCTCTAATAGGTAGATGCAAGGTCTTACAGGCTGTTCACGAACAACGATCTGGCTGAGAGTTTTAGCGACACGGGGAGATGGATGCACGGGAGGAAGCACTTGCAGGGGCGGTTTACAGGTCAAAGAGGGACCCAATTGACCGTATATCCCACCACACAAACTTGAACCGATCTCCGAGTATCAGAACACTAGAACATGGCATACACTTTAGTTCTGAGGCCTCTTTGTGAGGAGTCTAGGGAAGGGGATTGATGTTTCGTGCGTGACATTTTAACCAGGGCCTTATAGGGTCCTGGTAGGTGCTCTATATGTACAGCAAAGGCTCGCTTGAGCGTAGGTTCAGAATGAAGCTCACATGGCAGAGCATGTGCGGATATCTCATAGCATGGCCTGATTGACGTGGGCGGAATATGAATATGGCAGAGGCGAGTGATGTCTTTGTTGTTTCAATATCCAGTTCGCCAGGTCGAGTCGGCAGTAATTTGGATGGTCCCCCCTTAACGCCCGAATAACAGTGATGAAGAAGCTTGTCGCAGATCAAGCAGCGATGGCTTAATGATGATCGTCTCCGTGGGCAGCGTCTCCGTGGCCGTGGGCGTGGTCGTCTTTGAGGAAGACGGCCTCGTATGCGAGGTAGCCGGCAAAGGCGACAGTAGCGATACCGAGACCGGGGAAGGAACCCTTGAATCTGTTCCAGCGCGAGAAGGGGCCGGTGTATCTCCAGGCCTCGCTGTGGGATTGCGTCAGAGAGAAGTTGGGACATGGTGGGTAGTGTGGACGTACTATCTGGCCCAAGGGTCGTTTCGGGGCTGGCCAGAGGCAGCAGCGAACTTTTGAGGGTCGAAGCCAGTGAGATTGGGACGAGGAGCCATGATATGCGGTGGAGCGATGGGATGCTGTGACTGAGTAGGGCGGATGCGAATGCGAATGCAGCTGTCGCGACGTCCAGGTCGGCGGGCGGCTACTTCCGCGCCCGCGTTCAGATGGTCAGTAGCAGTCGATGGATGCTCGACGCCAACACGACCACAACCAGCTGCTCATTATACCCCCACCGTTCAGGCACCAGACGCAGATTCACCTATTCTCACCATCTCGACCACTTTCACTGATCCCGCAGCCGTCGACGTCGCCAAAGAGGCAGAGCGCGGTCGACAATGCCGCCAGCAGTTGGGCGCATGCATGCGAGCCACATGTCGAATCCCTTCGTCCATCTCAATCCAGCCCACTCGATCCCACAGTCGCATTATCCTCAGCAACAGCATTCTCTACCGCAACCTTTGACCCGTCCTTCAAATTATCCTGCCGTCAATGGTTTCGCTCCTCCGACCACCAATGCTGCCCTACAAAACGCCTATGCTAGCGCCGGTGCCCTTCCTGGACCAAACCCTGGACAAGCTGTCGGTGGAGGCACAGGTCTGGGCAGTGAAGCTGCGTACCGAGGATTTGCACATGGCGCTGCTCTTCAACAACAGCAGGCTCACCAAGCCGAGGCCGCCCAACTAGGCCTCAAGTCAGGTCTGGCCGGAAGGATACGTGAAGTCTGGGCCCACAACCTCGAACACGAGATGGTCCTGCTTCGTCAGCTCATCACAAAATATCCTTACGTGAGCATGGTATGTTGATGTGCTCCCTGGTCCTGCTGCCAGATTCTATATCACTAACACGCTAGCACACAGGATGCCGAGTTCCCGGGAATTGTCGCGCGGCCGATTGGCAACTTTGAGAACAAGGCCTCATATCACTACCAGACCTTGCGTTGCAACGTTGATTTACTCAAGCCTATCCAGCTGGGCATCACCATTTGGACTGCGGACGGCGAACTACCACCCCAACAACCAGACCCTTCGCTTTTCCCCAAGCTGCCAAACAACCTGGTCGTGTGCCCCTGCACCTGGTCTTTCAACTTCCGCTTCTCTCTCGATCATGACATGTACGCAGAGGGCTCCATCGAGCTTCTAAAGAAGGCTGGTCTCGATTTCGCAAAGCACCAAGAACAAGGCATTGACCTCAATGCTTTCGGTGCTGCGCTTACCACCTCAGGCCTTACATTCGTTGACGATGTCAATTGGCTTTCATTCCATTCGGGATACGACTTTGGCTACCTTATCAAGCTGCTGACTAACGCTCCGCTGCCTGAAAACGAATCAGACTTCCGGGATCTTGTCAACATTTACTTCCCCAAGCTTTGGGACATCAAATTCTTATTACGACATGCTCAGCGAACTTTGGCTCCGCAAAATCGCCTGAGTCCCACCGCTTCGACTGTCATCAACACCTTGGGTCAGAAGTCCGGCCTGCAAGATCTTGCAGAAGAGCTTGGCTGCGTGCGTCAGGGCGCTCCTCATACTGGTGGTTCCGATGCTTGGTTGACTGGCTCGGTTTTCTGGGCCATGCGTAGCAAAATATTCGACGGCCACGCACCTCTCGAATTAGCCGACATGATCTACGGTCTGCACGGCGTTGGTCCACCAGCGAGTGCTGCCTTCAGAGACGAGTTCCTACAGAGTCAGGGCCACCAAACCCCCCAAAGCAATGGCGCTCTCAATTTCCACACAGGCCATACACCCACTACCCACCAAGCACCGAGCACTCCTACCACTTCTCATGCTGCCATATCCGGTACCCCAGGACCTCCCCACTATTCTCAGCACGGTTCGCTAACTCTCGCAGGTGGTGTCTTTGGCAATTTCCAGTACGCCAAATAGTACTAAACGTGTATCATAAGTCTTTGGTTGGCGAACTCGGTCTTTAGCGGCTGCTACGGTGTCTAGGCGTTCAGCGATACCTGGGGGTTGGCCATGTCGAAAAGGTCTTTTGCTATTTCACATCTAAGAGGTTCAAAGAGCATTGAGGCCAAAGGTTTGAGGCATCGGGTGCCACTTTCTTTAATGCATGACACGTCTCACGAATTGTAATCGCACGGTCACACTAAACTCCAGAACCTTTCAATTTTCTTCCGATTCTCTTGCACATACCTACATCCTCTCATGCTAATACGTAGTTCTCGTACGAATCAAATTCAAGTCATATATTTCGCCCCGTGACTGCATCAGCAATCAACATGGGGCCTTCTTTGACATACCGACAAACTCGCATTTGCAACAGATTTTCCGATATCCTTGCAGAAAAGAAATGTTGCGCCTTCTGTAGAATGTATTGCAACTGAGGGCGCAAACGTCGCGTGACCCAATCATCTTAGAAGTGGAAAGTGCTTACTACCTCTCAAACTCGGAAAGTGTACAAAATCTAACCTGTGCCCACTACAGCCATATACCAACCATGGTATTGAAGTTAACTGATAGAAGTTCGTAGTCATAAAACAAGAACAAAGCACCACTGGCTAGCTAGTTTCTCGCCCTCTCTGCGTTCTCGTCTTATCTTCAGAGTGCCCTTGCATACTGGTCGCAAACTCATTTGCCGCAGCAGTCATTGCTACCACCCTTGGTCTTATCGGAGAAAGCCAGTCTACTGATACCATCAACAACACTCTTGACACCGCTCTTGCCAGCTGCCATCTGTGTGGGTGTGCTCGAGTAGCTCGGAGGCACATCCATACAGGGATTTTGCGTGAAGAAGTTGCGAGGTCGGAGCAGCACTGTCATGGGCTCGGCAGGCATGATGGGATAGTCCTCGGGCGCAGGGAAGTGGGTCAGTCCAAAGCAGTGCCAGAGAACCTAGGTGCACGAGTTAGCGGACATTTCGAGGTTGTAATACAAGGTTGACTTACGACATCCTCCTGCTCTAAATTTGCCTCTGGATCTTCCGAAATCCATGCCGGAATGCCTTGCGAAGGCTCACCAGAAGTCTGGGGTACATGACGACCAGCAGGATGGATCTGATCGTCCGAATACTTGGTGACGTGCACAGCATGTCTCGCGAATCCTGCTCTCTTCCACACAAGACTGTTTTCCTTAGGAAGGAGAGGTGGGACTTCTCGGCTCACAAGCTTGTACGAGACTGGCTTCTTCGAGTAAGGATTGATCTTGCTGGTGTTGGCCATATCCCAGGTGCGACTGGTGTTACCATCGTAGTCGCTCATGGCGGTGGCAGGAGTCTTGAGTGGTGTCTTTTTGGCGTAGAAGGCGTTGCCATAGTAGTTTTCGGCACTTCCGACTTCACCATCGCCTCGTACTGCATCGGCTTGGAAAATAGTGTTGCTCGGTCCATCGATGTTGGGATCTAGACGCAAACAGAACAGGTGTTGATGATTGTGGGCATTGACACCTGGGTATACTTCTGTTCCCCATGGAGCGGCTGATTCACCAGGGTTGAGCGCGTATGTGTTCAGGATACCAGTCAGCTTGATCTCGAGCTGAATAGTACCGTCTTGCATGAGGATCCAGTATACGCAGTACTCATAGTTGGCTGCGGTGAATATCTGCGAAATGATAAGCTTGCGACCACGAGTCACAGTGCATGATTCGTCTCTGAAATCGGTGTGCTTGAACAGAATACCAGCATCCTCTTCGTGGATACAGATGGCGTTCTTGATGGTTTGCGCATCGCCGGCTCTGTTGACGAAATCGGCATCCAAATAGTGGATGGCACCCTTGCAGTCGCAGCCAAGGGTCAAGCTATTGGTCATGTATCCAGCACCGTACTCGCCGAGATCAAATGCATGCTTGCGTTGATGTGGGTGTTCGGGATTTCCGTAAGGAACCACCATCTCGGCAAGCGACATTCTGTAGAAGATGGGTCTGACATTGCCTCTGTCGTTGAAACTGACGTTGCTCAAGACGATACCCTCGCGATAGTTGAATCCGACGTGAACGGACCAGTTCTGCCACTTGAGGGTACGTCCATCGAGATCGAAAGATACACCTTGGGGTTGTGTGATCTCGATCGGCTTGATATCGGTCCTGAGGCCAATCTCCTTCTCGATATGCTCACCGTGGAAGTTGCTAGGTGGTGCTTGATTGAGCTGTCTTCTAACTTTCGGAATATCGATATGGATAATCTCTTGTGTGTCTGCGTTGAAGATAGGGCAAAAGTCCAGGGGATATGTGTATTGGCTATCATCGGAATGAGGGCGGTAGTACATCAGAGCCTGTTGCAGACGAACGTTGCTTCCAAATCGCTCGTCGTAACCGATGGTCCACGGGTCGCAATATACTTTGTGCATGTCCTGAGGTGGAATACCAATGATTCCGCACTGTTCAATGACCTTGGGATCCGTGCGAACTACTTTCTCGACAGTGTTTAGGTCCTCCATGGTGATCTAGACTGAATCAGCGACGTAATTGTGTTTCTGATCAGGATGCACTCACCAATGGCTGCACGCCCTCTGTAAGCTCCCAGCTCAGTATCTTCTTCTCCTCCAGGTCGACAGTGCCATCAAAAACTTTGCTTCCTCGACCAATTGCAACGATATCTGCTACTCGATGAGGTCTCTCGGCAGTATCAGGCGAAGCTAACCAGGCCATCATCTGCTTCTTCCTAGGCTCCCACAAAGTGACAGCATTGAAGAATACGTCATTATACTCCTTGCGAACGATCTCGACTGCCTCCTTGATCTCACTTGATGAGAGAGGGTCCAATGGGTGAGGTGGTGGCAGCTGACCAGTCAAATGTGCGGCCATTTGCTTTACCCTTTCCAAGACCATTGTGTTGAGCTTGTGAGAAATGTATAGAGCTTGGAATGATTGTATGATATGAAAAAGACTGAGCACGATAATTGGGACTGGAGAGCTCTGTTATATACACACGAGAAGCAGCTGGAGCAGTACATACATTATGCGGGTTTACCATTGCCCCACGTCTGGCAGCCCACCACCAGGAGTACCATGCGATAAGTGCAGCACGGCGATAAGATAGAAGGGTGGAGTTCCTACAAGCAGCATAGCGTGCCGATTTCGCGCGCCGACCATTCAGGGTTCAGACCGGCCTGACTTACCTAAAGAGAGAGCGAGATAAGAGGTATCGGATTGACCTACCTTGAGCACAACGTATAAACAGCTGCTAAATCAAACGAGGTCGCTGACAGTAACAACAAACTCAAAATCGGCTTGGAGTTGATAGATACGATGTAGAGATGGCCATATCTACAGGCCTGTGGTGTGGATGGAAATGACAAACCGAAACTTTCGGCGTCGTTATGCGCTCACAAAGAAGCACTTCGTTGCGATGTTTTGCTCAGGAGCCTTCTGGCTGAAGCTTTCCTCAATCCGATTGTCGCTGTACTGTCGGGAAGACAGTCTGGAAGAAGAGGATTGCGAGAATCTCAATGGTGTGCCAGGAAACTACGCGCTCCTGTCAGCTCGGGGCCGAGATGTCGGAGCCGAGGTCCCATTGTTGAAGCGGTTAGGGCTCATCGCGACATTGATGCGTCGATGGTTGTCTATCCTAATGATTCCTCTCATGTTGCTACCTCGACACATCAACGCGGAAAAGCTATGGAGCACGAACGCTCTCCTGAAGGAGACTTGGGTCCTGATAGGAAGCGCCGCCGCAAAGTTCTATCATGTATGGATTGCCGTAGGAGGAAGGTTCAATGTGATCGCGCCCTTCCCATATGTGGGAGATGTGAAAAGGCAGGCAAGCCATGCTCATACGAAGACGACAGTCCTGCTCAGCAGATATCCAGCGGGCAGAGCACATCATGGCATTCGCGACAACAGTCCGTAACCGTTAGCAGGGACGTCTGGGACGATATGTTCAAGAAGCTTCTACACCAGGAACGCGTGATTGAGCGACTACAAGCTGCCCACGCAAGTCCTGCCACGCCTGCGACAGTATCAATCGCGACGCCTCAAAACCATGGAGCCAGCGAGACGCCCAGCGGTGCCAACGACTCGGCTGCAAAGGAAAGGATACTATTCAGAGGTAAAGGATTTAAGACGACGTTCTTCGGTCCGTCTGATCCCAGGAGTGCTATGACGCTTGTAAGTACTGTTCTGTTATATTTGAAGGCTTGTTTCACCCGCTTTTATTCTATGACGGCCACGCCTACTATCTGCTTTGTCGGTTTCTTGCATATGAAGCTGACTAGATTGCTGCCTATAGAATGCTCATAATTTCTTCCGAGAAGAGATCTCTCGTAATTCAGAACTCGTGCGTTGCAGAAGAGATGTACACAAGCTACGAGCAGTGAAGAAGATACTGGATAAGCAAGAAGCGCTTGCACCGCGCAAGCCCCTGTTCGCCTACCTCCCGGAGCGGATCAAAGTCGACCTTCTGGTCAGGATGTACCTCGAAAACGTTGACTGCACATATGCAATACTACATCTTCCTACTTTCCAACGAGAGTATGAGGAGATGTGGCTGGATCCGCGCAATGCGAAACCTGGTTTTGTAGCCACCGTGCTCTTGATGATGGCGTGTTGCCAGTGTCTTGTCCGAGGGCAACCGCAAATGTACACGGCTGACAGCCCGGCATCGCGCGAGACGGCCATCACTCTGATTCGTGTTTGCGAGTCTTGGATTGATGAAGCGAGCCAAAAACACACGCATTTGGCCTGGTATCAAGTCCAGTGCCTCCTTCTTATCGCCAAACAGACTCATCAAGTGAAAATGAAGAGACGATGGGTTGAGTCCGGTAATCTTCTGCGAATTGCGATATCTGCTGGTATGCACCGAAATCCAGAATTGCTGCAGAAGAAATCACTGTCTTCGGCTTTCGAGCACGAGATGAGAAGGAGAATATGGGCGTTCATCGTCGAATGGGATCTTCAAACATCCGTGGACAGAGGAATGCCAGCGGTGTCTCTAGATGTCGCAAGTGACATTAGCCCTCCTTCAAATTTGCACGATACAGATTTCGATGAATTTACAACCGTCATACGGACGTCCAGACCTCTCACAGAGATGACCAAGATGACATACACTTGCCTGTCAGCACGAAGTCGTGGTTTGAGAAGGAAAGTCATCACTATGTTCAACCAGCCTCTGCATCGGGTGTCTTACGATGAGGTATTGGCATCAACACAAGAACTCGAGCTAAATCTGGCCTCTCTACCTGATTGGACAAACGACAGACCGGCAGGGATTGACCAAAGCATTGCGCTCCTCCATATTCAACTGGAGCAGTTTCTTGTCTTGTTACACGCTCATGCAGCCCGCCAGGCTGTGACCAAGACGCACGTCAATTTCTCCAAGCAGGCCTTCAAGTCCGCTGCTGTTTCCATCGTCAGCAAGCTTTCCGAGCTGTCTGTTCAAAATTGCAAGTTCCTAATCATGGTCCGGTCCGACGTTCAGCGAGTCTTTACCTCCACATTGGCACTAGGAGACACGGACGACAAGGACGTATCGACGCAAGATCTACGCAGCTTGGTACAACCGTTCCTCGAACTTGCTGAGAAGGTTCTTGATCTGTTCGAGGAGAAGATCTTGAACACTGGTGGTCTTCAGTGGACCCATACATTTGTTGTTTACGACATGCTGCTCTGCAAGATCAGTCCACTGGGTCGCAACATGCCATCTCGACCTGGTAGTGGCAGGATTTACAGTATCTGCCGAAAGATCATGGACCATCAAGATCCAGATTTCTCGGACACGGCGGCACCCATGAAGGACTCTGTGCCAACCCCTAAGAAGAACAGGCATCGAGTCGAGGATAAATCGACTGCACTTACGGAAAATAACAGCACTCAACAGATGGCTGCTCTCAGTAACGACTTCATCCCCGACCTGAGCTTCTCTGATCTACTAGACTGGAGTTCGGACGATTGGATGCTATATGCTGACACATTCTGGTCACCCCAAAACATGCCACTTCCGTCGCTGTCAGAACAAAGTCTGAACTAGCAGACCATAATATAGATAATCTTACCTTAATTTTATGATCAACGGTACGCGGATATACTCTACTCATAAGTCATGGTACAGACAGTGTAGGAGGTGCATCTGAAACTTCATGTTCTAGCATGCAAGCTCCACTACAAGTGTTTCTTTTTTCCAAGTACAATTTGCAGCTTGCACGACCCTGTCCCTAGGTATCATATGTCCTGAGTACGGAACTATCTAGGGTGCGCTTCTTCAGATCATCTCTGTGGTATCTGATCATCCTGTGCTACTCAATAAGAACATTACAGTGCAGTCTTATGTACCTGTGATGTTGTGATGTGATTGAACACAAAATGTTGATCGAGACCAGCCGCACTTGTCAATCTTGAGCCAACATTCAGAGCATCCGCAACATCAGAATTAAAAAACTTTGCGGCATAGACTTTACAAAGCATGATTATGAGATGCATCAACACGATTTTTCGACGACCTCTGAGATATGTTCGACAACGCGGTTCATGCGACAATCGAGGACGATGTACTCAGCAGTCGGGAAGATTTCGGCAATTGGACGATCCGCTTTCCAGACGGCAACTGCGTTCAGGCGTGAAAGGAAGTGCAGAGCGAAACAAGTCGATGCCAGATACAATATGCAGAAGAGCAAACGAAGCCAGCCGAGGATAGACTCTACAATAAGGCAACAAAAACACTCTCCATGGAGTGAGGGCGAGGAGCATGTGCCCATCAAAATACCGAACACTACCATGTGCTGCTGGTGAGCGTTGTCAGGTCGGCAACAAAGCATGCTCGGCTCCCACATCAAAGGACTCGAGAGACTGGACATGGAAGACTCTTGAGAGAACTGATACAGAGAGGTAGGTGGCGTGATCTCCGCGGACATTAATGCTTCTTCACATGGTACAAGGACCAGGACAGTGCCCTGGTAATGGTCACCAAACAGGCAGTACTAACTCGCAGAACATAGATCAACAGCCATATTGACGCTCGAGACTTGACAGGGCAAGATCCGACAAGGCAGACTCGTGGCACAATGGACGACATGGCCCATCTACATTCTTCAGCATGAGCATGCCTCAGCGGACCCAAAAGCACGCCAAGTGCAGCCGTTGGCTTTGGGTTGGCAACAAAACACCCGCGCGAGGGGATTCCATCATCCCAAGGAAGCAGCGAAGCAGCCCCTCAGCTTCGAAGCCTTGACGCGTCGTTTGCCCTTCTATCCCACGACCCAACTTTTATCAACTCAACACAACCACAAAATAACACGCCAAGACACGCGCAGACTCGGTCGCATCCTCTCCAACAACCCAACAAGACACGCGAAACTCGTCAAAACACAATATGCCTGGTGGAAAAGGTAGGCTTGCACCATGTGCCCATCGCGTGCCACGACCTCTCTTTTGCTGACCATACTGTCAACCTACAGGAAAGACTGGCGGCAAGACCGGTGGCAAGGCAGGCGACTCCAGCAAGACTCAAAAGTCGCACTCGGCAAAGGCTGGCTTGCAGGTACGTCCTTCTCGTTGCTTAATCTGCCAACCCATGACGCGTCAAGAACCGACTCTTACCTTGTTGCTCTCAAACAGTTCCCCTGCGGTCGTGTCAAGCGTTTCCTCAAGTCGCACTCGCAGAACAAGATGCGCGTCGCCGCAAAGGCCGCCGTCTACGTCACCGCCGTCCTCGAATACCTGACCGCCGAAGTCCTCGAGCTCGCCGGCAACGCCGCAAAGGATCTCAAGGTCAAGCGCATCACCCCTCGCCACCTCCAACTCGCCATCCGTGGTGACGAGGAGCTCGACACTCTTATCCGTGCCACCATCGCCTTTGGTGGTGTGCTTCCGTCCATCAACCGCGCTCTGCTGCTCAAGGTCGAACAGAAGAAGGGAAAGAAGGATGTCGCATAGACGTCAAACAATGCTGTCTGCGTTTTGGGCTTTGGGATTGATGGCTGGCTTTCATGGGTTTCATTTTTCATTTTTTGCTGTTTGATCTGCTTTTTCTCAACACACTCCTCCTCCATCCTCCCTCCAGGCTTCGGCTCTTTGCATCTCAGAGATGCTGCAAGGCTTACCCGAATGGCAAGACTTGTCTTGTCGGGCGTTTTCCTTCTCACGTTTTATATCTCGGCGCCGGCAGGAGACCGGCGTGTGGTGGCCTGCAAACCATCTGGAGGCGGATGTAGCACTAGGTTGCACGGTTTCGAAGTTATTCTTATCTTGTTTCTATACCCTTAATTTCTTTCCGACAATCTTCATTGCTTCTGCTGCAGAGCATTCTCCCAACTGCCTAGCCATCTCCACGACCTGACGACCTTGTCCAAGCCCGTCAATGTGTCGTCGACGGCAGCCTGGCCTCGCTTGCCAGAGAACTCGACAAAGAACATGTAATGCCAGGGTGCCTCGCCGCTTGGACGAGGGTTGATGCTAGTCAAGTTGATGCCTTGAGTCTTGAATACGGCCAGAGCATCGGCCAGAGCTCCTGCATCAGTGTGGGAAACAGTAAAAGAGAGCAAAGACTTGTACGCCCGAGTGTGCTCTTGACTATTCTCCTCATCAGGCGAAGGCGACGTGTCCTCGAGGCTTCTCCTCCGGATAATGAAGAAACGCGTAGCATTGTCCTTGTCATCCTCGATATCGCGTGCCAGGAAATCCAAGCCGGTCATTTGGGCAGCGATACCACTGCTGATAGCTGCTGTCGTATTCGTCTCATCAGCTGCCACGAGTTCTGCTGCTCGCGAAGTGGATGAGACGTCCTGTCGCTCCACACCCTTGAGATAGCACGACAAGAAAGTCTTGCATTGTCCCCAAGCCTGCGGATGCGAATATAGCTTTTTGATATGAGACAGATCAGTCAACGGAGCTGCACGTGAGTTGGTGGGGTTTGGGTTGCCAGGTATAGGTGTAGCATGGCCAGAACTGCTCGGGCTTCTGGTTCCATCCCGGAGTGCCTTTGTTGATGCGGGAGCATGTGCTTGACTGGGAGCTGCGGGATGGCCGAGCAAGCAGTGATGCACTTCGACATAGCGCTCGCCACAAACGACAATATCCGGATGTTTTGCACTCTGGTCGGCAAAGAGGTCCAGCGTGAAAACTACAGATCCATTTGTCGAATTCTCGAACGGGACCACACCGAAATTGGCTTTTCCTGATTGCACCTGGCTGAAGACATCCTCAATTGTCGTCTGTGGCGAGAAAGCATAGTTGTCTGAATCAAAAGCACTCAGTGTTGCCTGTTCTCAATATAAGCCTTGTGCATTTGGAAGTAGTTGTGACTCTTTGGGGTAGAACGATGGACACCTCATCCTCTTGGAGCATGGATAGAAATGCAATACGATTCCGCTCATGTCTAAAGGTCGCAAATTCACATCTACAGCTGTAGGAAACTGTCAAGGGTGTTGTATGCTTACCTGATGTGTGTACGAGGCTTTTGGGCCTAGGTAGGCGATTTGCTCGTGTGACTGCATCTCTGCACGTATGCAATTTCCCAATTCCTCAATGACTATCGGACTCAACAAAGCATAAGAAGCGGGATTTAGAAGATTCAGAAGACAATTGGTATGATGAAAGTGGGTTTGTAGATACAGCAATAATTGATGATGACCACGCCGAGGTCGGCTTTTGGAAATCCTCGTTGGAAGCTTGTTGCCGTACCGCGATGATCTCCCCTACCGGTCGGCTCAAATGTCATCAATTTCATAAAATGTACACGAATAGCTTTCATATCGTGATGTATTGGACTCCCATTGTATGCTATATAGTATTACAACCATCGATCGTGCATGTGGCCCGAAACCCAAGGAGCAAAACTACAAGTAGAGACCTTCGGGCTCACCCTCGCTCTTGGTCTTGAGCACACTCTCTCTGGCCGACCTAAAGTCGGCCATGTTCACTCTCATTCTGCGCTCTCTCAGCGCCATGAGACCAGCTTCACTGCACATGGCACGGATATCAGCACCTGAGAGGTCATCCTTCTGGTTGATAAACTCTTCAAGGTCAACATCCTCAGCCAGAGACATCTTGGATGTGTGGAGGGTGAAGATCTTGCGCTTGGTGTTTTCTGCATGCGACGATTAGTCAATGGTACATTAGAAAATTCTCGAAATATAAACTTACGGTCGGGGTTCTCAAAGAGAATCTTGCGATCGATACGACCAGGTCTGATAAGGGCAGGATCCAGGGTGTCGATCTTGTTGGTGGCCATGATGACCTTGACATCACCACGGTCATCGAAACCATCCAGCTGGTTCAGAAGCTCAAGCATAGTACGTTGAATTTCACGCTCACCACCCGAGGTGGACTCGTAACGCTTGGTACCAACAGCGTCAATCTCATCAATGAAGACGATACTGGGAGCATGCTCGGCAGCAACCTGGAAGAGCTGTCTCACAAGTCTGGGACCGTCACCCAAGTATTTCTGGATCAGCTCACTACCAACAATACGCAGGAAGGTAGCGCTGGTTTGGTTTGCGACGGCCTTTGCGAGTAGTGTTTTTCCAGTACCGGGAGCACCGTAGAGAATGACACCCTTTGGCGGTTTGATTCCCATCTCCTCGTACAGCTCAGGGTGGAGCAAGGGCAACTCGACAGCTTCGCGGACTTCTTGGATCTGTTGTTCCAGACCACCAATGTCGGCATATGATTCAGTGGGAGCTTTGTCGAGCTTCATGACCGAGACGAGAGGGTCGGCGTCGTCTGTCAAGACACCGACGACCGAGACAGATTTGTGATGCAGAAGAACGCTTGCGCCAGGCTCGAGCAAGTCCTTGTCGACGAAGGACATGATGCTGACGTAGTATTCGGGACCAGTGGCAGAAGAAACGATGGCGTGGTCGTCGTCGATGAGCTCCTCAAGATTTCCGACGCCCATGGGGCTACCTCTCATGTCGTCAACACGGCTTCTCTCGTCGGCGTTGCGGTCCAGAGCATCACTGTCAGCAGGGGCGGACGAGGGCTGTTGGGCGGTTGCAGCTCTGGCCTTGCGCAGTCTCTCCTGGTTCTCGACATATTCCTCCTCTAGTAGCAGATGGTCGTGGATGCGTTGCATGCGCAGGTATCGGAGCTTGCAGCGGGCGGTAGGGTAGATGTTGGGGAGTTTGGCGGCGGCATTCGGACCGGCCTGCTTTCTCTTCTTGCGGCCGATGCGAGTGGTGGGCTGTGGCGGAGGCTCGTACTTGGGCTTATCCTTCTGGGGAGGTGTAAGCAGGAGTGATGGGTAGGGTGGGTGGAGGCAAAGGTACCTTGGCATCTTTCTTGTCCTTGTTGTCGCCTCCCTGACCGGGAGGGCCACCTCCAAGGCCAGACTGGTTCGCACCCTGTGCAGAGGTCAGTACGATGGAAATGTGAGGTAGATGGCAAGACGGAGACGAACCATGACTGATGGCAGGTGTGGCTACAGTGGCTAGAGGACGGCGCGGCTGAGATGGTGTCTTGGGTCGGATTCCAAGTTTAGATGAGCAGCGGTGTGGACTGAGCAATAGTTTGGAGACGAGGACGGGGTAGATGGCGCAGTGATAGCAAAGGGTTGATGGATGGCGAGGCAGGTGCAGACAGACGCCCAGTTGATTGTGTCGACGATGACGCTGGTCAAAGCTTGGGTTAGCGTGCTGTGCGGAATGACATGTGCCTCGTCGACTTGAACCATCTCAAGTCAACTCAGCTTCGCCCTTCGTGCTCTTTCTCGTAATAACATACACACTGTTGTGAAACGTCTGAACATCTGCCTCTCAGTGTCTGCCTCTCTCTCACTCCCTGGCCTGCAACCCGGTCTATATACCACTCGAATCCGTCCTTCACTCGGCTCCGGACTCGGACTATACAACCCCGATTCTGATCAAACCACACACTCTCTCGGTCTCGACCTTGAACAGCACCCACAGCCATGGCGGCGAACAGAAACCGCCGCCTGGTCAAGGAGATTCAAGACGTCCAGAAAGACTCGCACTCGGGCGTTTCGCTCGAGCCGCTGAACAAGGCCCAAACCGGCTCCGATACTCTCGATGACTTGACACATTTCAAGGGCGTCTTTCGCGGCCCGCCCGATACTCCCTACCACGGTGCTACTTACAATGTCGACATTAAGATTCCAAACGACTACCCCTTCCAGCCACCCGTCATGAAGTTCACCACAAAGATTTGGCATCCAAACATCTCGAGTGTTACAGTCCGTCCAACCACCCTCCCTGTCCAACTTTCCTTGCTAACATTCATCCTTAGGGTGCCATCTGTCTCGACACTCTAGGCTCAGCCTGGTCTCCGGTCCTCACCCTTAAGTCCGCACTCATCTCTCTCCAGTCACTACTATCCTCGCCCGAACCAAAAGATCCCCAAGACGCAGAGGTCGCTCGCATGCTCATCACAAATCCCAAAGAGTTCGAACACGTCGCTCGTGAGTGGGCAATCAAATACGCCGGTGCTCCCCAAGGCGCCCCTGGCTCCGAAGGCACCGGTGCAGAGGGAAGCGGAGGTGTAACCGAAGAGACTCTCAAGAACAAGGAGGATCAGAGACGGCACAAGGCAGAAGCCGCAAAGATCGCTCAGTATGTTGGCCTGTACCACCTCTGTCATGAATTAGACTTTGCTAACACGTGCTACAGGTATCACGGATACAACAAATCTCTGGTGGATCGCTTCTCCGCCATGGGCTTCGACGTTCCAACCGTAGTGGCCGCCTTCGAATTCACTGGTATCGACAAGAACGACGGCGAGGACTACGAACTCGAGGAGGAGTACATGGGTGACATCACCGCAAGACTATTTGGGGAGGCGTGATCTGCCTCTCATCTTACCTCTAACCGCTTTCTCTAGCTGGCATGTCTTTGTGAAAACGAACAAAAAGCAGGTTACGCGAAACACGACATTATGATGCTGTACTACTCATTTCTTCCAAGCTTCGAGTACGGCTTTGGCTCATCCAAGCGGCTGATAGGCTTGCTTTACCCATTCACTATCAAATAGGTACATAATCCTTTATTACAAATAGCAGATGAATACTTAGTATATCTTCACACCACCTGTTTGCTGCACATTTGGACTTGGCAAAAAGAAAAGAGGGTTCTGGTGGCCCCATCAATGTACACATGTTTCATGGTGCTGTCTATCAAGACATTGATCTCTTCTTCTTAATCTTGACATGTAACTCTCCGTGTTTTGAACATCAGGCCATGTTCAGTATTCGCAAGGTGGATTTACGGTGGTGCTATCGCGCAAACACCTTGACTACACCGTCGCCGCCTGCACTGACGACATATCTACCGTCCTGACTCCACACCACGCTGCAAACACCTTCGCCCCTCATGGGTCGGTGCGACGTGATGTCTTGCGTACATTGCCTCTTCTCAAGCGACCAGAATCGGATCGATGCATCGTGCCCAGCTGAAACTGCTTCTCTACCATCCTTGGACAAGGACAGTGATGAGATAGCTGAGGGATGTGCGAGCATCGTGTATGTGCATTGTCCTGATATCAATTAGTAAAAGAGACCCTGGCTTTTCGCAGCAATCAAAACTTACCACTGTTTGCATCGAAGAATCTAATGTATCGATCCTCGTGGCCACTGACAATCACGCCCTCGACACCTTGTGCTGAGCCCGTCGGCCCGGCACCCACAGATTCCTCTTGGTCCGCTCTATCCATATACGACGATCCTGTTTCTAGGCCGAGCGATGCACTGCTAGTAGCAACCACGGCGTTGATGCTTGTAGCCAATGTTCCATCATACGTCTCATTACTGGCCATTCCGATAATCTCTTCGCCAGTCCTTGTATCAAAGATAAGTACGCTCGAGTCGGTATATGAAACGACAAAGTTCTCGCCTGATGGACTGAGAGGAGAGATGCAAGTAGGCGCAATCCCTGGAGCAGACTCGCGCTCGATGCTGTGAACAAGTGTGTAGTGGAAGGGTGTACTTGTAGCCACGTTGGGCTGGGGAGAACTGGGGTGGTTGCTGCCAGAGGTGACAGAGTGACGACGGCTACCGCCACGTCTTGAGCCTGCTTGCGGAGAAACCAATTGTGGAGGAGCACTGACAGACCAGATCTTGACGGTGCCGTCGGCAGAACCCGTGGCGAGCAAGATACGATCAGGTCCACCGAAACTCGAGCTCTGAGTTCCAAAGACGGACGAAACGGTTCCAGGTAAGAGACAAACGGTCCAGACAGCATCCGTGTGGCCTTCCAGAGTGGCTTTTGGATCGACTCGCCCACGCTCCCAAACACGAACCGTAGCGTCCTGACCACCCGAGAAAATCCAGCCATCTCCTGACACACGGCCTCCTGTGGAGAAGCTGGTCGAAGGACATGCTGCGAGAGAAGTGACTACACCCTCGTGGCCGCGATGGGTGAAGTAACAAGCGATATCCAGATCGTTATTTGCGTTGTTCTGGAAGTTGGTGTAGCTAGCGGGTATGATCCAGCGTTTTATTGTACCATCGTCGCCAGCAGTACAAATTTCGGGCTCCGATGGGCTGCCGCCACCTGTGAATATGACGGATCGGACAACATCGAGATGACCGCGAAGAGCAAACTTGACCTTGAACTGCGATGGATCTGTCTTTGCAGTAAGCTCCGAGCCACTGTCGTGAAGATCATGAGAACCGGAGCTTCTTCTCCTGGCCATTCCTTGTGAGCCTGACGATCTGCGACGACCTGAACCAGTACGCGGAGGAGATCTTGAGGGAGGGTTTGCTGCACTAGGGAACAAATCCGTGTCAGGTCTTCGGGGAGGTTGGGGCAATTCGGTAGGAGGTTGTTCGGGTAGAGATTGTTGGTCGTCGAAGTTCCAACCATCGGCCGAGGAGTCCTGAGTAACTATGGAGCGAGGAGCGGCGTCCGGGGTGGAAGCGACAGGACGACCATACGAATCGTAGGAATGTGTAACCTGCTCTACGGGCTCGTCCAGTGGTACGAATTGAGACTGCGGAGGCTGAGGTAAGGTATGGGTGGGAGGTTGTGCAGGGGGCATAGACAGAGCGAGGTGACGCTTCTGGTCCTCGGAGGAGAGATTGACTGGAGGCTGCAGTTGTACATGGGAAGAGTTGGGGTAGGGTCTTCCGGCGCGACGTAAGTAGAGGTCATCGAGCGAGACTGGAGGATCAGGTAGGCCGGTATAGGAAGCTGGAGGGTTCTGCATGGACACATGAGGCGGCGGAGGGTGCGGCTGAGGAGTGAGCAGGTATTGGACTTCGTTGAGGCACCGGTCGAGGAACTTCTTGGACTTGTCTCTGTACTGCTGCTTGTCGGGAGTAGTGTCGAGGAACGAGTTGTGCAAGTCGTGGGATGCTACAGACGACAGATCAGCTGGTCGGCCGTGTGCGGCTCGTGTGGAGATGGACTGACGTCTGGCAGAGTGCGAGGCAGCACCGTCTGGTTGCAGGGGCGCATTGGGGTCGCTGCCCTTCTTCTTCCTCTCCTGCTTGAGGGCGCTCTCGAGCATGCGCACCTGTCGTTCGAGCTGCTCGTTGATCCTCTTTGCATGGCGAGACTCGCCCTCGTGCTTTGCGATCTTGGCCTTCATCTCAGCGCGCTCAATGTCCCATGCGTTCCGGGCTCGCTCGTGGTTGTGCCATTCGATCTGAAGGAAGCGCATAACGCCTGGGTTGCTAGCGTCAGCTGGTAGGTCGGCCAAGAGGGGGGTCAAACGTACCCTGCAACGTGTATTCAGCACCCTGAGGTCCATGGTGGTCGTTCGCTTGGACGGCATTCGCGGCGTTGTTGAGCATACCGCCCGTTTGTTGGTATGCCATGGCGGCCGGTCTCGTGCTGCCTCGAGCGCGCGCTCTCGTCGTCGCTCTCTCCTACTCTGTCGGGGATGATGCGATTCAGGACGTCTGGAGCATTGGCGAGTTGCTGGTGCTGCCTGGCGTGTGCCCGTGTTGGCTCAACTCGGGGAGGGCGAGTCGTGGGTGGTGCAATGTAACATGTGTCGGTGGACGACCAACTCCCAAAGCACCAAGACCACGCACGTCCACACACTTGCATCGGCTAAACTCGAGAGCTCTCCGCAACCATCATAATTACACCCCTTTATTTATTAATCTGTTTCGACTTCGCGGTCTCCACCAGATAACGGAATATAATACTGTTTATCTGCTGTTTCCGCCATATGACACCTCGTCGTGTGCTGGGCCTACAACCCTCACACTCACACTCTTCTCACGAAAGCTCTAGACCGAGGTCCTCGCTATAGCAAGGCACGAGGGTTTCCAGACCAGAGCTGCGTCCAACGAGAGCTGCAAGAACATCGCATCCCAATGAATACTATCCTGTTTCTCAAATCTATTGTGCATTTTTATAGCTACACGCGCTGCATGCTCTTGTATGTGAGAGCCATAACGTGATTGATCGTTTGTCCATTTGCGCTGTGCTATGACAACTTCACGCATCCGCTTTTCTTCTACCTAGACGTACATCTACGCGCCATGCGCATGCGCATGCTCGAGCTGATCTCTCTAGTCTTGCTTGGCACCGCCTCTGCCACTGGCTTCAGCGGCTTCGATGCTCTTCTTGTCGGTCTTGATATCACCGGCACCTTGCATGCCCATCAGACCGCCAGAGGCCTTCCAGGGTCTCTTGAGCTCGCCAACGGCAGGCTGTCCGAACAAGTGGACCTTGACCAAGTTGCCCTCAAAGGCGCCCTTGAGGGGAATGATGGACTGGATGAGGAGGGGGTTGGTGTACTGGAAGTAGAGGTGCATGACGGCCATCATGCCGACACCCATGAGCTGACTCTTGAACAGGCCACGGAGCTGCTGAGCGTCGTATGCGTGCACAGTAGTGGTGACGGGCTTGGGCTCCTCGGTCGATCCCATGGGTGCGGGCTCGACGTACTTGATAACGGTGAGATCTGCCAATCCAGTTAGCCATAGGCTTCTTCTTGCTGCCGCGCGTCTCGGTCGCTACTGACCCTTCTTCTTGTTGATCTGCGCCTGCACATAGAGGTAGATGCCGGCGATGATCAGGTTGGACACGACGTATAGTGCGCGAACTGCCATCAGGACGTTGGGGTCTTCGAAGGCCACCTTCTTGGAAACCTGCATCATGAACCTGCCCCCGAGTCAATTTTTGCGTCCAGCCCATCTCCGACAGTGTCGCGTGCGTACAGGATGATGACCAAGTTGGTCACTTGAGGGTTGAGAGCCATTTTGACGGGTTGTTGCTGTACTGCGATTTGACAGACGGACAAGGATCGAGTGATGGAGAACTGGGGAAGAAAGAGCGACCGCGGATTCCTTATGAACACGTCGGCGACTGCCGATTGAACTGTTAGCGGGGCTGGACCCTACCCAATTTCGCCTGACCCGCCCACATCCTAGCTTCCATCTTCCAAGCACTTCTATCTCGGACTATCTGCCTCTTTTTCAAAGCTTCGGTATATCGCGCCTTTTTGTATCATTCACTTCGTCTGAACATGATTGCAGTCAATACTATATGTTCTCATTATAGCGAGCGACCATGCCAACTTCGAATTTGCTATCTAGCCATCTCGTTGCTATGTACATGTCTTCTAACACATAAAACCACCCTTGCACGGTTAGAGCATGGCCATCGCCATCACAACGCCGCTAAGTAGCCACAAGAGTCCCGATCCACTGACAGACTTGAAGCCTGTGTTCGATGCAAGGAGTGATGGAGAACTTGGGGTTTGTGTTGCCGTGATTGACGCGGTTGCTAGTGAGCTTACTGATCCTCTTGTTGAACTCGGAGTCACAATGCTTGTAGTCGTGTTCGACGATGTTCCGTTGGTGCCAACACCGCTTCCAACCACACTTGTACCATTGGCGCCCAGCAGATTGAATTCGGCGACTGTAGCGCCCAGCTGGTCTCCTATTGCTTGACAGCCACTGATCTCGAGTGTGACATACTGTCCTGACCAGATGGGAGTCGAGAATCTGAAGTACGACATATTACCGGTATACTCCTGGACGATATCGTTGGTGGCAGCATTGTATGGCATCGAAATAGTAATATCAGAGAAGACTGCCGTCTGAATGTCTGTGAGACTGCTGTTTGATCCGCTTGTAGAGTTGTAGACGAGCACGCGGGCTGCCGTTGGTGGACGGCTTCCCCAGTCGAACGATACACCGGTCAATGGTTGGTAGTCCACGTTCTGCATATCGACAGTCAAACTTGCAGGCTGGCGGTTTCTAGGTTGCCAACGAGTACTGGCTGCTCCATCAACGGCTGCAAGAGGGAACTGGCCTGGTTGATATTCTCCTTCTGAGGTGACCGGCAAGCATTGGACGAGGTTTCCGGGTGTGGTCAGATTGTCAAAGTATACACGATTCTCGATCGTCACCGTCTGTCCAAGTGCTATGCTGATATTACGGCCTTCTTCGAGGGAAAAGCCGATTGTGATCGGCATAGACTGGTTTCCGTAGATATCACTGCTGTTTGGTGGCAGATAGGTGGAAACGTCCATTCGAGTCAGATTGGTGTGAGTGTAGTTCATGGTCGCCTTGATTCCTGCTCCGCCAAAGATGACGGTGCGGAGGCTGACATAAGGGATCTGAGGTGGCAAAGCTGGCTGAAGGATGAGTTGATCCTCTACCACTCGGGCACCGAGCCATCCCATTGGGCCGACCTGGTGCCAGCCGCCAGCTCCAGTCATAAAAGGGAACGCCGGGTTTGTGCCGCCATTGAGAGTGAAGTTGTCGACCTGCTGCTCGGAGAATTGATACCAAGGCGCACGTGTGTATGCTTTAAATCCGTTTAATGCGTAGGTGAACGAAGAACAGCCAGATGGGGAGAGTGCATTTGCGGAGATCGAGTAAAGACTGTAAGTCATTGCTGGTCCATCAGGAGACTGCTTTACAGCGTACTGGTTTCCGTTAGTATGTTTTCGAGAGGTAATTGCATACATGTACTCACGTAGTCCAGCGAGGTGAGCTTATCTTCTCTAGTGTAGTTCTCCGAGCTGTAATCCAAGGGATAGTTGATCAGGTCAACATCATCTTGCTTGATTACTGCCGTGTTATTCGCTCCAAGGAACTCTGTTAGAATTCCAGACGGTGCAAAAGGCAAGGCGACATTCTCTGCAATCAATGACCAGTTGGACTCGACGTTCACTGAGAATTCCTCAGAGTATCCTTGGGTCCACTCGATGATCTTTGCGACTGAGGCAAGCGTGTAAGCGCCATCGGGAACCTGATTAGCATATTCTGTGTGGTTGTTAGCTCAACGATAAGTACATATATTAATTCATACTTACCATCTGGATCAGTCAGGTTGGCAATCGAGTACCCATCGACAGTCTGGTTGTACTTGACCAGTTCGGAGAACATCTGCACAATCGCATCGTTCACAGGAATGGCCTGATTCTTGAACCAGCTGTCATCTCCAGTGACTCTCCAATAGAGCAAGTTGTTCAAGAAAATGTCGCTGTTCAAGTGGTATTGGTAGTCAACACAAGGTCCAGTACCAGTACAGTTGCCGAAACGGCCACTTGTCCAAGGGTAGATGATAGCCTCGCTAGAGAAGTCATTCTCCTCGGCGTTGATCGCTGCTTGCGGTGATAGCATCACGCGATATTTGGGGATCTGAGCCGCATATTTGGGGTGTGAGACAGAAACTCCGGGTGACATGAAGATATCGGCATCCCAAAAGACCAAACCAGCATAGGAGTCAGAGCCAAGACCTCCCACGCTGATCGACCAGTGGTTTAGATCACCTCCGTCCTCGGGGAGAAGATTTTGAAGCAGATAATGAGCGTTTGCCTTCGAGATGATCTGCATATCGACTACATCCTGATCGTCTGGAAGAGAACCATCGGGGAGGGTGTAGTCATCGACCATATCATCCGTAAGAAGGTCGGCCCATGCTTTTGCGCTGCCTTGGAACAGCTCATCGAAGCCGGCTTGGGAAGCTTGCAAGGATGCGTCTTGTGCAACAGCCTGTGGATTGTTAAAGCCGTCAGAAGACGCGATACCGATGTATTTTGTGATGGTGACAGCAGCACCAGCATTCAGCTCTATGTTCCAAGACTGTCCGATAGTGCTATCGTTCGAAGGGAGGTAGAAGCTGGAAGAAGCGTTTGTGCGAGACGCCACATCAAGACCTGGACCCTCTACAGTCGAGAATATCCAGGCAGTGATGTTTCCAAGCCAGTGTGGGGACACTGCAGAGTAGATCGTGGTAGAGTTGTCAAGTGTACCTGTGGAATGAGGATCGGATCGAACAGCACCTCTTCCGTCGATGAGATCGGTGACAGTAGCATTGATTGAAGAAGTAGACACAACCGAGAGCCGGACGGCAGCGACGTTGGGCTGAGAGCGGTCCATGAACATCTCATAAGAGACAGACAAACTGGAGTTTGAGCTCGGAGTCCAGGTGTAATTCCATGTCTGTAGTCCATTCTTCAAGGATCTGGTAGAGTTGAAGTCTGAAATGGTGGAACTGTCCACCGACGCATTCAGAGTGGCACCCTCAACTTCAAGAATGAGGTTCGGCCAGTTGGGGATACCAGCAATCACACTCTCTCCACCCTTCAAAAGCAGCTCTGGGAAATTGGTTCTAGTGGTGTTTTTCTGAGAGTTGAAGAAACCTGAAACGGTACAGAAGGTCTGTCTCGGATTGTCCAAGGGCCAGCCGTTGATTGGAAGGTTACCACCATTAGGATCGGTCAAGTTGACATCTGCCTCGAAGAATGGACCGGCAGCAGCGAGTCCGCAACCTATGTATCTAGATGCTGGTCAGACCGATATCTTCTGACTTGATTTACACGGTATCTGGTCGACTTACCCATTGCCCATTGGAGCACGCGACTGATATTGACCTTGGATTAGGCTATCTGTGCTCAATTCCCAGCGTGCATTGTCCCAATTGGTAAATGTCGAGGGAATGGAGAAGTCGGCATACTGGGCCGAACAGTAAGGCAGAATTGCCAGCAAACCAGGCAGCAAAGCTCGCATACTGGCCATGTTGGAAGGAAGGATATGGGAGCGGCTCTAGAGAATTTTCAAGACATGGCGTTCTTATATCACAAAAGATGCATGTCTCGATCGTGCATCCAATATTATTGCGGGGAGATCATGATGCGCGTCATGGGACCGCGGCACCAAGCTGGAGATGTGGAGAAAAGGCTTCCAAGGTTCCGTTTTCATGCCGACTTGTCTCTGGGCTCACTGCAATTCACGCAATCTACCCTTGCAATGGCTTCGGGCTTGCCGATGCTGGTTACTACATCATACGATATCCATGTCACTGTCTAGTCATGTCCGATCCTATGGAACCTTGTCTAACTTGGCATGTGTAGTTCGCAAGCCACGTCCCAGAGAGGCAGTGACAAGAACTTCAGAAACCGGCTGAGCTCGTGTCAACCCCTCACTCGTCGAACGGCTGGGAAAAGCTCAGAACCTGGCCCGAGCCGATTGCTACCAGCCTGCTTCGCATGTCGTCTGCCAAAGCAGAGGAGTCCTGATCGTTGGTGTAGTCTTGCATTTTGCTGAAGTCACAACGTCCGACCCACGCGCCGATTCCGTGTTGTAGCACGTTCCTAGCTCTGGCAGGATCGGCGGCAACGATGCCCATGGATCCATGGAGAGTCATTCTCTCCGCTTGGCTACTGTACACCCCTCTATGCAGGATGTTGTTGTTGTAGAAGATGATGTCGCCAGGTTCCATGGTGACAATCATCTGTCCCGGCATGTTGTCTTCGAAGGGGTCCGCGCACCGTTCTTCCTCTGTCCTTGAGCGCATATGGGAGCCGGGCACGACGACTAGAGACTGATCGGGATATAGGGCTAGGTTCCATTGAGCATGAAGCATTGGCTCTTGCAGACGTTCCAACTCGTCTTGAGCCGAAACGTCAGGGCCAATGTCATCGCGATGCCATCGAAGAGCGAAGTCGGCGTCAGGACGGATCAAAAGGTTGTATAATTCGAGGACCAGGTCATCAGGACTGCATTGCAAGATGTCGGTCACGGCGGTGATGATGTGAGGTGCGAAATATGAGGCAGCAAAGGTGTCGTGGTAAGGGAGATCGGGATGCATCAGATGTTGCACACCCCATATGCCCTTTGAAATATCTGCGTTCCAGGGAGGAAACTGCTTTGGTAGAGTCCTGACA
>Ga0058697_10000116_pt1 | contig 41651 bp, 39 predicted proteins | sample AgamicAsMae_FD_66619 | JGI IMG/M metagenome (GOLD analysis project Ga0058697, IMG submission 66619) | Agave microbial communities from Guanajuato, Mexico - As.Ma.e | ecosystem: Host-associated > Plants > Phyllosphere > Phylloplane/Leaf | place: Guanajuato, Mexico | collected 2012-06-04
CGGCTACGGCAACGGCAACGGCTTCCCAGAGGGCGCCCCATCCGGTCCTCGTGGTCCAAGAGGCGGCGGCTTTGGAGGCGGTCGGGACGGCGGCTACTCGGGAGGCCGTGATGGTGGTCGCGACAGCTACTCCGGTGGAGGCTCACGATACGGCGGCGACAGACCGCCACGCGACAGCTACGGCGGTAGCGGCGGCAATCGCGAACCTATTGGAGGTGGAGACCGTGGCGGTGGCTACCGTGACCGCGATCGGGAACGCGACAACGACCGCAAACGCCCCTACGATGGCCAAGGTGGCTACGACGAATCACGCAAGCAAAGGAGGTACTGAGCGCTTTTTGGGTTTGTTGCAACCTCCGATTTTGCACGCTTCAGGACGCTTCATTCTCTTTCGTCTCCGAGAATCGACGGTAAGCTCATCACCACATGCGCAAAACGTCGGTAAGCAACCATGTCTCACGCCTCAGTCAAGCGCCCCGGTAAGGCACCAGAAATTGGAAAGAAGCACTTCGAGTGTTGATCCTATGCAATTCGATGCCTCTCCTCTCTGGATCATACGAAAAGAACAAGGACTCTTTTTCCCACCAAAAGCTCGGCACAGCAAGGCGCACGGCATTCATAGGCGAAGGTAATCACTTTGGGGAGGTATCGAATTGCATGCAATGGTAACAGTGGGCGGTATCTTTTTTGTCGTCCATCCTCTTTATTCCTGCACTTTCCTCTAGGGTGAGTATGTACTCTAGTCTCTTGATCCTTCTGGTCAGCGAAGCGAACATCGATGACAATTGTATGACCATTTCTAGCCCTAACACTGGCAGCGGGTGAGTTTACGAGTGTTAAGATATACTCTGGAATGTCGACCCGAGCACAGTGCGAGTGTTTTCTTGACCAAGATGAGCGCTCGAGAATACTGTTCGATAGCAGAACAAATGCTTTTGATAGAGAGATGTCTAATGAGAGTGTTGTTTACTTGATAGTCCAATATGTTTCCGCAGTCCTCGACCAAGCTCTCTTCCGAGGCGCTCCCCAGACTCACGTCAATATCAACGTACCTCGATAACCATTGTGCCGTCTTTTACACAAAGAGGCGCGTGTGTGAGTTGGAAGAACCATTTGCCAACCAGCCACGGGAGGGGGTTGGACTTGGACAAGGTTCACACACAATGACTTCATAAGCTTGCGTGTTGATCTTCACGAGCATAGAGGTCCTCGATTGTTCAAAACAAGCAATCGCGGCTTCCACTCTCTCTCAAATACTGTTTCCCTTCTTCTCTTCACATAGTCTCCGTTATCCCAATTCTCAATATGGCTCAATACAACAACACCGTCTTGTCGCTGACTACCGTTACTACACCCGACCCTTATGTCACCTACTCGGCAGCAACGCGCCAATTCTATCTCGTGAGTTATACAGACCAAGCCTCTAACGCATGTCTCTAATAATATTAGACATTTACCGCCGGTGACCGGGTAGAGATCTGGAGAGCGAATAGCTTGCCTGGCTTTCGTGATCACCCGGATAAGCACACCATTTGGAGACCACCACCGGACACAGAACACTCGAACGACCTCTGGGCACCTGAGATCCATTGTCTGAGAGGCAGGTGGTATGTATACTACGCTGCTTGTCACCCCAAACATGGAAACAAGTCGCATAGGATGTTCGTCCTCGCCGGACCGCCAGCTGATCAAGACCCCGCTACTGGGTCGTGGGAGTTCGTGGGTCCGATCAGAGGCATGAAACAGGATCAATGGGCTATTGACGGTACTGTGATCGAACTACATGGGCAGTTGTACTTTGTCTATTCTGGATGGCCTTTCGACAACCCCAACGAATCAGACCTTCAGCAGCATCTCTTCATCATCGGCCTGTCTGATCCAGTAACTGCATCCTCGGATCCTGTGGAGATCTGTAGACCAGATGAAGCTTTTGAACGTACAGGAGACCACGGCATCAACGAGGGACCACAATATCTTGCCTCTCCGGATAACTCGTGGATCGGTCTGGTCTACAGCTGCTCGGGTAGTTGGACCAACGAGTACAAGATGAACTGCCTTCGTTGGACTGGAGGCGATCCTCTGAGACCTGACTCCTGGCAGAAGAGTATGAAGCCCTTGATTCAGAATGGTCCACATGGTAATGGACCTTGGGGTCCTGGACACGGATCCTTCATGCATATCGACCACGACGTCGTCGCAATGTTAGTATACTATCAAGGAAAACACACCAAGGATGTTTGTTAATTGTTCTTCCAGCTACCACGCCACCGATCGTCCTGATGATGGTTGGAACAACAGAAAGGCTAGGATGCAACGAGTCGTCTTTACGCCTGAAGGTCCTTGGATGGGTGATGGTGTGGGTCCTCTGACCACTTCTATGGCTGCTTTCGTGGGTAATGAGCATCACCAAGCGGATGGAAACCAAAAGAAGCAAGGTCACGGTATCAAGGGCTTCCTGCGCAAGATCAAGGACGAGCTGTAGGGTATCTGTGCACTGAGGTCGAGTCATGATACTCGGAGTTAAAGTCCACGAAGGAACTTTGTTACGAATATGAATGCCCATGCGAACCCGCCCTTGGAACGGCTTTCCGGTGAATGCATCTGTAATGCTGGATAGAAGGTTGATACCTATTCGAGCGACCTGGTAGACGGAGATCGGCACTTCGGGCATCCGTGCGGTGCCACGCGAGAAGTGCAGCGTTGGGAACTGTCTCGGGTTCCGAACTTCATGCCACCACTCCTCCAACTTCGCAGGCCAAAACAAGAAATTGCCATGGATAAGACAACACTCTGTGAAGCAATTATTTCTCTAGATTGTATTCCAAAGGTATAACAGTCCACGCAATACGTCCCTCTGGGCTCCGGCCACATTAACACAAGTACCGACCGTTTTCTTCCCATATCGAAGGGTAAGGCTTCTTCCAACGGGCATCGGTCTACCTTAGCATCATTCAGGTCTGTCTATGAACGGCCTAGATTCCACCAGCCGCGATTTACAACACTTGACCAAGTATGGGATGATGGAATACTTCGAAAATTGAACGTCTGACGACATCACAAGTTCACCTCCACGTGCTCGTTCATCCATCGCCAAAATCTCTGTCGCCCCCAAGATGTTTTCATTGAACCGGGCCAGACAGCTACACGATGCTGATTTGAGGTATTATCGAGTACCTTCATACTCGATCTCACTACCTTGACACGTCGGTCAATGGCTACCTTGCCCTCTAAGTATCTTGCCGTGTCCAGGTCCTGCCTGGGCGGCCGTTGTATACAATATTTCGATAATAACGGCCCAATCCGGAGAGCAATACAGAGACTACAACGGCCCCCGCTTCTTAATTGAGAGCCTAGACAGTATTTGTTTCATTTGGTTCTTCGTTATTCTAGGGCCAATGAACCACACGTTTGCTTCCAACCAGCGGTCAGTCAACGTCGGTGGCAGTATGGCGAGTACTATTCTCCTCCGTGTCCCACGTCCTGTCTAGCTCTGTTCATTCCTCTCTTGCTCAACGCAAGCAGGGTTTCACGCCATGCCAAACCCTTTTGCCCTCAGTCCTTACACATTTGGCTCCAGTACTGAACGCAAGGGATCTGACGAACTCGGACCCGACGAAGTCGCTCCTTCAAACACCATACTCACTCCTTCAAAATCCCCATTCTCACAAGACAGAGGATCCTCTTTCCCGTGGCGGACGACCGGATATGATCAGTCGACATTTCCTGGACCAGAAGAGGTGGCTTCCTCTACGAACGAAATCGTCAAGCCTAACCCAGTACATACGGCATACACACCAGCCGATAGAAAGTCTGCAAATACCAGCTTGCAAGACATACCTCCTTCCTCGCCTTTCTCTGAGCCATCATATGACCGTCCGGGGTCAGCGGATCGAAAGTCGACGCACATCGCACCGCATGAAGTCAATACAAACCTATCACCATTCTCGAGGTTGTCATATGGTTCACCTAGTAAGGCGAACAGGATCTCTAGGAATCTCGCGCCTGATGAAGTCCCGACGACTCAACAGACTATCCTAACTACCAATAGCAGAGACTCTGCCGAGATTGATCCCAATGAGTCTCCCTCAACTCAAGCTCCAGTCCAAAGGTTTCTGGGTCCTGGAGACTGGGAGTCATCTAACGTTAGTCCTGGGGCACCTAATGCTACAATAAGTGACAACGACCGACAATCACTCGCACACGACTACGCTGCTGGCGGCGCAGTTGACAACGCAAATCCTTTCTTTACATCCACCAATCCCTTCGCAAAGAGACCCGGTATTCTTAAGTCAACATCTCGTACAGAACAGTTCCCAGTCCCAGGCTCGAGCTTCAGCAACCGAGCTTCGAGGAACTTTTCGAAAAAATTGCCTAGCATCACGCTGCCAGAAAATGGCGCCTCCTTCAGCAGACACGCATCTGCAGCTGAAAGCCCACTTAGCGCTACCATGAAGGACACACCTATGCAGACACCTGTAAGGGCATCCTTCGCTTCTGCTTTCGAGCAGAAGAAGTCTCGACCCAGCTCTGTGGCATTCGCCGGCCTACCTCCTCCTCTACCAGAAACTCCCACCGACGTGTCCCCTTCTACCAGCCGTCATCCCTCAGCAAGCACAGCCAGCAGGCGAACCTCGACCGCAGGGCCTCCTTCCGCTGCAGCTAGCAGACGTGCATCTCTAGCTGGGCCTCGCCGCTCTTCTATCTCGGTGACCAATGTTGTTATTCCTGCTCATCTGATGACGCACGTCGAAACCAACTGGAACGAAGACAAGATTGTCGGTAGACGCAAATCAGCATTTCAACGCGAGGACTCCCGCAAGTCTTTCAATATTCAAGCCATGGCACAACAACAGCAAGAAGAGGTCAAGAACATTATCAACACGGCGCAACAGGCTCCTCGCTTTGTCAGTGCATCCATGGAAGCATTGTCTCACGCGGACCCCTTCGCTGCAATGAGAGATCGTCAAGCCAGCGCTAGGAAATCTAGAGGAAAGTTGCTTGCTGCTGTTGACGAGACTGAGATAGCACCCGAGGACGATGAAGAAGAAGAGGAAGAAGACACGGATGAACAACTGACACCGGGTGCAGCCCCTGGAGGTCTGAATCCTTGGGGAAACGTTGCCTTCGACTATCGCGACGGAGGTATCTCGCCTGGTGCCGCCATGGATCCTGGTGACCCGCTGGCAGCTGCTGGGGCAGCTTTGGGCTTGATCAAAACCACTACCAACAACAACTTGAGCACAGCAGCTCGAAGACCTAGCATGTGGGGCAACACTGCAGATAGGCATCTCTCTCAAGCCGGACAAAGGAGACCCTCAGTTTTCCAAAGAGCTGGTTCCGTCTTCCAAGACACCATGCAGAATGTCCGCAAGAAGGTTCGTCGAAGCAGTATGTGGGATGTGTACGAAAATGCAAAGAAACGACAGCTCGAGATTCGACGAAAGCGCTGGGTGCAACTCGTCTTTGAGTATTCTTTTTACTTCATGCTGGTAGTTCTGGTGTATTTCCTACTCATTGGACAGCCCCTCTGGAAGGGGACGTATTTGAGCCTGTACTTGGCGTTCAAGTACAAGCTTAATCTTAATGGCTCTTGGTCGATTATAATCGCGGTTGCCGTTGCGTAAGTCATCATTCGCTCTTTCCACCTTGCTTGGTGCAAGGGGACACATAACAAGACCGATACTGACTTCCCTTTCCAGCTACGCATACTCTCCGCTCTTTGTTCTGTTCGAGCCCGACCCGCCGATGCCTGAAGAACCAATCGACGCTACCAAAACTCCTAATATCGCCGACACTGCTTTGATGATCCCCTGCTACAAAGCTGCTACATTGATCGGTCCAACCTTGGAAGCTGCCACGAAAGTCTTTCCGCCATCGCAGATCTTCGTCGTTGCCAATGGTAAGTTGCATCTCACGTGCGTGTGGGCTTCTCACTAATGTCCTCATAGGCAACAGTCCGGTCCCTCTCGATAACACCGAAGAGATTTGTACTCAATACGGCGTCAACCATATCTGGAGTCCCGTCGGTAGCAAGATTGTTGCACAATTCGTTGGCTGCTATGCTGCGAAGGATTTCAAGAACGTCCTGCTTATCGACGACGACTGCGCTCTGCCGCCCAATTTCCCCATCGTCTCAGATCGACTGAAGGGCAAGGTCATGTGCATGGGCTACACCATCAAGTCCGTCGGCCCCAACTCTTCGAAAGGAACGCTTTGTCAGCAAGCACAAGATCTGGAATACAAAATCTCTGGTATTCAACGCGCACTTGCAGGCAAGATCGGTAGTGCCACCTTTCCACATGGCGCCATTTCTCTCTGGGACAGAGACTTCCTTATCAAGACATTCAACAAGCATCCTGGATTCAGCGTATCTGAGGACTGGTTCTTTGGACATGTTGCTCGCCAACTTGGCTGCCGCACTCAAATGGCCACCTCTGTCTTTATCGAAACCGAGACTCCTGACGCCGTCTTCTTCAGCTCTGGCGGCGAAAGAGGTGGCTTTGGTGAGATGACTGTCTTCAAGCAACGCTTCCTCCGCTGGAATTTCTTTTTCGTCAATGGAATGTACTACAATCTTCATTACATCCTATTTTCCTGGGAACTGGGATGGTGGGAACTCGGCACCAAGCTGTTTGTCTTCCAGGAGATCTACGAGACATTGCTTTACCTGGCTACACCCATCGTTGTCCCAGTCTCCCTCGCTATCCGCCCACAATTCTTCTTCGAGCTCATGGCACTTACTTTTGTTCTCTACATGGGCAACGCTATCATTTTCAATGAGATCCACCTTCGACGCAAGAATGAGAAGGTGCCACAGAAATGTGTTTGGCTGTATTACATGCCCTACAAGCTCGTCTTGACTTTCGTCAATGTCGCGAGTTGCTACTACGCCATTTACAAGTACGCGACTTACTTTGCAACTCGCCATGCCAAGATCATTGAAGATGACAAGGCTATCAATGTTGTTTTGCAGCTCGAGGAAGAGGACGTTGATGATGACGAGGGCCCAGTCTTGCCTATGGGAGGTCGCCGTATGAGCGTCACTGCCATTGGTTCGCAAGTCGACGTTCCTGGTGGTGCAGCTGGTGGTCGCAGAATGACCATCACAGCCATGGGACAGCGTTTCAGCAACCCTGATATCACCATCACAGAAGAAGATGAGGAAGAGGAAGAAGAGCTCATCGAGAAGCCTGTGCGCAGAGCTTCAATCAGTGTCGTCAAAGCCGGCGAAGCACCTGCTCCCTTCGAAACCCGCAGACCTTCCATCATTGTCGATGGTCGCCGTGTTAGCGTCGGCGCTGCAACCATTATCGACGAGGTACCCGCGTCCAACCGCACGACTGAAGTTTTCCCACCCAAGAGTGTTTCCGAATTGTCCAATGCTCGTCCAGCCCTGGTGCGCTCTTCATCGCACACCATTCAAGAAGAGGAAGAGGAAGAAGACAACACAAACGAGAAAAAGTCAACGGCAACGTCCAATGTCGAGTCCAAACGTGCCTCCAAGCGCAAGTCTCAACTCAGACACTCTTACATGGCACCAATGCTTGAGATTACAGAGACTGAAGTTGTACCCGAGGTTCCTAGAGTACCTGCTGTGGTTGATGATCAGCTTTTGAACAGTATCTCGGCAATCGAGGAAGCGTTGGCTGCTCGTGGCATCGGTGCTGTTAACTTTACTGTTCATGATGATGGTGAAGCGAGTGGTGTGAAAGCTACTGAAGAGGAAGAGGTGGAGGAGGTGATTGAGGTGCGTGGGGATGATGAAAAATGCTTCGATGCGAGGAGTATGGTTTGATTTGGGTGTCATGTGCATGTATCTGAATGTTCTTGTTGTTGTTGTGGATGGGCTTGATGGCATAGCGCGGCGTAAAATGTGATAGACCATATCAAAGATCCATGGAGATCGACTTGCTTCTCAGCGTTGTATCCTCCACTGCGGTTTCTCCTCTGTGTCGCTGTGAGAAATGGGAAAGTGTTGTATGATGTAGTATTACAATTCATCTTTTTACAGTTATTGACTTTTGCTCTTCCTTTCACTTTTGATCATGCTCTTGTTTGCCCAATACCATCTGCACATGAGCATTTGTCGAATTCTGTTCTGATCTGCTCTGAGGGTCCTAACCGGGGCCAGTGATAATTAGTAGATTCAACGTGCTTCAGGGTGCAAACGGCGTGGGCTCTTTCTGCTTGCAGAAGGCATAGCATGCATCTTTTGGGAAGACGAGGTTGTCCTCCAAGAATCTCGCCGGAGTAAGAGCTCACGTCTGTAAAGACAGCGTCTATGGCGTATTCGATCTCCTCAAGTAGTCTTTGCGTGGCTTCCGCGCATGACCTTGCGGCGCTGAGCCATCATGTGCGTGAACAAGATGTAAGAGCCTGCAGTAAGTCACTCCATTAGCCCTCTTCTCTCCCTATTCATAAGTATACTTCAGCCACTTACCAGGAATATAAATCAACAGAATAGCAAACAAGCCCTCTCTAACACCAGTATACTGCTTGGCGGGCCCAGTAGCAGCCAACCAAACCAACCAACACTCACTGCTGATACCCAAAGGGTACAAGACAAAGAAAGTGTTGTATCTCAACCACAGCCAAAGTCCAGGGACACTGCCAGTGGAAAGGTTGATGGCAAAGTAGGAGTAGCGGATGACTTCGGTGACGGACCAGGCGATGAGCATAGAACTGTAGACGGGAGAGAAGGCGACGGTGTTGGGGAAGGGGTGGACGATGCCCCAGATCAGGAGGATGCGGCTGGCGACTTGCATGAGGGTTGTGAAGAGGGGTGCGCGGACGATGCCTGAGAGGGAGCGTTAGCTATGTATTTCGCAGCATAAGGTAACCCAGTGTGTGTCTCTCGATCTTCCTCGATGCTCTATATCCATTCTCGATCCATTCGTCTCTTGAACCACCATATATCTCATCCTCCCAGTTCGTCTCTTCAATTTCTTTTCCCCTAACGACTCCAAAGAAAGATCCAAACTCACCAACAGCAGCATGCACAACCTCCAGCAGTGCCAACGTCTGAGTCCACTTTGCAAACTCCCCTACAGCAGGGAAAACCATCTTCGTACCATGCACATTTGCAACTAGCAACACGCGTCCCAAGATGGTAGCCCAGAGAATGGTCGAGACGGCATTATAGAGAACAAGGTATCCGGTTTTGACAGGCGAGGATTTGCGTTCGCGTGCTACGCGAACGGGTTGTTGAGGTCGGTCGGCCATGGTTGTGGAAGTGATTGGGAAGGTGAGAGATTGAAACTGGCCAGAGCGGAATTGGAATTGGAGATTGGACCCTGAGGCAGGAGCTCGAGACTTGCGCCGATCGCTGTTTGACTGCGGAACGCTCCGCCGTCATTTGTACTGTAGACACCAAAGAACAATGCCTTTGTTTTTGGATCTCAATGCACTAAGTCTCACATACAGTTCTAGTGAAAATACAATTGAACGACGGATCTGTCTCTTGTATCCTCTCTAGCAAAATGAGCGCCGAAAGCCACTGACATACGCCTTGAGGAGACCTTCTTCCTCTGCTCCTTCTCCCCTTTAAAGATTATGAAATAACGCCGTCGCTATGCATGCCTCAAGACATGATCATGTCCACCTGTCCGTGAACACATAGTGGTGCCCAAAATATACACCCGAAAAACACATGCCCTCAGTTCCATAACTGCTGCAATACTCCACGCTCCGATGACATGGCCAGAGGCAGCTAAGAGCTTCGAGAAAGCTGAATACACCAAAAGGTAAGCAGCTTAAAGGAAGATCTGCATCACGTCGCTCTTGTGGGAGACGCGAAGGTCGCAGTTGTCAGCTTGACAGGTCGAGAAGCGTGGCGGTAGCTCCGCTTCGTCCGCCCGCTCTTTTCCTTTGGTTCCTTTGGTAGTCTTCCTCTTGCGATTATTCATGCATGTACCGCAGTAGACCTGGTATGCTTTGTCAGTAACTTTCCTCAGAACACCCAATCTCGACAGGATGTAGCTTACATGACCGCATGCCTTGACCACCCAAACTTGTCGTTTTTCTTCGCTTTCGCCAACTGCCAGCTCTTCTTCGCAATTCGGACACACGATTGTGTCTTCCTCGGTTGGATCTCTAGTAAATCCTTCTGGCGCGGGTGGAGGCGGGTCGAATTTTGGTGCGGGTAATTGAACATCGTCACCGTTTCTCAGATAATCGAAAGCAACAGTCTCATAGTTCATGAACGCCGGCCCACCGATACCCAGGATGTGATTAGGGCGGGTGTTGTCGCCATCGTTGTTTACAGCCCCGAAGAGGTCTGGCATACGCATCATAGCAGCGTATGCAGCTCGGACTGGGCCTGAGACACGAGACCCTTCGTATATCCTCTGAGCTAGCGTGCGGAGCTCCGGTCTCCTGTGTGCACCAAGCGGAGCCAGTAAGTTGACGCCGCTGCGTTCACCTGCAATGATAATATCATCTTCCGAATCGTCGAGCAGCAGTTCTTGAACGGGACGGCGCTGTTCGGGGTAGGGATCCAGGAAAGGAGGAGGTTGTGCGGGACGTTGTTCTGTGCGTGATCGTTGTCTGCTGGAGACGAACTGCACCTCGGGACTTGATGATGTTCGCGCGTGCTGAGGATGGGTGTTTTGTACAGGGCTGGTGTCTGCAGACAAGTCTATGATCTCTCGTCCGAAGCGTGGCAAGGGTACGGAGGCCATGTTGGGTTGGGGTCGTGGCTGTGGCTGTGGCTGTGGTTGCACTTGTGGGAGCGGTGTGGGAGCGACTGCAGGAGCAGCGGTAGACTCGTCGTCGGATGTCAGGTCGATCACATGGTTGGCCGAGGTGCTTGAACGAGTAGAGGATACTGGTCGGCGATAGTCGTATCCATCTCTCGGAAAGTGAGGCGGTAGCGAAGGCAGAGGTACAGGCAGAGGTAGAGTGAGGCGGGGGTTGGGCGGAGGAGCACGGCGATGTGGAGAGTTGGAGTTTTGGCGGACAAAGAGCGGCGAGGGCGATGAGCGACTGTGTGAATCCATCTGGGTGCGGGTGTAGGAGCGCTGGGTACGAGATTAGTATAGATCGTGACAAGATTGCAGCTTAGGGTATCGCACCTTGTCGCTACCTGAGCGGTCGAATTGAAAGTCAAATGGAGGTCTTCTTCGGCCGCCGTCCATGCTGCGCGGCTAGCAGCTGAGGGGACAAAAGACGGTTGATGGAAGGTGCTGGACCACCAAACTCGCGGGTGCTGAGCAGTCGGTGGCAATAGGAAATAGTCGGTGAACCAAGGAAGGTGTGAAAGAGACCTATTCAGTCCAGCATGGACGTTGATGGATGCGTGAATGCTGCTGCTGCTGTGGAGAAATGTGACGATGCATGGCTTTGTTTGGTGACCTGAATTCGCCGCCTTGGTGTGAAGATGCACGACAACACATTACCAAACTCACATGTGAATGTGATATGCTCGTGCAGTCATGCCTGCTAGTAAACATATAAACATTTGGGTGACAGTACCATTGACAAAGATTTCTGAAGGTAAGGACGTTGGTATGCGGTAGAGATCCTCTTGGACGTTGTTCTTCCATCTTAATCTCTAGCTGTCAATGCCATTTTTGGTCTTTTAGCTACTTTCTCCTTGTTTGAATACCTGCTTTTGAGACATATCGACATTGATCCCATCCCCATCTTTTACGACGACAAGACACTGACACTACCATCGGTCGCCAATGCAACAATGCTCTGTGCCTTTGGTCCCCATTTTACATCGACTGCGTTCAGTGCCCTTCTGACCAGCTCTGACCAGCTCTTCGAGCCTTTCGAGTAATGCTCAACTGCCACAAATCCTTGTCCGCATGCTGCGAGGTACTGTCCAGTGTAGTCCCAGCTGACTCCGGTCACGGCCGTACCTAGGTCGATTGTCTTGATCTCTGCCATCTTGCGCAAGTCCCAGACACTGACACTGGTCTGTCCTTGCACTGCCGACGCAAGCCATGTGCCGTTCTCCGAAAAGGATACTGTCTGGAGAGGTGATTGTCCGAAGGTTGAGTCGAAGTTGGCCACGTTCTCTGACGTCTTGACATCGAAGAGCTTGATCGTTCCCTTGCTGCTGCCGGCTGCGAACAGGTGACCGTCGGGGTGGAAAGCAGCAGTGGTGAGTTCTGGGCAGAATTAGTAACTGCTTCTTCTCCTTCAAACAAGTAAACGTACCGGAATCAGTAGAGACCTGGGTGATGGTTTGAAGCGACTGCAGATCATAGAGAACGTAGCTCTTGTCCACGCCGACCGATGCTAGGATGTCTCCGCATGGGTGCAGAGCGACTGCACCGACTGCACCTGCATGGCGGTCAAAGCTAGCAACCTCAGCTCCGTTGTCGAAGACCTTGACTGCTCCAGTCGAAAGGGCAACCACAGGCTTGTTACCGCACCAGACAGCATCGGTAACAGAACCACCACCACACTTCAATGTCTGCACAATCTGCCCTTGTGATACTGAGTAGACACCAACCACGCCATCGCTGCCTCCTACAAGTGCCAGGTCGCCTGTCTCGTTGACAGCAATCGAGCGGCCTCCAGGGTACAAGGGTTCCGAGTTCTGGGTGGATTGCATGGTCTGCAGAGAATCGGGGGTTGCCCAGCCCTCGGGTGTCGGGCGCTTTCGTCGAGTTGACGACAATCTGATAGCAGTACGTTAGCAGGTACACAAGTACGGCTCTTCCGCGATCAACGTACTCTGCCTGTGTTTGCTCAATCTTTGCGACAATGGCCTCGGGCAAGCCTTGTCCATCCACCTGCATAGCGTCTCCATTTGCGCCATTTGAAGTCGAAGTAACGGAAATTTTGGCCAAAGCATCTCTAGCTTCATCTCTCTCTTTTTGTAGACGTGCGATGACTTTCTCGGCGGAGTCGCTGTAGTAGAGGGCGGTGCTGAGTTCCTGGCGGGTTTCGGCCAGTTGCTGCTTGAGTTGATATGTCTCGAGGATGAGGGCGTCCCATTCGTTCTGGAAAGTGGAAAGAAGAGCGGGAATCGAGGTCAAGGTCGGGGGTCTAGGGCGCACTACGCGAGCTTGCTTGAGCTCAACCAGGTCCTCGACTGAAAGGTCCTCTCCGGTCACCGGATCCGTGCCGTTCTCGGAGATGTATGTTTCGATCAATCTTCTTTCAAAGACATTGCCTGGTCACGGTGTTAGATTTGGCGCAGCCTTGTCGCAATTCGTGGTGAGATAATACCGCTCTTGCGCGACGCAACAGGCTGCTGGGGAGCCTCTCCTGAGACTGTAATAATTGTTAGCGAACATCTTCGCATCAAATGAATGCTGTCACGTACTTGCACACAACATCTTGAATTGGTTTGGCGAAATGTGGTGCCAATCGCGATGGTCAAAGGCTGGAGTCCTTACATTCGTTCTTCGATCCAACGCGATTCGAGTTTGCTTGGTTTGCTTGCCAAGCTCGCAACTCCGAACCTCCACGACCTTCACCACCATCGTCTCCTTCCTCTGCCTGCAATGAACAAACAGAATGCAATTTTACGTTCGAGAAAGGTAGCCTGTTCATGTGGAATGGTTGTAGTCTAGGTCTTGTGACAAGGAGGCTGGCCTAATGGATGCCATAAATCTCGCCGTGTGCATCCCTGTAAGACTGATCAAATCAGATCAGTCTACAGTTACCTACCTACCTATCAAGATACACAAACTCTCTCATGTAGAGCCCGTAAGTCTTAAGAAGAGCTTGGTCGGCTTCATCCTGCACCACTCCTAGATCTCACTTTCTGATCATTCCGTCACCCGTCAATCTGCTTTCACTCGTTGCCAACTCGTCCCTTCCCGAAGTCATCTTCCTGACAACGAGCGGTGATTTCTTCTTTCCTCACCTGAACCACAACTTGCGTTCGTCTCACATCTGGTCTCTGTTGTCATCCTTGATCGTACTCTGCGGTCTCCAACCAACATGACTGACCCCCCATCAACACACCATCTACCTTCACCATCAGACGCTGCGATCATGACCGACACGCACATACCTCATCTTCCCAACGAGATCTTGTGCGAGATCGCCAGCTACGTCGCCGATGAGGACATTCTTAATCTCCGACTCTCCGACAAGACCTTCCACTCGATCACGGCCAATCTTTTCGCAGTGACTTTCTTCGAGAACCGCGCCTACGACATATCAACTAAAGGGCTGAAGGCTCTGGTCAAAATCACTAAGAACCCGTCCTTCGCCCGCCACATCAGGACCATCATCATTGGTCATGGTGGCAAGTTCTATCTTACGAAGCACAACAACTATCTCGAAGAAGCGTTCCAAAATCTCGCCAGCATCGGAAATACCATCTCCCTCGGAATGCGTCACGTGCGCAGATGTCGCAAATACGATCGTGAACGCCACACAGTCTTGAACAACACGATCAAGTTCTTCGGATCGAAGGTACTTGATGCTGCTATCCGCGTTCGTATGCCTCTCGGAGATCTTGTTGTAGATACTCAGAGCGCTCCACAAACCCGCGCGTTGCCTTCGGTCTCAGACTATTGGGTGGACTCCTTCACGCGTTACTTCTACAATACTGGTGCGATAATTTATCGGTTCCAAGGATTGAGAGTAAAGCTGGGCTCAACCGAGTCGTATCCTAGCAGCTCAGGCCACATCCTCATCAACAATCGCGTCAAGAGACTCGAAGTCTTACAGGTTGGCCTTTGGGCATGGCACTGTCGCCTGCCGGCTCAACACTATCTAGGCCTTCATGAGATCGTTCTGGAAGATTGCGACGTATACGGCGGCTGTCTGATGAGAACGCTGGAATCATCCGGTCATGTCCTCGAACACTTGACACTGTATAACGCCCGCCTGAAGAGACTTCCACACGGAGACTCTGAGACCTGGGCTTCTTTGTTTACAGCACCAACAGTACCTCTGCGTGTCTTGAAGTCATGCAAGTTCGGCAATCTCTGGGATGACACGCACGGTTGTTGGCTCGAAGGAGGTGACAAGACTATCCAGGCCAGCAGCAGAGCTCAGGTGTCTACTGTGCTATCGAACCTCGCAACCGGCAACCGCATCTTCACACTCGACGGCTGATGCAGGCCCAGACTCCAATACTCTTGTATCCATGTTCTCCATATACAAGTTTGGACCGAAGGTTTCGTTTGGTTCTGGTCCCAATAGTGGCTACACAGAAAGAGACCGTACAGCAAAGATCAGCAAGACTTCATACAGTCCTGGGGCCTCAGCTCAGGGTGCGGAGTGGTACTATCTGTAAACCCGACGAAGGAGTATATGGCAGTAGTTCAGTATGTACATTGCTGGTGGAAACATGAGTTTACGTTCGAACCACTCGCAAGAGCTTTGTATTAATGATATTACTGGCTGGAATGCTGCTGCGTCCATGAAAGTTTTCTGAATAGAATTTCAATCCTTTGATTATAGCAAGTTCCAGCGACCCGGGTGATGCTTCCGCTCCGCTAAAGTGCAGCCATCATATGTTGTCACGCCCTCCAAATAGAACTGTCACCGGCTTCGGTGAGGCTTACAGAGCTCGTAGGTTTTGAATTAGATGGCAAGTGAACTGTTGGGACCGGAGACCGGTGTTTCTAAGCCTGACTTGTTTGCGACGTCCAAGCTCTGGCTGGTTCGCTGAGGAAGGAGGGCTGACCGCTTCTGGGCGTTGTCGAAGCTGTAGAGAGCTCTCGAAGCTCAAACGGAACGCAATATTCTGGAGGTTGACAGTTGATTTATCCGGACGCATGGTAAGTGACGAATGCTCATTCGTGCGTTTTCTGTGGCAGCACCGCACAGCGCAAGCAGTCGAGAGCGCCTGGATTCCGATTTCCTCCGTCGGCGGACCTCGGTGTTACTCGTCTTGTTGTCAAACGTGTGATGCAACCAAATTCATGCCCCTCGGGTCCGTGCGGGACAGTATGATGCAGAGTGCCCCGCTAATTGAGTCCTCTTAATCTTCAGCTCAACACTCCTCGCTCGATCTTCTTCATCTTCATCTTTCTTCAATTCCACAAGAAACAACTCTCCATACACATCTATTCAAAATGTCTGCCCAAGAAGTTCTCAAGAAGTCCGGTGTCATCTACGGCGAGGACGTCAAGACCGTAAGCTGCTTTGCAAATCAAAAAGCTTGACAGAACCTTTGCTAACCTCTCGGACTGTAGCTCTTCAAGTACGCCCAGGAGAAGAAGTTCGCCATCCCTGCCATCGTATGTGAAGATCAATCTTGAGTTGAATTGATCATCTACTGATCATTTTGCAGAACTGCACTTCTTCCTCCACCGTCGTTGCCTCTCTCGAGGCTGCCCGCGACAACAAGGCCCCCATCATCCTCCAGGTAAGGAGCATCACAGTGAATAAAGCAGAAGACAGCAAACTCACAGCGTCAACAGGTTTCTCAGGGTGGTGCCGCCTACTTCGCTGGTAAGGGTGTCGACAACAAGAACCAGGAGGCTTCCATCGCCGGTTCCATTGCTGCCGCTCACTACATCCGCGCCGTTGCCCCCGCCTACGGTATCCCCGTTGTTCTTCACACCGACCACTGCGCCAAGAAGCTCCTCCCATGGCTCGATGGCATGATGGAGGCCGATGAGGCCTTCTTCAAGAAGAACGGCACCCCTCTGTGAGTTTGACCATCCATTGCTGATCTCATGACGTCGTCTAATAACTCCGCAGTTTCTCTTCCCACATGATTGACTTGTCTGAGGAGGAGGTTGACTACAACATCCAGACCACCAAGAAGTACCTCGAGCGTGCTGCCCCCATGAAGCAGTGGCTCGAGATGGAGATCGGTATCACCGGTGGTGAGGAGGACGGTGTCAACAACGAGGATGTTGACAACAACTCCCTCTACACCCAGCCCGAGGACATCTACGAGATCTACAAGACCCTCTCCGAGGTCTCGCCCTTCTTCTCCATCGCCGCTGGCTTCGGTAACGTCCACGGTGTCTACAAGCCCGGTAACGTCAAGCTCCAGCCCGGTCTCCTCTCCAAGCACCAGAAGTACGTCCAGGAGAAGACTGGCTCCAAGGATGACAAGCCCGTCTTCCTCGTCTTCCACGGTGGTTCCGGTTCCTCCGTCGAGGAGTTCCAGGAGGCCATCTCCTACGGTGTCTGCAAGGTCAACCTCGACACTGACCTCCAGTACGCCTACACTGAGGGTATCCGCGACTACATGGTCGGCAAGAAGGACTACCTCAGCAGCCAGGTCGGCAACCCCGACGGTGCTGACAAGCCCAACAAGAAGGTACGCTACAACTCACATCTTGTCGTTCAATTGTTTCTTCGAGCCAATGCTAACATTCTCGTTCTTTAGTACTACGACCCTCGCGTCTGGGTCCGCGAAGGTGAGAAGACCATGACCAAGCGTGTCGCCGTCGCCCTCAAGGACTTCAACACCGCCAACCAGCTCTAAATCATCACATCATAAATATGATGACGAACTACGAAACAAGATACAGCCTGCTCTTTGGAATGTGATGGAGGTCAATCGCCTTATCATCACTTGAAACAGGATGACTATCTTAATCATTTATGGGTTTATGAATGCTACTTTCCAGGTACCTTTTGATTCCATACAAGTAAAGCCTGTAGAAAGAACACAAAATTTGTTGTACATATTGCTTACCTCTGTTTCCTGTCCTATTCGTGAACCCTCTCATTCTATTTGCAGCATGTGTGAAAGGCCGAGTCGGCATATTCAACAGAAGAGTGATCGATGATCTGGACTGTTGGAAATTTCTATTTCCTTCTGATCGCAGCTCGGCACAAACAACGGGGCCATGAAGTCATCGTGAATCAAGGGTCCCGTCTTCTCGGTTGCGGAGTCCACGGCCCGAGATTGTCATGCTGCTATTGGATCATGATTGATGTGAATCATGCTGCTGGACCATCATGATTAAAGATCATGCTACCCTATGTGATACACGTGAGGGAAGATGAAACGACAGTATTGCTCTTGTGCTGTGGTTTCGTATGAGCTCAGATGATGTATATCGTTTAAGGATCTCCGTGCTTAGTACATGGAGAAAAGACCTCAAGCATTTGCTTAAGACTCCAAAGATAGGTAATCTTCAAGGACGTAGCGCTATTATCTACAACTGGCTCTGTGTGAGCATGACATTCATCCGTGCTATGTACATAGGCACTCACCACGTATCTTATCCCCACCTCTTTTTCCACCGGAGAAACATTGTCTATGAAGCAAAAACCTTCAGGATGCAGGCTCAAAAATGGTGGTTGGCGGTACAACCCTGAGATAAATGTAAAGTTCGGAGATATCGTTCTATCGCCGATGGTATAATAAGAATGACGAACTCGTCATTGCCACATTCTATCCACGTTCAAACCACCAGCCTATGCCACCATTGCCATCGTCAGCCCTCCCTGTCTGTTCGCGATGTATGCGACCGGGCTTTGCTCAGCGGGTCGCCCGAAACACCCAACAGGTCCGCCGTCTCTCGACGCCACCCACCGATACTCGATCGAGTCATGAAGCAAAAGAACAAGAGAAGGAACAAGGAGCCATGTCCCGCAGACTGGCTGCACTGAGCGAGGAAGGACTCGAGTCTGGCGGCCGAAGTGCTCGCAGAGCCGTGGAAGAAGCTGGTTTCGACGAAAGCCTCAAGCAGGATCTACTCGAGCGGATTGCTACAGCCTCTTTCCGAAACGAACATGCCGGTGCCATATCTCAGGCGGAAATGCCCAGCAGCGCAAGTCGTCACAGCAGAGACATAGCTGGTGCGACTCCGTGGTCTGGCACCGAGAGCGTCCACGATGCATCACTTCGCATGCTCAACGATTCCTACAAGCCTCCGAAGCCTGTGCGTGTATCTTCTGGAGGAGCGTCTCGCGGACCTCCAAGTAAAATCGACACTGGCAGACCAAAGAACGCTCCATCTTCAGGAATGCGGCTGGCGAATGCACGCGACAAGACGTCAATCTATGCCGAAATGAAAGAGCTACCTGACGACGAAAGAGAAAAGTTTCGCAAAGAGTTGAAAGAACGCTTCACGCCCACCGCGCGCTCTGCACCTGTGACGTTGAAAGGCTTGGAGTCTCTTGCTAACGAGCGCATTGAAGATGCAATCGCTCGAGGAAAGTTCAAGAATTTGCCCAGAGGAAAGGCCATTGAGCGCGACTACAATGCCAGTAGTCCTTTCATCAATACCACAGAGTACATGCTCAACCGCATGATTCAACGACAAGATATTGTGCCCCCCTGGATCGAAAAGCAACAAGACATTGTCAGCAGTTCCAATCGCTTCAGAGCTCGTCTGCGTGCCGATTGGCGAAGACATGTTGCGAGATCTATTGCCAGCAGAGGAGGATCCTTAGAAAGTCAACTAGTACTCGCTGAAGAATATGCGCGTGCCGAAGCCATTGAAAATCCGCCTGCAAAGAAACGAACCGAGAAAATCAACACTATCGACAAAGCCGGTCATCTCACTCAAATAAAGGTAGATGGCGAGATCAAAGCATCAGGTACTCCAACCACCAAGGACTCGCAGCAAATCACAATTACCGAAACTCCCATAGACGAGGCAGCGCAACCGTTGTCGAAAGAGAGCGAGCTACAGGTATCAGTCGACGCACCTCTAGAAACTGTAGTAGAAGAACCAAAGGCACCTCCACCAAAAGTGGCACCGTTCAGGGATGCAGATTGGCTACGCACCGAGAGAGCTTACCACCAAGCCGCCATCGACAACCTCAACCAACTGACACGCTCATACAACCTCATGTGTCCAGCTCTGGCCCAGCGACCCTACTTTTTCCTGGACCGCGAGCTGAATGCATGTTATGCGGAAGTCGCGCCTCAGGTAGCAGGTGCTATTCAGGAGCGTGCAGTGGCACCGAAGCCAAGGTTTGAAGCTACTTCTAGCAATAGCCCTGGCAGGATTCTGGGTAATCTAGCTGGTCCTGCGAGTAATGTGTATGATGAGCAGCGTCCGCAGTTTGGCTTCCGAGATCTTTGGAGAGAGTGGTTCAGCAAGAAGTAGTCGTCTTGAATATAGATAGAGTAAAAAGATGTGAACATGACATGTACACGATTGTCTGCGGTCCAAGATGTATTCGTTTGCAATGCACGCTCATAGCTGGTGCTCGTGTTGCCGTATAGAATCCCAAAGGATAGAGAAGTTGTATCACGAATCTTCCTTCTTCAACCTGTGATTCCTCTCCCTCCATAGCTTAACACCAGCATCGACTTCCTTCCTCGACACACCATCCCTCACCAACTTCATCGTGACCCCCAAAGTCTCCACATTCTTGTTCCTCGACTCGTCATCGAAAAACAGCATTTCCTCGTACGGAATATTCGTCCTTTTGTGTATACGCGAAAAATGTGTTTTCTTGTCGCCAGGATAGATTTCTAGTTCATCGAATACAGAGAGGGCTTTTGGTGAGGATGAAGGGGATGTCGGTGAGGAAGGAACGAGGAGGTAGGATAGCATTTCTCGTGCGAGTTCTGGTGCTTGTGTTCGCGATGCCGCGCATAGTGTCAGGTTCTTTTCCTTGATCTACGCAAACGACAAGTTAGCTGATATCCTACTTGTGACTAACAATGCGACAAAGACGTACTGCGACCAAGATACCAGCAACGTCTGGGTAAAAGCCGTACGAGTCGTTGTAGCGATCTTTCACCACCAAGCCGTCTTTGGTAGGTTTCAGTGGACCAGTAACGTGTGTGTCTACCCAGAAAGGCCAGAGTGTATAGTCCAAGTCGAAAACCATGACCTGCGGCAGTGGAAGTCCATCGCTAAACGTCGAAGGTGCCTCGACTTCGGAGGCCGGAGCCGTGACGGTCGTGCTGTCGTCGCCTGTCTCGACTGCCTTGTAGGATTTTCGAACCATGATTATGGTTGCTAGCGTGATCGTAGCGAATGTGATTTTCGATTTGCTGTGAAATCGTATGATGAATGTCTTTGTCAAAGTGAAGACAGGTCGCCGCTGGGAGAAACGAAAAGTCCATATGCACATACGTCACCGATAAGCATGTGATAAACATTTTGCTCGAAACACTCTTGAAAACACCAAAGTATTGCACCAAGACGTTGATGAATGTATGATCTCTGTGATACGGCTAGCTCTGTACAACGAATGTCTTTTTATCATCATTTAGTGCTTGGGTGTGACAGCACCTTCGAGCCTACGAGCTATACGATCTGCATTTCCATCTGCTGCTGCGATAATCCGCTTTTCTGTCTGTTGCTGAGGCTCAATACTCGACACAACCTGCACCCGAAAGGAGCATGAGAAGTTGGGCACTCTCGTCCTTCATTCTCCAGTCGTGTCCGCTCTTCAGAGTCTCCCTCTTCTGGCCCCATGTGAACGCCTTCTTTTGCTTGTCTACGCCAAGGTGACTGAGATCGACAGGACTCATGCTGAGTCTGAGGATCTCGAGGCACACTGGGAGAGGAAGATGACAACGCAGACTGACATCTCTGTAGCCATCGCTCTCACCTTTGTGGTAAGCCCTCAACTTTTCCATTCTGTTTTGCTGGAAACGCACGTATTCCTCGGCGTTGACATATCCTCCGGATTTCTCGCTACTGTCCGAGCTGTCTCCTTCGAAACTTGTAGAGTGACCACGAGACGAGGCGCTGGTTCGAAGAATCTTGGTGTGCGAGACTGGAATGCCGTCAGGAGTGGTCGGCTCAGGGCTCATGGAATCCACTGGCGAAGTTGTCATAAGAGTGGCGGCATATGAACGCTTGGATTGGCTGTCTTCGAAGTCCAGTGAGCCCGAGTGGAGCGAGAGCGAGCTCAGAGCATGTTTGAAACGTTCATCAGTGACAGGCACGTCAATCAGCTGGTTGATGTCAACTTGGTCAGCATGGCCATCCTTGTTCTGACTAGACACGACACTGTGCTCGTTCTCCTCGAGAAGCGAGCGTGCGGCGTTGTTCATCTTGAATACGGGCGCCAGGAGAAAGATCTTGCGGGACGCAATGATGGCAGCTAGGGACGCACGCCACAGGTCGACACTCTCACAACCAGCGTGTCCGATGGTGTTGCGTTGAATCTTCTTGCGAGCGCTCTGGATGTCGGACTTGTCAAACATGCTGTAGTCCATGGACTGAACCGAGAGAAGGCTGGAACGGCGCAGGCCAACACCGGATGCGGCTCTAGGGGATGTGTCAGGTGCGTCTGGGAAGCCGGCCGACATGAACGAGCTTGTCATGCTGTCTGAATCCCCCAAAAGCATCTTCATTCTCAACTTTTCAGCACATTGGAGCAAGTGGAGGCCGTCTTTGGACAGGGAGTCGGAATTGTTGTCCCAGTCAATGCCCTTGGTGTTGGCGTCTTGACGGTAGGTGCGGATAGAAGACGAGGCCTCGGTTGCATTGTTCTCTGTGACAAGTTGGATGGGATAATAGTGCTGTTCTAGGACGTAGGACAGGAAGAGGGCGCCCGTATCGTCCAAGCCAACATTGGTCAAGGTCAAGTATGGGATGGATCGAAGACCACAGCGGTGCTTGAGCAGCCAAGCATCGGCGAGCGTCTTTCCGTTGGCACATGTCGAAAGGCTGGGGTCTTTGGTGTTTGTGGAGTGAGTGGCGTCGAGACTGCTGTGGCTGAGTATAGAGCAGCTGTCGGGTAAGGTGATAAGAGAGCGGTTGCCGGTGGCTGGTTCGGGATCCACAGCGGGCTCGCGTGAGTAGACTCGGGCAAGAATCTCAAAGGCACGGCATCCGAGTGAAGGATTATCACCGAGATCAAGCCTGCGCAGGGTCATGCAGCTGCGGAATGACTGGAGGAACAACTGCCATTCCTCTGCCTGCTTGTCAGTTGAGACGTGGAAGTTGTTGTGCGACAGGTCGAGAGTTTGCAAAGTGTAGCGAGAGGCTTGGATGAGAGGAGCCAAGCGAGCCAGAGACTTTGTAGTGAGATGGTTGTCGGAGAGGTTGAGATCGACCAGAGCCAAGTCTCGACAGGTGGTGAAGGCGTTTTGCAGACCGTCGGCGAGAAGAGCAAGGCCCTCATCGGTCAGAGATTTGCCAGGCACTTTCAGATCGAGCTTGTGGATAGTGCTGTCTTTTGAGTCGTTGTCGCAATCGTTGCGCTCTCTGTCCTTGATCTTGAGTCGATCCTTTCTGGGAGTGCGCGTGGCCGCGGCAGGCAACCTCAATGACAATCTAGGGGCCGACGACAACGATCTGATGGCCTCGCGCTGTTTCTTGTCTGCACGTTTCTCAAGGTCCGACGCAATTGACTTGCCCAGCTTCGGGCCCGATGATGTGCGCTACATGCAAGCCGTGTCAGCGTGTGCGCAGGTCTTCTATCTTATGTGCGTGCCACGGAACTTACACCTGTGTAGTCGAACTTGTTGGATTTGACCATGTTTTCGTCGTGCCGATCTGCACTTGAGAGTGATGTGTCGATGTGGACGCGTTGTCAATACGCGAGTTGTGTGCGATGAAAAGAGTGTTGGTCGGTGTGGGTATAAACAACGCCGATACAAACAAGACATGGGAAACCACGCCATGACCACGGGACTTCTGCTCAGCTCTGGAACAGTCTTTTGCTTTCTTTGCAAACGAGGGGAGTTGATTTGGGAAAGAACGGGACTTCTGGGGCTCTCTCCTTCTGCATTGTACCTGCCGTTACCATACTGTAGGTTCGCGCCTTCCTCTACAAGAGCCACCTAACTTATTGAATCGACCTACATTGATACAAATACGTACGCTTACGGGCATCAGGTTACTTAGCACATCTAGCCTATTGTGTCTCTGATTGCTGCTGTGCTAGACAAACAGCTCCGCATCTCACATCGGGAAGCACTTGATTGGCCCAGTGTCGAACCACGTGTATTCCCAGACAGGATCAAGCTGGAAATCGCACGTCTGACTATGTATGAAGACAACACATTGAAGGTTTAGCGAGTGTACTCTAGGTGTGTCGGAGTTTCCTGGGACATGAAGTTGAGCATCATCAAATCTTTCGGCAACATCCACATCTCCCGCTGCACGTGTCACTCTCCCTTCACCACATTGTTTATTCATCGATACAACTGCATGCGCTTTCATTACGAACATATCTACCATGTCTTCTGGTGCAGGTAGCGTCCGTCGGCAGGCCTCAGCTGCTCCTGGTCCCAAACCGCCTTGCTCAATTCACCCGTCAGCCATAATTTCCGACAAGGCTGTGATCGTTGGTACGCATCCCGTCTCGATTGGGGAGAACGTGGTACTCCACCCGTTCGCAAAGATTGTATCAAACACAGGAGCTGTTCGTATCGGGAAGAATTGTGTGGTTGGAGATCGGGCTACTGTTGGCTTGAGTGACAGCCCTGGAGCTTTCGCCGGAACAACGGTCGAACTCGAGGAGAGTGTCAGCGTCGAGAGCGGATCAATTGTGCAGGCCGAGAAGATAGGGACTGGCAGCACTGTCGAAGCCAACTCAACTCTAGGACCTGGCGTAGTCGTAGGCAAGGTGAGTGACCAGTCTATACTCACAAATATATCTGTACCATTTGTGTGCTGACCTTAAGACTATAGTTCTGCAAGATAACTGCATCTTCCAGCATTCAATCAGAAAAACTGCCTGATTTCACTATTGTCTACGGCGAGAATGCTAGACGCATAGACACTACCGCAAAAAACCGACCAGATGTCAGAGATCTCAAACTCAAGGGTCAAGTGATGCACATCGAAACATTGAAGCGTTTGGTACCCAGCAATACCATGAAATGGCTGTCTTGACCCATCCGCCTTGGATACACTGCCATATCGAAAACACAACGCAGTCTCGACCGCACGAGAATGCTGACAGTATTCTTGACATTTACTGAGAGAGCTGAGTTCCAGCAACAGTGCTTCTAACAATGCGTCAGAGATCGGCTACTACGTCATGGACAACGGACGTTTATAAAGTCTTTCTGTCAACTCGAGGATTGTTTCGACGACCATGTACAGTCTTTCGGTCATTCAGCGAAGAACATTAATCGGACACGCGCGAACAATCATGTCGCAAAATACTCGACTCTCATACTCAGCAGCTGCAGGGTCCGCAGATATACCAAAGCCACCACCAAAGCCAGTCAGCAATCCACCCGCCAACCAGTCCGCGTCAAATCACCGTCAGCATGCCTCTGGCAAACAGCAAGGCAACAGACATGGTGGACCAATTCACAAGAGAAATCAATCGCCTTCATATATCCCGCAGACATCATCCGCAGAAGAAGCAGTCTACGTCTTGACTCTTCTAACAGACGCCAAACACCACCGCACCTTGACCGAGACACGAAAGAAATACTTCCCTCCGAGACTGAACAGACTCGAAGCACATATCACACTCTTTCACGCACTACCTGGAAGTCAACTCGAGGAATCGATCAAGCCAACTCTGAGGGAGATCTCGAGCAAGACCTCGCAATTCCACCTCCTTGCTGCAACACCCTTCAGACTCAACAAAGGCATCGCAATCGGCCTGCCTAAATCTTCTGGCGGTGACGATGCCAGACAAGTCCACCAGCAATTGAAGGCGGCATGGGCGGACTTTTTGAGTCGTCAAGATGCTGGCGGGTTTGCAGCTCACTACACCATCATGAACAAGGTTGATGATGAGAAGGAGGTGCAAAAGGCTTTTGAGCAGGTGCAACAAGAATGGAAAGGATGCCACGGTACCGTCCTCGGTCTCTCGCTGTTCAAATACGATCGCGGAAACTGGGTGCATAACGAGGACTTCAAGTTTGCGCCCAATCAATGATTGAAGAGGGAAAAGAGTCTAAAAGTTGAAACGACTTGATGTCTATAATTTTGTATAATTATTCTTCGAACCTAAGTGTATCTCTAATCAAAGAGAACGAAACCGAAGGAGTCAGATTGGAAATGCTTTCGTGTACCCGTAAAATTCTTGTCGCATTTCTGTGAAAAGCTGATCGACTTTTGCTCACAGGATGGAGCCGATGCCGAATGTCTGCTTCATCGAGCGAACGTAGTAGTTCTCCCAGTTGCGCTTGGTGGCCTCCTCTTCACCGACGGGCACGCCAGCCCAGTCGACACGCATGATGGTGACAGAATCGACATTGTTCTGCTCAAAGGCTATGTTTAGAGTGCTGTAGTGACCCTGGGGCCACTGAGCCAGACGCCACTTCTGAACAATCTTTGTGGGTTCCGAGAGCTCGACGTACTCTCCACTGACGTTTCCACCGAAGATCTCAAACTTGCCGCCGGGTCTAGCGCCCTCGAAGACCTTCGGGGGTGCGCGGGTGAAGGCGGCGATGCGTTGAGGGTCGGTGAGAATTTGGAAAAGCATGGGAGCGTCGCAGCGGAACTCTTGCTGGTCGCTGAGGCTGGTCACGTTGACGGCGGGGCCTTTGCCGTTGGAAGTAGTGGTGGTAGTCGAGGACTTGGAGTCGTCGCTTGACTTGTTGACTGATGAGCTCGAGTAGACTTTGGCGGGGGTGAAGGCGGGCTTGTGGCCAGCAGCGTGCTGAATGTCTTTGCCGTGGGCTTCCATCAGGGCATGGCCCAGTTGCTGGAACCTAGCGCGAAGTTGCGAGGTGATTTGCGATCGGACGAGGTCTTTGACGGGGGTCTTGGAGGAAGACTCGGAGTACATGTCAATCTCGAACTAGACGTGATGTCAGCAACAAGTCTAAAGCGTGTGAAGAGAGTTGAATTACGCACCACGTACTCATCCTCTTCGGTGTCATGAGCAACCTCAGGGATGGTGATGGTACCGCTGACATCCTCGTCGTCCTTTGTCTTGCCAGTGTACTCGAGTTGCAACTTGAGGTCGAAGATGGTGATGACCTTGCCCTTGCGTTGTGCGACCTCGACATCACCCTCCTGGCTCAGTAGCTTCGAGATCTCAGCGGATGCACCATCTTTCTCTGCCTTGATGCCAACGAGGTCCTTCTCCAGATATTCCTTGGTCCAGCCTGAGACATCCTTGTTGACCCAGTGCCAGTTGTTGGGATTGTGAAGAACCATGTCGGCGATGTGGAGGGGTTTGTGAAATGAGAGGGTAGATTATGCGCGTCTAAACATGGAACGGTCAGCCAATGCACCGTGACTCAAGAAACAGATAGAGTGATGTGAGTGAGTATTCGTATCAGAGATAGGGACGTTGTCCCCGCAAGCTATTCCGCAGCAAAAAGAGTACAAGTCTTTCTAGGACTGGTGCCAGCTGGTGTCTCATCATACAATGGGAACGCGGGATGTAGGCAGAGTCATCGGACTTACATTGCTTAAACGGTAGGGGAAATTGGAACAGGAGGAAAAGAAGAAGACAGCAAGCGCAACAAGTAGACAAGCAGACGATGGGTATTCAAGAAGATGGTCAAGCGACAGGAGTCCGGGACAGCGAGGAAATATTGTTGCAGAAACGTCTAGAAGCACCAAGCTTTGGCCAATCATGCGGGGAGTCTGAGTCTCGGAGGAGCAGCGGCAGCAGTATCAACAACGACGACGATCAGAACAATCATATGTCACGAGTTTTGCTCAAAATCAAATATGCTGGCAAGGAAGGTGATTGCTAGATATTTCACATTTCAACACAGCCGCGGCAGGGAAGCTTGCATGTCGCTATGCCTGGGCTTGTCTAGCGGCCCTTTGATAACAATTGCTCATGATGTATACATGCAGTGTTCAAATTTCGAATACAAGATGTCTTGAAACAGCACAGAGCATGTATAACGTTGTGAGCATTGAGACTGAACAGAGATAGATTGTGGAGGAAAGGTCCTGGATGTCAGGAGCAGTCTTGAAAATAATTGTACATGTCGAAGATAGAGTTGTTGGATAGAGAGAGTTCCGGGACGCCGCCTGGAAAGAAAAGCAAAGACCAAGAGGGAGTATTCTTGTCGCCGTTACGCCGTGTAATGCCGGGATGCAGTCGTGAAGATTAAGAAGGATCGACTCGAGCCTACTTTCGCTTGTGTGGGCCGATGATTTGCGGGTATAGTCTCGAGAGATGGTAGTTGATGGAACTCTTCTTGGTTTGTCCGGCTTTCTGCAAGAGTATTAGAGTCAAAGTGGTAGAGGGCTGAGTTGAGGCGGCAAAGACATACGGGGGCGTCCATGCATGCGCGTAGCTGTTGCTCAAGAGCGGCACATCCTTGAGCTGTGTATCCAGACGAAGCCCAGCATCCTGAGAGAGTGTGTCAGACTAAGATACAGACGAAAGAGGAATGCGCGCAAGGATACCGAGGACTGAGGACATGACACCGATGCAAGGGTTTGCACCAGCCTGGTCGGGCTTGCGGACGCGCAGCTTGTGGAGGGGTGGCAGACGGGGCGCGGTGGCCTTTGCGACGGCTTGAGTATTCTTGACGACCATGGCGAGCTACTGGCGACAACGATATGCACTTTCTGTATGTTCAGCAGCACCAAGTCGAGCACCTCTCGAAATCTCCTTCTTGGCGTCGGTGCACGTTCCCCAAGCATGGCCGAGGCGGCGTTGCCGTATGCACGGCGGGCTTTGTTGTGCTTGTCATCAAACATCATCTTGCATGTGCCCGTCTGCCCCGTCTGCTTGCCTCGTGCCTCGTGCCTCGCACTTTCTGTCCCCACGCTCATCTTTATTCGTATGCACAACTGCTGACCTTGACTATGGATGTCGACGCGTCTGTTCCTCCCTTGACACTGTCGCCGTCTGCTCGTTCGCATTCTGCGCCCGCTGCCCCCATCTTGTCGCGTCCAAAGCATTTTTCGTGGAACCCTACCGACGCCGCTCACCTGCAGCCTTCACGCATCACAATCACTCGTCTTTACCAACGCGCTCCAAAGGCTCCATACCACCACCTACACTCTCAACCCCGTCTCGCCCAACCCACTATCCCGAAATCTCCAGGTCCGCGGAAGAAGAAACCATGCGTGGGCCTCGATGCTGCTTCCGACCCCTTGCACCCACGAGACTCGTTCTCTGATGAGAGTGACACCGAGCATGCCAACCCCGTAATCTCTCTCCAAGACTTGCGCTCCTCGTCAGCTCCCCCAGAAGACACCAACACCCCCGATGCCGTTTCAGTGCCTAGGATATCAGACGATACTGCCATCCTCCATGCCTTCCTCAGCCGCGCCGCTGCAAGCAAACGACCTATGCCCGTCCACAGACGCGAATCCCTCGAGAATCGCAGAGACTCGGATGCTGTGCGCCATGCCCTCGCTTCCTCCGACAAGCCCGAAACCTTGACCGATCTCGATCCAGCCAGTCCGCTGTTGCCCTCAGATCTTATGTCAGATGTACAAGACACCGAGCCAGAACTCGAATCTGCCAAAGAGGAACCCACTCCTGAAGTGCCAACATCGACACCAACTAGATCCAAAGCACCGAGAAGGACTACGCGTACACGCACACCAGCTGCTGCCCCGAAAAAGCCTGCCAAGATCGCCATTAGAAGTGCAGCTGATCATATTGCGCTGAAGAGAACGGAAGCACAGGAGTTGGCTTTGCTGACGCGAGCCAACACGCGCAAGAACAAGGGCAAGAGTCTCATGCCTCAAGCAAGGCTATTGGTTGTTGGAGATGAGATTGTTTCACTCGAGGACTCGACCGGGGATTTGGCTGAAGTGGATGCAGTCGAAAATGTGCAAAGCGACAAGCCAGAAGTACGCAGAAGTGTGCAATGGAACGAGACTCTGACACACGTACGCGAGTTTGAATCAGACTCGCCCGATGACCCACCAAAGACGAAAGCTCGTACTTCAAGAGTGTCTGCCAGAGCCTTGGAACCCTTTGTGCCCCTCACATCTGCCGAGGAACCGCTCGAAGAGACTGCCGAGACGGAAGTCGACGTCCCTGAGCCTGAACCACAACCAGCAGTCCAGCCGCCAAGTGAACCGGCACCGCGTGCCAAAGCTGTGCCTATCAAAAGAAAGTCTCGAATCGCAACTCCTGCGCGTTCTTCCAAGCTTGCTGTACCAAAGCCAGTATCCACTGCCCCACTACTACAACCACCCACAATACCGACACCACAGTCTTCTGAACCTCTGACCACCAGTCTTGGTACACCAAAGAAGCCGCCCACTCCATTCACCGCACTCAAACCTCCGTCATTGTCTTCTAGACTCGAATTCGCTCCCTCAAAGAATGATGTAGCGAGTTCAACAGTGGCTCACACGTCGTCTCTGCCTGGCTTATCGAGCCCCGCAAAGAAGCGAGTCAGGACCACGCTGGGAAGGGCGGTGAGACCGGCAACCGGACAAAAGGACAGCGAACTACCAGGCTTGACTTCTCCCGCGAAGAGAAAAAGAGCCGGCGTCAAGTTCTCGTAGCGCGGCTGCAACAACCCTTGTACATATCTCATACATCTGCATACTGGGATTCGTTTAGGAGCGAGCGGATCCGCCCTCCTTGCTAATGGTCCGTATAACGTTTCACGAATCATGTCCAATCTGTTCACGATCACACGGCTCCACTTTCTACATGACACACCTGATGAATAAAATACAGTCTTTTCCTTTGACAGTAACAATGTTGTAGTAGTAGTTAGGTGTTTCGAGTGTTCAGTGATAGCCCCTTAGCAGCCAAGCATCACACCTCAACAAGCCGGATTCCTTGCCGGATGGGCTCTTCATCTGGTTCGTCATCATCCTCGTCCCGACATGTACAACTCTTTCCAACCCAGCGCATGCCTCTGGCAAGAGGCTTGGTGATCTGACATCTTCTGCGTTCGAGTCTACCTTCTCTCCATCCCATGGTCGATTGCATTGCCCGCAGCTTGACCTTCCAAGTTCGTTTCATCTGGGTTTCTCTACCAGGTACAGCGGTGGAGCTCGACTGGCCATTCTGGCCATCTCCTCCTGTGCTTGAGGTTGGATATGTGGAATTGACAGGACATGATGGACCACTCGGTATCTCATCGACTGGACTCTCATCAAGATCATCTTGCTGCAGGACAGTATCGCCTGCATCCTGCAAGGAAGGCTGTGCTGATCCCACTGGATCCGCACTTTGGGACACAGCACCATGTTCTCCCTCGACTTGATCTGCGTCCATGCCGTGGTGATCAATGGAGTCCAGATCAGACATTCTGAACCGCAAGCGATCGTGACTCTCTAGCGATGCCGCATCGTCACGATATATCGGCATGCCCGAGAAGGTGTACCTGTCCTGCTCACCGCGGATTGGTGGGGTACCTCCCATTCTTGGGATTGACGTATTAGTTGCCTGTCGCGGACCCGGGTTGTCGTCGTTGGATGCCTAGTTTTGACTTGCAGTAGGGTCTGTCGTCAAGTCTCTCTCTCCTAGAAAGTGTGCAAACGGAGCTCTCTGTGGCACTGGCGCAAAGCATTGTAATATGTCCCTCCTCTTCGACGGCGGTCTTGATGGCGGCGATGGAAAGCTTTCAATCATGTCAATTGTTCGCAGTGTATCAGAGGGATACGCTGTTGTGCTTTGACCCGGTTGTACTGTGTTCTGTGTCGGTGGTCTTGAAGTCAAATCGGCTTCTGGTACCGTCAATCGTTGAGGCACCGAGACCGAACGAGCCCTGATTGCTCGAGCAGGATTTATAGGGATGGCATTCCCATCGATGGCGCCCAGGGCTCTTTGAGCATGCGAGGCATTAGCCGACTTTGAACGACATCTTCTGTCCAAAGATTGCCGTTCCATGAGAGTTGGTTCCGGAATCATCTGAGCTTGTGTCTCAGCTTGTCTGTCATCTTCATCTCGTATGACTTCCGCAAGGCGTACACTGTTGAGTGGATGTCGAGAAGGTTGGTCGTAACGATACGTCGAATGCCCACTGACAAGTGGACGCCAGGTCGAAGGCTGAGGCCTACGGTGTGATCGAACCTCCCCAGTCACAGCTCTGAAGATTAGAAGTGCACCTTCTCTTGGAGACAGTGACGTCGCGGAGCTCAGAGTCCTTGCCATCCTTCGTGCGAAAGATACACGGGCGGTCAGGGGCCAGTGCGGTACACCATCGGGGGTCTTCACGCGATGAGGTGGCACGAACGGTGGTTGCCAAGGTTGCACTGGGTCCTCCCTCGAGCTTGGAATATCTAGACTCGAAGATGCTTGAGTGTTTCGAGAAAGATCGTGTCTGGACATGTAAAGTACCGTGTCATCGACGCTTGCGGCCTTGAGCTTTCCGGAAGAAGTGGCGATCAGAGTAGCGGACCCTTTCCTCCTGAAAGAAGCGAAAGATATCTGTGTCCGAAGGGTGGCAAGAGACATCTGCTCGGCAATGGTGAAGAGAGGTGTGCCGTTCGGACGGTTGACGAACCGGACCGTGTCATGCTGAGCACTTCCTTCACTCTTTGCTCGTACGTGAAGTGGTCGGATTTTATGATCGGCAGCAGACGCGTTGGTGGAAGAATGTTGGTGATCCGAATCCGAAGCAAGATCTGATGCGTGTGAGGGCGCTTTTGATGCATTGTATATCGATGTGTCAGACGAGCCGACTTCCGAGATTGCTAGGTCTGTAAGGTGACAAGATTTCCTCGAAGTCGATGTCCAGCTTCCGGCTGAACGATCGAGGCATTTGCCATTAGTACTATCACGAAGTGGTTCTTGGATTGAAGATGGGGGAAAAAGAAGCATGCTAATCGATTGCTGCTTGCGGTAGGATGTTTGGTGTGAATTATGCTTTGGTGTGAATTATGGTTTGGTGTGAGAGAAAGATGCTGCGCCCGGTGGTGTGTTGCTGTTATCCCAGGGTACCTTCCTTTTCCTTATAACATGTGATTAGGGTTCGTGTAGACTTCCAGGTTCCGATGGAAGGGGTTACCAGCCAGCTGTATGGGCCGATTTGGCCCCATCGTAGACTGCATTCACTGGATTAGTAAGTTGGAGTTCTAGAACTGCACTCATCTAATGTTTCTCCTGCCTGCCGGGTCGAGCTTGAATCAACTTGCATGACCCAACGATTCTGTATATTAATCGACATGTTGCTGCCCGACGCTTGTAAGTCAAACCAGGATGCTGCATATACTTTACATAGTTAGTCGTAACCATGGAGTCTCGAGATATCCAATACAGGGGACAATCGTAATGCTCAGCTCGCTGCAGGCAGTTGCTAGACTGTTCTGCTCACGAGCTGAATTTATTTGATTCATCATGCACGAATTCAGAGCAACGTCACTGTTGTACGTAATCGAACATACTGATAGTGTCAGCTAGATTATCACAGATGGACTCTTCCACGATGCGGAATCTTATTGTCCTTATGGATCATGCCGATATATGTAAGCTCCATGTCGGCAATGAGATCTGACCTCCTCATCGTGCAGGACTGCACTGTCCAATGTCCGTCTTTGCGTAATTCCAAGCCATAGCAGGCGATTGGCCGGGTTTCGATTCGCTAGGCTAGGGATGTATGTCATGACTTGGCCGTCTTGAGCTGATAAATTCGCTCAGGAGCCGCAAACAACCCTAAGAGCGGAGCATTCCACATGAAAATGCAGAGTAGATCGAATAGGCGGCACGGGACGAGCGGCTATCTCCTACGGCCTCCAATAGCGGTGCTCTCACGAGAGTCGATGTTGATACAGACAAGACCTAAGCATGACCTTCGGAAACTTGAAAAGCTGGCGACTGCCACCAGTGATGTCGGAGCACATATTGCTATCCAGAGAGTTGTTGAACTGAAATGGCCCCACAGCTCCCTCCTCTAGCACGCAGCGATTCCAAAGCAAAATTCTTCCAGCGTCTTGGACTGTCCTCACAGGAGAGCTCTGACAATCGTCTCTATGAACTAATGAAAGTGCGATAGAACATTCTGAGAAGAATTGAGAGTTGTCTGCTGACGATCCTGACAGAACGAAGCAATCCTGGGAAGAGAGCGAATCTTGAGCAATCCTGATAGTTTGTTGCCTCAGTTGAGAGGTGGCCCGGATGCAAGTACAAGGGAAACGGTAGAGGATACACTCACCCCCAGCTGACAGACACAGGTACGACCTCCCTATTCGAATGTTCAGATCTGCGAATCGGCAGTGCACAACGAGATCTTGAGAATCTATCGTGAGGCAATGCCTGAGACCAAGACAGTCTACGATAAAGGTCATGATACAGAGAGCTTCAACGAAGAGAACTGGATCATACGATGGATGCTGTGTAAGCTTGACAAGTGTGAGAACGATGAATTCGACTGACCTTTTACACCGAAGGGCACGTGTTCCGATTCCGCGATAATAGAAACAAATCCGGACAACCAAGCCAGATACACTCGAAGCCGCCGTCGACTGATGAAGCAATTTCTGGCGGACCTAAAAGCAATGGATACTGGGATCCTGTGAGGGACGCGCAACGGACAGCACAGAACTAGAACTGAAGAGTAGATAGACGGTATCTAGGGATGTTTAGTATTCCCGAACGACAAGCCTAGCACATCAAGTAAACACAGTCATGCGTGGCGATGTTCTGGGTTTAGTTGCTCCATGTTTCGAGAAGATTGAGAGGCATGCATCACATCATCAGCAATGACAAGCAAGGTGTGTTTCCAAAACGTCATGGTTGATAGGAAGAGTTCTCTGGATTTTGGAATAGAAAAAGGTACAGGATATGGTCAAACGATTAGCGGTATCTCAAGTTACAAAAGCAGGGGAAAAGGTCCTAAGAACACACCGCTCCAAAAAGTCTATGACACAGATGATGGGACGGCTGAAGGAAACATAGGACGAACGAAAAAATCAAGGGGTAGTTTGGCAGGTGAAAACAGTACAAAACAAGAGAGAAGGCACGGCAGAGAAGGATATCAAAGGTCGATAAGACTGCCCGACTGTTGAGGGCCTTGCTGTTTTTGGCCAAAAGGATTGGACGACGCATATCCGTTTGCGGGTCCGGTCTGTGCAGGGTATTGCTGCTGGGGCATACCGGTGAATTGAGATTGTAAAAAGGGATTGTTGCCAGTGCGCGAAGCTTCGAGTTTGGTAAGTCCTTGACCAGCACTGTTGACGAAAGTGCCTGGAGCAGTGTGTTGAGCGGGAATACGCATGTTTCCGACGTTGCCAAAGGTGTCCTGGCCTTCGCCAGAGGAAAGAAGGGCATTGAGCTGCGCACGGTGAGGGTCCATAGGCTGGGCAGGCTGGGCGGTCTGGGCTGGTTGTTGGAAAGGAGCAGCTGCGGGTGGAGGAGCCTGGTAGCTGGTAATTGGGTTATATGCGGGCTGGTTGAACTGGGTGGCGGTTTTCTGTTCTTGCAAGGCAGACAAGGTAGGGGCCCTTTGTTGAGTCTGCTGTGGGCGGTTGAAAGAAGAGGCAAAGGGATTGTTTGAGCCGGTGGCCTGAGGGCGTAGGGCCTCTTGCGAGGCGGGGGACGAAAGCGCCCAAGGATTGTTGGAACCGGGTTGAGCTGTTTGTTGGGGCTGTTGCTGTTGCTGGGGCTGCATCTGAGTAGCCCATGGGTTGTAGCCGGTTGCCTGAGGCTGCAAGAACTGCTGCTGCGGCTGTTGCTGCTGCTGGAAAGATTGATCGAAGCCAGTGGCTTGGGGCTGCTGGTAGTAGCCAGAGTAGTCTTGAGGGAAAGCCGTTTGCTGGGCTTGGAGAGGTTGCTGGTTGTATGCATTGTTCAGGTAACCAGTGGATTGAGGCTGCTGCTGTCCCATGGGATTGCCGAACCAGTCGACGGCTGTCTGTTGCTGGTAGCCTTGGTTGAAGCCAGTGGGCTGCTGTGTCTGAGCTGGCGTGTCGTCAAACAGCGAACTTGCGTTTGCATCGTCGAACTCGCGCTTGCGTGCCTCTTCCTCTTCTTTGCTCAACCTGAGCGCCTTGGCCAGGTCGTCGTCTTCCTCGCCGCCTCTGTTCTTGTTGGCACGTCGCCTGGCATCTTCCTCGGCCTCATTCTTGCTTGCCTCGAGAGCAAGTCTGTACTCGAGGTCTTCATCCTCGGTGCGTGCCCTGTTGGCGGGGCGCTCGCGTGGCTTTCTCGGCGTCGATTGTGTCTCGCTTTCGTAGCCTCCGCCAGCCATGTCTTCGAGACCGGTGACTCTTGACTTCCACGAGTGTCTGTTCTGGCGTTCGGAGCGCAAGCGTTCTTCATCCATGATCAGAGAGGTCAACTCCTTGGCCGAGACACGAACTGCAGGCGTGGTCAGAATGGTCTAAGCAAAGGTTTGGAGACTAGCGTACTGTTTTGGCCAACATCACGGCCTTCCTCGTCAAGGTAGATGAACTCGCGGAGAGTGCGGATGATGTAGATGTTCTTGCGAGCCCATGTGACACACAGCTCGGAGCCCTCGTGGAGGCAGTAGTCGAGGACCTTGAGAGACTTCAGGACGTGGCGCCAGTTCTTGCCCTTGTCGTTGAGGCGCTTGTCGAGCATGTCCATGACTTCGTAGAAATCCGTCGAGCTGAGAAGATGATGTCAGTACTGAGTGCAGGTATAAGGCGATGGAAGCTGCAGACCTGTTGTAGGTGATCTTGGCGATGTCGGCCATGTCGGTGCCTGTTGGGCCCCAAGGATCGTTGCTGGTCGCTGTGGACAGTGTCAGCATTGGAAGACGATGAGAGTGGGTGGTACTGACCATTTCTGACCTTGACCTGGACGGACGAGTATCCTTTGGTGACATTCTTGACACTCCTGAGCATTTGCGACATGATGTGCGGTGGACTGGGGCTCGCGGCGGGCCCGGGGTGATGCGCGAGAAGGTACGAGTGAGCGAGCGGGCGCGGTATGCACGTGTCAATGCGGACGATCGAGGACAGCGACTAGGTAGGCGGCGGTAGCGGGGTTGCTGCTGGATGCGAGGGCAGAAGGTGCAGAGGGTGGTTCTGGACGTGCATGCAGCGACCGTCGACAATCCAAGTTGGCGTGGGGAGGTTGGTCGGTGCAAGGTCCAAGGCGTTTCCCATCTTCGTCATCGTCTGTGCAGCCCCAAGCCAAGAAGCATCGAACTTCGGCGCTGCTGCCACTTTGGGCCCGTCAAATCACCCGCTTCATCCACAGGTAGCCGGTCAATGATATGCTAGTGTACTTGTCTTGCCATGCAACAATGAATGCTTTTCTCACTGCTCAAGCAGTCTCTATAATATAGTTACACGGACGTCAAGTCGTTATCAGCCTCCGAAGCAGCCTCACCCTGCATATATGCCGCTGAAAGACAAAGAAGAGCAAATGCCACAAACGTCCCATACCAGAACACCCAAGCCCGAGTCGTCAGACTCCCTCGAAAAAGAGACAAGCGAATGAATAGAGAACAACGCCGCCCTGTGCATCTGCCCGCAACTTGTGCTGCAGCTTTACCGTGTGCGAAAAGCAAATGAAAATGCGACTAGACTCTTCGAAACAAACTCCTTCCTGCCAATCACACCAAGTGTGCCTATCAGCCAAAACTCCCGTCCCATCTTATCCGCCCTTTGGTTTTGTACATGCTTTATTGCGGGTGCTGGGCCCAGAGCTCCTGTCCAACGTGGCCAATGCGCTGCGCGTGGTAAGGGTCCATGGGATCCGTGCTCTGAGGGCGACGCATGTTTTGGTTCTGGTAGTACAGGTTCTGTGCGTTTTGAACGTACTGCTGCGTGTTAGGATCAGGGTACGAGTAATCTGCCTGCTGGGCTCCTCCAATCGATTGATGAGCGGGAGATTGCCAGCCGGAGCCGCCCATGTGGGGGCTACCACCGACGCTGCCATTCTGGCTTGGGGGATTTGTGGTAGGTGGTTCGAGCGTCGAAGGAAGAGGGTATGCGCCCGGGTGAGATGTCAATGGCTGGCGGGCTTGACTGGCCGAGCTGGGCATTGAGTAATGAGAGTTGGCTGGAGAGGCGGAGCGCGGGCTGTGCGTGGCCATCTCGTTGCGCATGTGTGGAGGCATCGTCATGCCGCCGTTCATGGCGTTCATGTAGTAGTCCGAAGTCGAGCGCTGAAGCGCAGCAACGCCGTTCATGCCTCCAGCAGGGGAAACCGAGACAGGGCGGTCGTGAGGAGAAGGTGTAGGCATTGGCGACTTGTTCTCTGAGTATTCTTCTCCATCAGAACGCGAGCCACGCGTCTGCATCGAGGCACGCGAGGCCAAGGCCGCAGCTGTGGCAGCGGCTGATTCTTCGATGGTACCAGTGTGGTGGTTTTGGTGACGCGTCAGAGTTGTGCGACGCGTAAAAGTCTTCTGGCAGTCGGCATAGGGGCACTTGTAAGGTCTCTTGCCGGAGTGGATTCTGCGGTGACGCGCAAGGGACGAAGAGTCGCTGAAGGGCTGTTCAGACGCTGTTAGCCAACCTGGCGCGACAATACAAATTCGAGACGCGTTGACGAACCTTGCCGCAGCGCTCACACATGTGAGGCTTTTCACCAGTGTGAACACGAGAGTGCACTGTGAGAGCAGAACGCTGAATGAACTGCTTTCCGCAGCCTGGATAGTCGCATACGTGAGGGCGCACTCCGCTGTGAATGCGTTCTATAATACGTATTAGCAATGACCTCTCCAGCATCTCATGATTGACATACCATGCCTGGCAAGATCACTTCTGCGAGCGAATCCCTTGCCGCAGGTCGAGCATGCGAAAGCCTTGGGCAGACCGCTGCCGGCGCTTCGCTGGGTACCTTCTTGTTGAGGCTGCTGATCTTGAACTGGTGGCGGGGCTGCGTTCATAGGTGGTTGAGCATATGTTGGGTCGTTCGAGGCGGGATGGTAGCTGTGTTGGATCAAGGGCATCTGCTGGTGCAACTGAGAGGGCGAAGGGTAGCGCATGCTAGGACCCAGACTGTTCAGGCCTTGAGGGGGATAGGCAGCTGGGTGGATGGCGGGAGGAGCTTGAGATGAATAACGTGACGAAGGGTCCGAGGGGTGAGGTGAGACACCACGCTCGGAACCATTCTCGGACTTGATTCTACCAGTAGGTACGTATAGGTTCTGAGTGTACTGGGGCGCGGGTGCCGACGACGACATGTCGTGGTGGGCGGGAGGGGGGTAGTGAGGAACTTCGTACTGCATGACTCTGTCGGGAGTGTCTGAGGGAAACTTGTTAGTATTCAGGATGCTATTCAACTTCATTCTGCCGACAATGCCGCTGTCCCTCCTCATGCTGGGCCACAGGAGCGAATCTATCCGAGGAAGCAACATGTGGGCGTGTGAGACTGGACGTCTAGATGTGTGCAGAGAAGACTTTCGGCACACGGCGCGTGTGTGTTTGGGACTACTGACTGATAGGCAGGGGTTTTTCTTGCTTCACCAGGTACGCGTCGTAGTGAGATGCGCGAAGAGATGCAGACGAGCAGAGAGCAGAGAATAACGAGACAAACGCGTCGAAGACAAGATTCGAGCGACGCTGATGTAGTCGGGTAGGAAGTGAGAGTCGGAAAAGCGGTCAAGGCTGTGTTGGAATCATGTTAGTTGCTGGGCATTCGTAACGGTGTGAAAGAGTCAAGTGAAGATGGAGGCAGCGACGTCGACGACAACATGAGTGGATGTGTGGATAGAGGAGGGGACCGACAAAAGCGTCAGGGCGTTGCGGTCGATATGCGGTCGATGCGCGCGATGGATGGATGCAGCACAGAAGGGACGGGTGTCGGGAAAACGCGTGTGTTGATGGAAAAAAAACCACAACGACGAGGGCGATGATAGGGAGGCGAGGAGGGAGAGAGACAACAAGCATACCTTTGGCGGGGACAATAGTGAGAACTGCGCACAGTGTGTAAAAGAAACAAAAGAAGAAGCCGCGACTTAACGGAGACTCTTTCTTGATCTTCTGGTCGATGAGAGTGCGCAGAATGATGGTTTGGAAGGAAGGAGCGAAGACCAAGATGCGACCGGTGATAGCGACCCGCGAAGTTCCAATTGTGGCTTGGCTGGCAGTGTGAAAGACGCTAACCAAATTCAGATGGCTTCTAACACTGGCTTCGTCGACTTTTTCCTTCTGCTCAATTACACTTCTGCTGTGCTGCCTCTTGAGGAGATTGCCTCGTGTCAGATTCTCTGTGTGCTGTGCACTTTTACTTTCGTGCCTTGCGTCCGAGGGGTCCTTGTTCTCCTTTTCTGGCTGAGTATCTGCCGACCCAGTTGTGCCTCTGAACGACGTCACCGGGTTCTATTATAGTCACCTTCGAGAAGGTCGAGCGAAGTCCCGAGGAATACCGCCCCCTGGTCCGTTTCACTCTTTGACAAGTCGCGGATGTCCTGCACCGAATCTCTGGGCGCTGTTTCGAGGCTCTCCAAGGGAAATGAATCACTCAGTCCTGCTTGGTTTCCAGTCCAGTCTTGATTTGATTCGTAATCTCGCAGGCTTGTCCGGCTCTTTACGGGATTTGGCTTCGTCTTCTCCTTTTTCGTGGGTTTCCAGTCGTGTTGTTGCTGACGGCTGTCGGTCTCCTCTTTCCAGGGTGCGCGTATTCTCTCCGTGTGACCGAATCGGTTCTCGGATCACGACACGTCCGTGGAGTTGACGTCTGATCTTCCTGTCAGTTGCAACCTCATGCGATCGATTCCATGTATCTCACATTGTTGGTATGCGCTAAACGGTTGCTGCCGGCAGGCCTGTGCGAAAAGCGTATGGTCAATTATGTTGCAGTATATGTGCTCGTATATGTAGCTGTTCTCTGCGTTGATGTGAAGGCAGGTGATCAATGGTCGAACAAAGTCGTAAGGTTGATGATTGGATTATGGCAGGTCCGAAGTGAAGTTCAATGATGAGGAGCGAGCAGGATGTAGAGTACAGGACGTGGTCAAGTTATGGGAGATGGGACGGGATAAAAGTAGCCAGGAACGGCGGCATCATGTTGCCATGATGCAAAGAGAGGCTTCAGACTGGTCTTTGCCATATTCTACTACTGCATCTTGATCTGAGCGTCCCCCTGTTGACCAGTACGCAAGCGGGTTCGAAATAAGCATGTATGCTCCGCACCCGCTGCTCCATCAATCTCACTTGGATACGGCTCTGATGAGCGCATGGTCAATCTCAATATGGCCCAGATCTGAGGGCCGTGACATGGACGGTCGAATCATGATTCAACACCACTCACCCCGTCTACCAACAGATCAATGCGCCAACTTGTTCACTAACAAGTCTAGCAGATGTTCGACCAGCCAGAGGATCGTGTGGTGGTCGATGCGCTCTGACAACCCTCCATGCACTTAACGGATGGGTGATGCTTGCAGCAAGAATACGCAACTTGGGACAAGTCAGTTCCGCCACCAACCCAGAAGCTTGGTAAGTTGGTGGCTTCAAAATGTGCACACCTGCATGAAAGATTTCCCATTTTTGCAAATCATCTGTGCTAGGAAAGCTTTGGCGACGGCGGGACGGACCAGCCCTGCCCTGACAGATCCGGTCGACGATACCACCCAAGCCAAGTCGACGAGCACTGTGCGCATTCGAGTCTTGTGTGCGCTTCAGGGACAGAACTCTGAGCAACTGCCATGATCAGAGCTTATCAAAACGGTTCGAGGGTTCAGAAGGTTAGATAGCCTAGGAGCACAAAAAGGCCTGATACAACGTGATGTGCGGAAGCGAGCAACAGCACCACAAACGGCCACGCTCGTGTGTTCGGGTGGTGTACACCGTTGCTATCCAAGAACCTCTACCCACGACTTAGGAACCATTCTGAAACACTCGCGAGGATGCACGAAGACGCATCTTTGCAGGACACCAAACTCGTGGTATTCTGCAATCATGCACACTCGGCCTTGAGTTACTCTCATTTATTGTGCGTGTGTGTCCTCTCATCACAACCAATAGACTTGCAATCAGAGAAATGTCCCGGCTGCGTCAGGCCGACTGCACTAGAGATCCCTCTACTCACCCGATCTAGCCGCCGAAAGAAACTTGGCCGAGGGCTTCGATCAAGCTATCGCTATCATGTTGCGTGTAGATATGAGC